>Ga0209025_1004103_pt1 | contig 12964 bp, 13 predicted proteins | sample AraplaMF_Col_mLB_FD_184256 | JGI IMG/M metagenome (GOLD analysis project Ga0209025, IMG submission 184256) | Arabidopsis root microbial communities from the University of North Carolina, USA - plate scrape MF_Col_mLB (SPAdes) (version 2) | ecosystem: Host-associated > Plants > Roots > Endosphere... | reverse complement strand
TCACATACTGCTCCTGGCGACACCGCTCACCACCTCGCTGGGGTTCAGCGCCAGACAACCCTCTTCATGAAACGTTAGCCATAGACCTGTGCCCACCTCCCACTACCGCGTCAGCGGTTTAGTACAACGCCCATTATCCCGAGTGCTGTTTTATCTTGAGTGAAGTCATTTGGCAGCAGCGTTCATGCGATCGATCGATGATCCGAGCCTCACATAAAATTGGATTGCTCACAGGGACTTCAAGAACGCGAGCATATCTCCCTTTGGCTTCCATGTCTTTGAGTTCGCCGGCTCAATGCCTGCCTTCTTCCAGAATGCGAGCATCGCCTCTCGCTTCATCTGCAGGTTGGTCGTGATGTAGCGGCCGGTCGTGGCGACGCTGGCGTGGCCGAGATAGTCACGGATCACCGTCACGTCGGTTCCTGACTGCAGAAGTGCAACGGCGCAACTGTGACGCAGGACGTGTGGCGTGATGTGCTTGCGTCGCAGCACTGGGTTGTCGCGAGCCGCTGCCGCTACGTGCTTGCCGAGAACGTAGGCGACGCCGTCGCGGGTCATAGGCTGGCTGTTTCGATTGAGGAATACGTACTGCCCATCGGTAGCACCTGACATACCGCGCAGCCGGTGCAGCGCGTTGGCTGTCTCGGTCCACAGTGGCAACAGGCGTTCCTTGTTGCCCTTGCCGTGCAAACGAACCTGTCTTGTTGAGGTCAATTGCAGATCGTCCCACCGAAGTCCGGCGGCCTCGCTGACCCGAGCCCCAGTGTTGTAGAGGAAGAGCAGAAGCGTGTAGTCACGCCAACCGTCGACGGTGCGCCGGTTGGGCCTGCTGATGATCAAGCGGACATCCTCGGCCTCAAGGTAGGTCGCTGGCCGCTGCCGCGCCTTCTTTGCAGGGATCGCCAACACACGCACGTACTGCTGTGAGTGTGCCAGGTCGTTGCGCAGTAGATGCTTGAAGAAGCTACGGATCGCCGCTCGGCGGCAATTGCGTGTCGCTGCCGAATTCGATCGCTGCGTCTCGATATGATCCAAGAAGCGCGTCACGGCATCAGCGTCGATGTCGCCGAGCTGCAAGGAAGCAACCGCTCGGCCGCGCTGCTCAGCAACGAATTGGAACAGCATCGTCAGTGCATCACGGTAGGCCCGAATGGTGTGGACGCTGGCACGTCGCTGCGTCGGCAGGTACTCGGTGAAGTACGACTGCACATTTGCAAACAGACCATCCTGCGAGCGGCTCATGGCAATCTGCGCTTGCGGTGCGAGTGCTGCTCGAAGCGCTGGCTTGCGAGTTGCAACAGCTCGGGCGTGGCCTTGAGGTACACCTCCGTGCCAAGGACGTTCTGGTGGCCGAGGTAGGCCGACAACCACGGCAGCTTTGCGTGCACGTCCACACCCTCAACGGCCCAAGCGGTCAGCCGATGTACGGCGAAGGCATGCCTGAACTCGTAAGGCCTGGCACCCGAACGCCCGCGTGGCGGCTTAAGGCCGAGATCGCGCAGCAGACATCGCAACGCATCCGAGGCCGCACGCACAGTGAGCGCTGCCCCGTCGCGACGGATGAAGAGTGTCAATGGATCGTCGGCCCCGCTTGCCGCCAGGACTTCCTCGCGTTGCCGCAGGTAGCGGCGTAGTTCGGCGACTAAATCATCGCGGATTGCCAAGATGCGCGAGCGCCCCTTGCTTCGTTGAACTGTCAGAACGGCCGTGCGTAGATCGACGTCGATAAGGTGCAACCTGGTAGCTTCGCCCAGCCGCATCCCGGTGCAGTACAGTACGAGTGTGAGCGCGCGCAACATCCCACCCCACATGTTGCGACCTTCGTGCCGCGTGGCGGCGTCCAGCAAGGCAAGCACCTCTTCGCGACTGAAGATGTAAGGCACGAACACCGACTCCTTGACCGGCGCCACCGCGTGATCGGGGACGAAGCCATATGGATCGCTGCGGCGGCGAAACAGGCACAACTGGCGCACTACGCCGAATTCGTTGCCCACCGTGATGGCCTTGCGGCCTTCGATCCGCGTCACCCACTGTGTCACCACTTGGTCTAATGCTGCCGGGCGGTCGCCGTACCGGTCACGGACGAAGCGCACGAAGCCGTTGAGCACGAACTCGGCGCGGCGGTAGCCCATGCCCATGGCCCGCTTGAACGCCAGGAACTGCGTTGCGTCGCGAGCCAGGGTGGTGGCGGTAATCTTCGTGCTCATCGCGGCACCGGGAGAGAGACCTCGCGAAGCGACTGTGTGGCGATACGCACGTAGGCCGACACCGAATCTGGGTCACGATGACCGAGCAGATCCGACAATACTCGCACCTTGGTGCCGACATCGAGTTGCCGCGCAGCGTTCGAGTGCCGCAAGACGTGGCTGCCGAGGTATGGCGCTTGGATTCCGGCGACCTTGGCATGTTTGATGAGCACGTGGCGTACCGCCGATGACGTCTTGAGAGCGCCGAATGGCACCTTCATCTGGACGAACACATGCCGCGTAGGTGTATGCGGCGGACGCCCATGCCGCAGGTACCGGGCCAGTACCTTGGCTACCGGGGGAAGCAACGGCAAAACGAATTTGACGCCGGTCTTCGGTCGTGACATCCGCAGCGTGCTGGCGTCCCAGTCGATGTCCTGCAGTTGCAAGCTGATTACTTCGCCAGCGCCCAGGCCGTAGGTGCTCATCATCAACAACAGCGCATGGTCGCGCAGTCCGCGTACCGTGCTCGTGTTCACAGCGTGCACGAGTCGCTGAACGTCCTCCCACGGCAAGGCGCGCGGGGGGCGTTCGAATCTCGGCTGTACTGGCGAGATTACCCCGTCGGCCAAGTCGGTGCGAATGCGCCCGCTGGCCAGCAGGAACCGGGCAAAGGATCTAACCGTGCTAGCGATGTCGGCTGTCGTCGAACGTGCATAGTGACTGGCGCATTCGATGAGAAATGCATCGATGTCAGGCAGACGCAGATAGCGCCAGGACTTGCCGGAACGGCGCAGGTACTTGAACAGCTTGCCGACGTGATCGAGCTTCTTGCGGATCGTGATCTCGGGATTGCCACGAACTTGCTTAAGGTGGGCAGCGTAGTCACGCAGAACCACCATGGCCGGCGGCCGAAGCCATTCGATGGATCGCCACGGCGGTACCGGCAAGCCCATGACCTCGTGGACGCGCCGCAGCGACCGCAGAGACGAACTCGCGACACCGAGATGCGCTGGGTTGATCTTGCGTGAACGCATGTACCAGGCCTGGAAGCGCTTGACCCCGTCGCGCGATAGCTCGGCGCCTTCCTCCAGCCCAAGGGCACGGCAATAGCGTCGGAACCGGCCGATCCACTGCAGGTACTGCTGCGCGGTACTTGCGCTGACACAGCGATCGCTGCGCCATACGCGCAGGATGTCCTGCACACTAGGTGTGCGCTCGGATGGCTGTGGTTTGGGTGACTGCGTGTCCATGCAAGCATATACGCCTGCCCGGCCTGATCGGATTCAAAAAGCTCATCGAACGCGCTGGATTTATGTGGTCCTGCGCCCCAGCATGGCTCCTCGTGTGGATAGCAAGATCATGCATCGAGCTCCAGATAAAACTGCACTCGGGATAATGGGCGGCACATCCGATTTCGATGATGCCTTGCTGGAATCCGGCCTTGTACCCGCCGTAGTCATCGCACACAAGCCTGCCCTGCCAGTCACCCAGGAAGGTGCGGGCATGCTCGCCGGCGCGGCTATCGGCGAAGTCATAGACTACGGCCCGCAAGCCTGCGAATTGCGTTGCGGTATACGCCCACAGGTAGGCGCGATGTGTCTTTCCCTTCCCGGGACTAAGCATCTGCACCGGCGTCTCATCGGCATGCAGCACGCCCTGCTGCAAGATTTCCTGATGCAGCGCGTCGACCAGCGGCTGCAACCGCACGCCGCATACGCCTACCCAGGCTCCGAGCGTCGACCGCGGGATCGCCAGACCGGCGCGCGCAAAGATGCGCTCCTGTCGGTACAGTGGCAGGTGGTCTCCATATTTGGAGACCAGCGTATGGGCCAGCAGGCCGGCGGTAGGAATGCCCTTGTCGATGACGTGCGGCGGCACCGGCGCCTGGATAAGCGTCTCGCACGTCTTGCAGGCCCACTTTCCGCGTATATGCCGTTCGAGCGTGAACACACCTGGCGTATAGTCCAGCTTCTCGCTGACGTCCTCGCCGACACGAACTCGCTGACAGCCGCATTGGCACGTCACATCATCTGGCTCATGATGAATGTCGGTGCGCGGCAACTGCGGCGGCAACGGCGCCCGTTTCGGCTGCTGACGTTGCTTTTGCTCAGGTGCATTTGATTGGAGCTGTTCGAGCTCGGTTTCGATCGCGGCCAGATCCGCGTCAATGGTCTCATCAAGCAGGCTCGCCTGCTCGGTATTGAGTTGCTCGCTGCGCTTACCGAATTTCAAGCGCTTGAGGATCGAGATCTCGTGCGTAAGCTGGTCGATACGCGTCTGGCGGTAACGCAACTCACGATCTTTCTCACCAACCTGTGCGATCAACTCGGCAGCCAGTGTCCGAAGCTGTTCCGGGCTGAGGTCGTTGAGGTCTGTTGGCGAGTTCATACGGCCAGTTTGCCAGAACCAAAGCCACCACGGAATCGAAACTGTTTACGTCCTCACGCGCTCCATTACACCACGCAGATCGCGTGATCGTGGGTCAGTGTCTGCCACGGCAGGCCTGTCACGAGCGCCCGGAGTTGTTCAGGATTCAGCGCTACTGCGATCGCCGTCTGACCATTCGTCCATACGAATCGCCCCTTGTTCAGGCGACGCGCGGCCAACCAGATTCCGAAACCGTCGTACACCAGCACCTTCATCCGCGTTGAGTTCTTGTTGGCGAACAGGTACGCATGGTGAGGACGCGCGGCCCCGAACACTTTCACTACGCGGGCCAGGATCGTATCGGTGCCTGCGCGCATATCCAGTGGTTCCGTTGCCAGCCAAATCGCGTCGATCCGGATCACCGAAGCCACCCTTGCAGCCACAGTGCACAATCGCTCGCGGCCGATAGCGGCCAGCGGACCGTAACCGTCGCCGCACCTCGGCGCACTTCGATCTGGATCTCCGCAGGACCGGGTGCAACGCTCGGCGTCTCCAACTGCAACGGCACAAACTCCACTGGCGGCGCCCCCATCTGCTTCCGGGCTTCCTCTGCCGCATCCAACTCCTCCTGCGTAGCGACCCAACTCCGCACCATGTTCGCATTCAGGCGGTAGTGCAGCGCCACCGCCGCAATCGACACGTTCGGCTGCATCGCCGCACGCACCACTTGCGCCTTGAACTCCTTGCTATGTCGTCGACGTCGCGCCGGCTGCACTACATCCTGGACTACCTCGGCCTCTTCCATCGTGGCCAAATTCAGATGGACACGATCCTCGCGCTCAATATTCCCCCCGATCAAGGCGTGTTCGCTGGGCGCTTACAGTAAAGGATGTTAAGGATCTAGTTGCGCTAGCGAAGCAGCGCGGGGACCTCAAGTTTGCGTCTTCAGGCAATGGGAGTTCGCAACACATTGCGGCGGAACAGTTCCGCCAGACCACCAAGCTCGAAATGATTCATGTGCCATATAAGGGAAGCTCACAGGCACTGACCGACCTGCTGTCTGGGAACGTAGACATCAACTTCGATTCGCCGCCGCCGACCCTTCAGTTCATTCGTGCGGGAAAACTGAAGGCCCTGGGGATCACGAGTGCGACCCGCTCGCCGCTCTTGCCAGACGTCCCGACGATGGCTGAAGCTGGCGTACCTGGCTTTGAGTTCACACAATGGTTCGGCATCGTCGGGCCCGCAAAGTTACCCACGGCCATCGTCCAGCGCCTCAACACGGAGATCAACGCGATTCTGAAGACCCCGGGAGTTCAGAAGAAGCTTGCGGACCTCGGCGCGGAACCTGTTGGCGGGATCCCTGAGGATTTTGGCGCCGTGATCCGAAAAGATACCGTGCGCATGGCCAAGTTGATCAAAGACAAGAAGATCACGTTGGATTAAGCGCTCATGACAGCCACCAGTTTCGATCCAAAAATCCCAGCCGTTCGCCTCGCCTCTGCATGGCGCACCGGAATGGGTCTAAAGGCATTGCATTACACACAAGTCACTCGTGACCAATTTCCCTGGCGTACTTGATGCCGGCGGCGAAGTCCATTACGCGCTGCAGGCCTTGCCAGATTGTCTTGACCCCTGGTTCGCCATCGCCCTTGCGAGCGAGGAAGCCGCCAAGCCTGGCAACCAGACGAACTACTTCATTGAGGCTTGGCGGCGTCTCGGGCGGCTCTTTCCTGTTGAGAATGAACGCCGCTTGCCATTCATCTCGCTCAAACAGCAATTGCGCTTCGAGCTCGGGACAGGTGCGCCCCAGCCGCATTAGCCGCGCGATGCGCCAGGCCACCACCATGAACAATGCCAGCGCTCGTTCGAGCCGCTCCATCGAAGCCAGTTGCAGCGCTTCGACCCGGCAGCCGTTCTTCAGTACATGAAAGAACATCTCTATCTCCCACCGCGCACGGTACCAGTCGATCAACTGCACAGCGGCTTCGAAATCGCCGACTTCGCGATTGCTCAGCAACCGCCATTCGATCGGCTTGACGCCCGGTGGCGGTGCCAACTCTCGCGCAACGATGCAGGTGGCACTCACCACACCCCGCGCGGCATCGGATAGCTCAACCCGCTGCGCCCATATCCGCTGCCGAACCTCTCGCGCCTTCTGGCCTTGCCGCGCGGCCTGCGTGAAACGGATCTCGCCCAAGGGCTCGCCCGCCGTGACCTGATGCCACAACCTCTCGCCATCGGGCAACGCGCGATTGTGTTGCGAGCGGATCAGCCAGTCTGCGGGATGACCCAGATCGCGCGCCTTCACCATCAACGCCAAGATATCGGCTTCGCGGTCAGCGACATACACCAGTCGCGTCGCCGGCATCGCCAACGCCTGCTCGGCAACGCGCTCATAGCCTTCTATCCAGCGCGTACTTTCCTTGAGGCCGGCGCGCTTGCCATCAGTACCTTTCGCCTCACGCGCCCACATCCAAGCATCCAGCACACCCAAGGGCTCGCGCGCCGGCGTCACTGCGTACGTGGGGTGGAGATACATGCCGCGCTGCGCTTCATACGACAACGGTCCCAGGCCAGCGGTTGCCTTGCCATCGAAGTCCAGCTCCGTCGTGTCCTGAATGCACAGCACCACCTCGCAAGCCCGCATCCGCTCGGCCGCGCACTGCCAGTGCGGCGTCAGGATGTCGTGCCATTCCAGCCGATCTTGGGACAGAAAGCGATAGGCAGCGGCCGTTTCTGCCCAGCCCCCACAAGCGCTCGGGATGCTCGCCGATGGATTCTTTGCCAGGCTCTCGGCCAACAACATCGCGCGCTTGTTGAGGCGCCGATCGCCCAAATCAATGTCCCTGAACTCCGCCTCTGCCCAACTCGCTGCCACCACTTGTTTGCCTCACCCGCCGATTCGAAACCGCGAGTAAACGCCTTCTTCGCTCGGTTTACAACCCCGTCGTCACAACTTGTGTGTAATGCAATGGCGTAAAGGTCCACTAGCATCGCACCCGTTCCCTTGTAGTTGGCAATATTGAACTGAGCGCCGGTCTCATTCATCAGTTGATTCAACATCAAATGCCAACCCGAACCGATCGCGTAATTTCCTACATTAACCGGCTTCTTCTTCGCGTACGAGATCAACTCGTCAAGTGTCTTCACCGGAAAATTTTTATTGACAACCACCGGGGCAGGGCCAACTCCCATCGCCCCAATTGGTACTAATGCGGTATCCGGATTGACCGGCGGTCGCCGCAGCAATACGGGCCCCTGGGCCATCTGACTGTACAAAGGGAACAGCAGTGTGTGGCCGTCCGGCGCTGAGCGCGCGACCGCTTCCGCCGCGATCATTCCGACTCCGCCTGGCTTGTTTTCTACGATCACTGGCACGCCGAGTTTCTGCGATAGAAAGTCTGCCAGGGCGCGTCCCATTGCATCGTTCGATGAGCCAGGCGCCTGGCCAGCTACAATGCGAACTGGTTTGCTGGGCCAGTCCGACCACTTCCCGAACGCGCCCAAGGCATATGTCCCGAGGGCGGCGCCGCCGGCCAGCAATACACTTCGACGCGCCGGCGAGCTTGGCGAAGAGCTAAATAGATCGTCCATTGCGATGTGTCTCCTGCAGATAGTGATGTAGTTGGATATCTGTCCCAATTTCTCTACCGACTTAAGCAAAGAGACTACGAACGTCGTGCACCGCCTCAAGCCGACCAAGTCGTTCGAGTAACTTGGATGAATGGACCTCCACTCCACCAAAGCGGACACAGTCCAAAAATTTTAGGTGCAGCTGTTCGGGGGCAAGAGGCCGAGCCGCGTTTCCGATGGCAAACCGTATGTCGCCTGAATCGAACGTTCGACCGTCAAGCGTCGTGATTACGACGCGATCGGCAAAACTGAAAGCCCGGTCGATTGGACAGGGGTCGCCCGCTATCTGAATCGAAACCTTCTCGAACTGCTGACGAACGTCGCTGCGATTGACGAAGGAGTCAATCAATTGTCCTAGCCCGACCTCCCTAGCCACCAGCGCGGCGGCGACCGCGAATTCGATGCTGAACTTTGCTTCCAATGCGTTGTTCGGCCGGCCGTGGCGCAACATCGATGCCTGGGCAGGCCCAATGGTCACGAAGACTTCGCGCACATTGGCGGGGGAAAGATCGTTCCGCTGAACAATGTCCAGGACACCATCAATAATGCGATGACCGGAGTAGCACACCGGATAACGCTTAATCGAGAGTCCTGTGTCCAACAAAGACGGGCGCAAGCCCAGCGAAAGCGCTTTCGTGTCACGATCAACCCGCCCGGCCGGTGACACCGCCGCTAGAAATCCTGCCTGATGCTCGAAGACGTCTGGTGCTGCAGTCATCCCCAACATGGCGAGACGGCAAGCCTCAATTGCACATGAAGCGGCGCGCCCCGCGTGGAACGGCTTTGTCATCGTGCCAAAGTTGGCCACGAGGCCGCCCGCGAGGCTCGCCGCAATGGCTAAGGCGTGCTGAGTCTGCTGAGCGCTAAGTCGGTTCAGAAACGCAATAGCGGCTGCGCCAGCGATGGTTCCAAACACACTTGTCGGATGCCACCCTTTTAGATGATACGGATCGGGTTCACGCGAGTAGAGATTCGACCAAATGTCGTATGCGACGACATAAGCGCGAAGCGCATGGAGTCCACTGGAGCCCAGTCGTTGCCCCTCCGAGAGAATTGCGGGAACTAGGACGGCGCTCGGATGTGCGGCCATGGCAACGTCGTCGTAGTCCAACGCGTGAGCAGCACCCCCGGTAATACAGGCCGCAATGTGCGACGGGTAGCGTTTGCCGCTGACGGGAACTATCGCCTCGCCATCATCGCCGGACTGTTGCGAGCTAAAATACTCGGTCAGAATCTGGACCAGCGGCTCCCTAGCTCCGGCGAACGCGGCAGCGAGGGAATCGATGAATCCCGTCTTGGCGACTGCCAGGGCTTCCTTTTCCCCGTCGCGATATGAGGGTGCGACGACATGAAGGGCTAAAGCCTTGGTGAGCTCTGCGGAAGGCGAGTGCAAAATGATGCTCCTTGAAATTTAGTTTTCGCCATTGCGCCACCGATAATGCTGGAGCGCCGGTCATTGACTCAGTGTGCTGAGTACTGACGTCAGTGTGAGAGCTCACTTGCTTGCAATGGAGTTCTCACGCCCCCGGGTATGCTGGAAAATCCGTCTCGGAAAAAGCGAGGAGTAGGAACGCGGCATTTCCAGCAACTGCTGAGCTACGTGAGCCAGAACCAAATGTGCGAGATATGGTCCGGCAATGTTATGCGTGATGCGATGAAGCGCTGCCCCTTCAGTGGCTGATACGTTTACTTCCGTTTGGAGGTCGAAGAAACTCCGGTAGAAACATGACGTAAGGTCATGGCGTACTGAAATCGTTCTGGTGGATGCAGGGTTTCTGACATTTCGATTAGAACGTCTTCCGATGTGTAGTACCAACGCTTTATCTGCAGCAGTGGGTCATGGATTCCACATTGCAACAATTTCGCTTGGGCTTTATCGGGAAGCCTGGCGCCAATCACCTGTTGCACCCTGCTGATAAGTCGGCCCGTCGCGGCCTGTATTTCCAAAAAAACCGGCATGCCACTCTTGCGCGACGCATCAATTGCATAACGGCTGGCACCGGGCACCCAAACGGTACTGATCCCCATCGGCACGCTTTGATTGGTAGCGGTGCGCAGTGTCAAGGCACGACACCATTGCTCGCCCTCCCCAGCACCGATCGCTTCTGCCAACTCCTTGGTCAACACGACGTTATCCACCCGCACAACGCGCCGCTTGGTGTTCTGCGAGTAATACATCAGCTCGTTGATGCTTTGGAGAGACTGAGAATACTCATTCGCAGGACGCTGCCTTACAACGATCGATCCAACACCTTGACGGCTTTCTATAAGGCCTAGTGCCCGTAAATCAGCTAGCGCTAGACGTATGGTTTCGCGGCTCACATCGAATCGCCGCATCAACTCCGCTTCAGTCGGAAGGCTCGCCGCTACCAGCCACTGCCCCGCGCCAATCTCAGCCTCTAGCGCCTTGGCGATGGAGCTTCGCTTTGTCAAGGTCCTGCTACTTGTAGCCATAGCTGAATTGCTAGTTCTGTTTGTGTAAGATTAGCGACCTGCCCGCAATTCAGCACTCTGGAAAACCCCAACTTGTATGGTCTTTGATCGTACAACTGCCGATGGCCGCGAACAGCAATTGGGGCCATGGCGCCGGCTCCAACTGTGAGCGCGCGGTCTGAAGTCGCCGGCGCAAGCGGGCGCCGGCGCGCGTGGAGCGCTACCTGCTCCATGACATGAGAAGACTGCGTGATTCGCCTCCGGGATAACGCTCGCGCCCCCGTCTACGTCACGTCTGTTAAAGACGGCCGCTACCGCGAACATACCGGATTCAGTTCGAAGCTTGTGGCCAGGCTCCTAACTGCTGTGGTTCTCCCGTGCAGTTGTGCGCTATTAGACCGTACAACCCCGGGTTATCCAAAGTGCTGGTTTGTCGCCTAGATATTAAGCTTAAACATATAGATTCTGATTCCGTCATGGCCACGAGTCGCACTTTCGCGGAAATTGACGAAAGCGAAGCATCGTCGCTGAAGCGTCTAGATACCGTAAATTTTGCGGACCGGCGGGGATTGCCGATCCGGTGTCGAAGCATTTGGTCGATACGCTGGATGCAAACCGCGACTGCTTTGCCCAACAACTCGCCTGGTCCGATGTGGACCAGGGGCGCGCCGCCGCCTGGGCCGGCGGCGGCGCCGAGCGCCACATAACAAGGAAGACACTGTATGAATTAACAGTCCCACAGTGACGGCATCGGTACCCAAATCGCCGCGGAGTTTGAACTCGCCGCTGAGGGGTCCGGCCGGCTAGGAGGCAGAGTGCAATCCGCTGCGAGAAGTCACGCTGAAGCTGGCGAATGAAGTCAAGGCCCTTCCTGTTCGGCGCCGGTGGGCGATTGGAAGTAAGACGCGCTGGAGCTCCAGCAGCGTTCCAGGAGGGGAAGCTCTTTTCTGCGACTACGCCCGCGTAAGGCCAGGACATTCGCATAGGAAAATTCAATACGTATCACTCGTGGTTTCGATTTTACGATTGCGAGCGCCGACCGTAGCCGTCGCGGTCGTGACGACGTCGAGGTGAACTGAAAGCGGCGCGTACGAAAGCTGAACCGCTTCAGCAATGCGGGAGAACTCTTCGAGAGTGCCCGCTGGAGGAAAAAACTCCGATCGAGTTCGCCTCGTGACCTATTTCCGGGTCGTAAGGGACGCCATAAAGCTTGAGATATGAAGCCAAAGAAAGCGATATCTGCGACGCAGTTATTCCACCTAATACGCGCCTCCGCCATGCGCATCCGTAGACAAGTGCAGCCCAATCAAATTACCTATGAGTCCGAACTCGGGCGAATATTGGCATCCTCTCTCGTCGATGCACTCCAGCGAAGATCGACGAGGGACGTGGCCGTTGTTCTAGGTAGCGCTGCCGAACTCCAAATGTTCCCGGATGAGGCACTTTTCGAATGGTCACGGGAAGTGGTCGAAAGTGACGAGGTCTACATATGCAGAGGTGTGTATTGGGCAGTACGTCATCGGTGCAGTCGTACTGCTAAAACAAATCGCCGCTTTGGCATGTCTGCCAATACACGCCCGTTAAGCCGTCAGTATTTCGCGTTCAACTGGCGTGAAGTGTAGATGGAATAATCGCCTCCCCCTCGCCAACCGTGGCCCGCCAAGCTTCGGTTAAACAAGGTTAAACGTCGTGAGCTTGAACGAGCCAAACGTGCTGAGAGGCTTGAACCAAAATGGTATGCGGTGAGGAATGGTCTCTGTATACTGGGCCACCATGGACAGCACACCGCAGGCGCAGACGGAGGGTCCGCCCCACTCGGCGATTCATGTGGAACAGGGTAAGCCCATAGCGCCGCCGGCGACGGCAGGCGAACCGCAAGGAACGCTGTTGGCCTGTGGATAAAGGAATGCGGAAAAAGCGAACGCCGGCTGTAATGGACGAGACATCGCTGGGAGGCGGTTCAAGATAGCGGGTGTCCAAAATAAAGGTTCATCGCCGATCTGTGTGACCGCGTAGAAACAAAAAGGGCCAACCGCCCACCGCTGTTATCTTGGAGTTGCGACACAACAAGAAACAGGAAGGTGGTGGTTGGCCCTACGCGATTGTATGGCCCAGCTCGGCTGCTGGGAAGGCTATCGCCTGCGCGATAGCTGGGAGGAAACCCGTAACGGACAGCGTTTTTGCATCATCCGGCTGGAGCCCAAGGCACGTCCCCCCCGCGGCAGAATAGTTGTCGCCCCGATAGAATCCGAACCCTGGGGGCGATAAGAGGTAGAAGTGGCTCGATACGGACAAGCGTTTAAGGACCGGGCAGTAGCGCGGTTGTTACCGCCGGAGAG
>Ga0209025_1004099_pt1 | contig 12977 bp, 12 predicted proteins | sample AraplaMF_Col_mLB_FD_184256 | JGI IMG/M metagenome (GOLD analysis project Ga0209025, IMG submission 184256) | Arabidopsis root microbial communities from the University of North Carolina, USA - plate scrape MF_Col_mLB (SPAdes) (version 2) | ecosystem: Host-associated > Plants > Roots > Endosphere... | reverse complement strand
ACGGCGCTCCACAGACGTGATCACCTGAATTGGATGCTTCGTCATATGACTACTCCTAGTGTTACCACTAGGACTGGCAGTCAGCAGGCCGTCATCGCAAGACGGCCTTCACCGTGGGCTTACTGGGAAGACGAGCAGAACAACTCTTTAGAAAGCATCGCTGACAGATTGGAGCAAGGTTATGTGCTCGGAGGTATATCCGACGGAGGGGTGCTAACCGGAATCATAGGTCTCTCAAAATCCACTGCAGTCAAAACTCAGCATATTGGATCGATTTGGGGAATGTATGTCCGCCCGGTGGCACGAGGGTCTGGACTTTCACGACAACTGGTTGCCGCGATCATTGATGAAGTTGGAACGACGCTACGTTCGCTTCGCCTATGTGTCGTCTCTTCCAGCCAAGCAGCTATCCGGCTCTATAAATCCATGGGCTTCGAGGAATGGGCTGTCGAGGTTGATGCTCTGAAAGTGGATGACAGATACTACGATGAGCTTTTGATGCGGCTGGAAATTGGTCCCAGGTAGACCAACTGCGGAGATTTGCTTCGGGTTCCGGTGATCTTCGAACCGATAGGGACATGACGTAGGTATCCGCTGGCAATGTCTTCGGGAACCAAGCTTGGCGGGTGCAAGTATCGGCGAGTGCTTCTCTCTTCGCCTGCCCGCCATGGTGGAAGCGCGGAACGCCTGGGTTTCCTTCGATGGTATCGCCATCTGTAAAGTCCGAACTACTGCGTCCGGCTTGACCGACGTCACGATCGGCCGGAACAACAGTCCCGGTCGGTGACGTCTGCCAAGGCGGACGACCGCATGCCCACAGAACATTGTCGTTCCATGGACATCGGAACCCCGAGCGCCGATCGGCACGTCCGGGTGCGGGCGGCGGTAGCCAATCTTCGCCGCTTTGATTGCCCGATGAACGTCCTGCCACGAGCCGAGTTCGGCGGGCACCTTCCCATTCTTCCATAGACGGGAAACGCACCCTTCCACGAGAGCCGGCAGGACGTCCTTAATTCCGGCCATACGGGCGATACCGCGTCTGGCTATCTCTGTGGCCGACGCGCAGGCGTCGGGGGCATTGAAGGCGAGGTTTCCGATGGTCGAGCTGTAGCCCGCCCAGACCTCAAGCACTTCTATCCCGGCGAGACGGCAGCGACGCGTCAGCATCTGCACGAACACCGATCTTGCCCAATAGTTCAGGATCCTGTTGAGGGAGCGGCTCTTCCCACTCGACCTCAACTTGCCCAAACCCTTTTCCAGCACGATCCTGCCGCAGCGGCGCTTGCGCGCCATCGATATCGCCCGGTCGCAGACCGCCGCAAGCGTCTCGCGCAGCAGTTCCGGCGAGGTGTCGACCGCCATGTCGAGCTTCACCAGCGCATGTTCGAGCAGCTCGGTGTCTTCGATTTTGGAGGCGTCGCCGCAGTTCGACGCAACTGCAAGACCGATCCAGTTCGGGTTGAGGTCGATACCGAGAGCGCGGCCTTTCATAGCCCTGATCGGCCGCCGACGTTGCGCGTGATCCGGCAGATCGGTCGGATCGAAGGTCACGCTGACATGGGTGTCGCTGATCGAGTAGCTGACGTTGATGCGATCGGCTTCGTCCTTGTTCGCGCATATCTCCGCAAGCTGACGCATGATGATGCCCCGGTTCCCGGTTATTCGCGACAGGTGTAGCGTAGCAGTCTGCGTCACCGTCTTTCCGGAGCGACCGCCGCTCTCCTTGCGGCCGATCTTCACGACCACGGTCGTTTGGTCGATCAGATGGATGTTCTGGTTGCCGCGCGCCTTCTGTCGGTCACCGAAGCTGACGAAAGGATGTAACCGCTTGCGCTTCCATTCGGCAGGTGTGATCAGCCCTTTTTGGCGGCGTTCCAATTCGCCTCTACCTCCGAAGACCGCAGTTCCATCCGGAACCAGCTTGCGTTTCCAGAGACCGAGCTTGGTGGCGCACTGGATCGCCCAGCTGTCCAGCAACCCTTCTCCTGCGAATCGAGCCTTGACAAGGTTACGTAGCGCCATCTCTTTCGGCTTGATGCCATCAGCCGTCACCGCATTCGCATAAGCCGAACAGATAGCAGCGGACTGGACGCGACGCAGTTCGTTTAGGAACGAGCGGTCGTCGATCGAACAGTGATATGGGATGGAAATGGGCTGCAAGGAAACATGATCGAACCAATGTTTCTGTGAGACCGCGAGAACAGCGCCGCCGTCAAACGCCGGCGAAAATCGAGCACAACCACAAGGCACATCTGCGAGATCAAGAACATATGATCGAAAATGGCTATTCCACAAAGAAATCCGAAAAGCCCCTCAATCAGATTGTTTCGAAGCGAAATCCTTCACGCTGGACGACTACTTCGCGCCGCCCTGTGAAGCGCCGTGTCGAGAAGCTTCTTCGAGACAACGCCTGAGATAATTACGACAAGGAGGCGGGCCGCGTTTGCGGCGAGCGCATCAATGGATATCGAATCGATAGACCTGCTTCACAAGATGGACACTTCACGTCTCTTAGCGCACCGAACGCCGCCGACGGCATCGCCGCGATCGCGGGATCCCATTTTGAACTGGAACGTGCGCTCGGAGGTCTGCCTAAGCCATACGGTTTGTGGCCCTTTGGGCTATTTGGGAGAGCTTGATCACCAAGTATTGATTCCGAAGCGTTTCTTCGGCCAGCCTGTGCGCATAATCAATCGCGGAATTTGCGGCGTCTTCAATTCCGCATGAATCGTGGTCCGATGTGCTCGGGCGGTCCAGGAGTAGTCCTCCACCATTCAGCGCTTCATGCACGTCAAGTAACGTGAGGCTATCCAATGATCTCTTCAGTTGCCAGCCGCCAGATCGGCCATCTTCCGACGAGACAATCCCATGCTTTCGTAGCGGAGCCATTGTGCGGCGCACGACGGCGGCGTTGGTATTAAGCATACCGGCGATCGTCGTGGACGACAATTTTTTCTGAGATAATCCAAGATGTAGAAGGACATGGACCATTCTCGTCAGCCGGGTGTCTGTTGTCATTGTTTCGTCTCAACTGCGGGCCTGTGGGGTTGGGGTCTTGGATTATTCGCATGTTGGCGTCTATCGAATTTGTGCTCTTTCTGCAACACCCCTTAGTAACCGCGTGTTTCGACCGTATCTCCGCTTGATACGGTCCGATCGTTATGCGATTCAAACTCCCGCGGGTTGCCGCTTTCCCTAACAGGGATTCGACAAAACTGGGATGGGTTCATCACGTTGATTTTTCAGCGTGATCTCCTGCGCCCGATTGACAAAGGAACTACTATGAACATCCGTTCTATTCTTATTGGCTCTGCCGCTGCGCTGAGCTCCGTATCGGGCGCATACGCTGCCGACGCAATCGTAGCTGCCGAGCCGGAAGCTGTTGAGTACGTTCGTGTTTGCGACGCTTACGGCACCGGTTACTTCTACATTCCGGGCACCGAAACCTGCCTCAAGATCGGTGGTTACCTCCGTTTTGACGTTGGCTTCGGCGCTGGTGACGCATACGACAACAACGTCGGCGAAGACTGGCAGTCCCGTACCCGCGCTCACGTCTCGTTCGACGCCAAGAGCGACACCGAGTATGGCACGCTGACCAGCCGCATCGTTCTCGAGTCTAACTTCCGTGGTGGTTCTTCGCCGTACACGGCAGGCAACCCTTCCGCTGCCGCTGGCGCATCGACGACCCTTGGTGGGAACACCAACAGCACGGTCATCGACCAGGCATACATCGATCTGGCCGGCTTCCGCGTAGGTAAGTTCACAAGCTGGTGGGATGACGACTTCTCGGGCGAAACCGACCTGATGGGTAACATTACCAATAGCAACGCGATCCGTTACCAGTACGATGCCGATACCTTCTATGCAGGTCTTGCACTCGAAGAACTCGGTGCTGGCCGTCCGAGCTCGGTAACGGGCAACGACCTCGGCATCGACGCAAGCGTTGGTGGCAAGTTCGGCGCTGTCGCATGGGCCGTGTATGGCGGTTACGACATGAAGGCACAGGAAGGCGCGATCACTGCTCGTATCGATGCTGACATCGGTCCCGGCACGTTCGACCTCGCTGCGATCTGGTCCAGCGGCGCTGGCAAGGATGACGTTTCCGGCGATCTCGGCGACTATTCAAACGCTTACTTCAATAAGGGTGAGTGGGCGATCGTCGCTCAGTACGCTCTCAAGGCGACAGACAAGTTCACCATCACTCCCGGCGTTGAATACATCGACAACATTGTTGCCGACACCAACGGCGAGTGGGACGACGGTAACATGTGGCGCGCTGGCGTGACCCTCGACTACAAGGTCGTGGAAAACCTCAACGCGAAGCTGACTGCGACCTACGTCCGTGAAGACTACGGCAACTACACTGTTGCAGGTCAGGACTCGCAGGACTACGTCGAAGGCTTCTTCCGCCTTCAGCGCGACTTCTAACAGCTAAGAGATTGGCGCGTGGTTAGAGACGCGCGCCATGTTGTGATCAGGTTGACCTCCGATCACAGTGAGGAGGCCCGGTATCCCAGCCGGGCTTCCTTTTTATAGGCTGCCGGGGCGCGATTGCTCCAGCTCGGTGATTTGCTTTAGGCAATCGGCAACGGACACACCACTAAGCACTTTGGCGATAGCTGCGTCGGCGCGTTCGCTCAACTGGCCGCTTATAGCGCCGATGTTGCGGGTGACGGCACAAATGGACGGGATCGTTTCTCTGGTAGACCAGGACCTCTGGTCGGGCAGAATCGCGTTATGAAGCTCAAGCAACTGAATGCTTTCCGGCCCGCGAGCAAGTCTTATTCCGCCTGAGGCTCCATCACTAGAGGATAGGATCCCCGCCTTTGTCAGTGTTGATACCAGTTTTCTGACGAAACTCGGGTTCGTGTCCAAGGCTGCAGCCAACATTGGGCTGGTCGTGCGAATGCCCGCGGCCTCATTCACCGCAACGGTCACAACGATCTGTAGCGCTGTTGGAAACCTCGTATCACCCATCCCATTTCACATAACGTCAATAGCGTCAAAAATCTAGCGATCATAGCAGTTGTCAACCGTCGCGCGACGCAGTCTCGGCTCTATCCATGGATTCAACCAGGCTCTCGAGGCTCTGCTGCAAGTCCAAGTCGCCAAACTCGAGGCTAACTGCTGATGTTGTTCTGTCCAGCAATGATGCATAGAGACGAGCAAACATGCTGTTTCCCTCGACGACTGGCGTCGTGATAGAGTAAATCTCATGCAACATCAGCGATGACGGAGATCGCAGTAGGGTGCAGACGTTGGCTCGGCTGGCAACGATGCCGGCGGATACTAACGTGTCGATGATTGAGAGCATTGACGACGGTTTGGCGGTGCTGCAATTGATAATCTCGTCCTTAAAGGTTGGACGAGATATTGCCTGGTTATAAGCGATTACCAGGAGCGCTCGGAGGGCGTGCGAAAAATCTTGGTTCATATCAAGCGACGATCTCATGCGCGCGTGCGGCGCACTTGGGTGAGGGGCATCGCAAACCGTGTCGGCTTTTACCGACGCCCACGACTCGTTGCGATAAGGCCCCCCGGCCCTTGATCGTGTCAAAGTTCTATCATCGGATTCGTCGCACGTCACCTATACATTTGTAAGTGCTTCAAGGGATCGATGCGGTAAGATTTCGGTACCAAGGGACGCATCACTCAGCGGAGTTCGCCTCCGAGGCGTGGCTGATCGGCGATTGGCAGCGTAAATATAAAGACTGCACCGTGTGGCTCGTTGTTTTCAACCCATAATTTCCCGCCATGCGAGGTTATAATGGATCGACATATGGCCAATCCCATCCCCATGCCGTGTCCTTTTGTTGTGTAGAAGGGCTCAAAAATTTTCGCCGATGGATCGACACCTGGTCCGGTGTCGCTAATGGCTGTGTGAACGGCATCGTCAATCCGGTTCATCCGGATCGTAAGCTTCCTGATAGTGGCTCTCTGTCCTATCGCCTCGATCCCGTTCCGAATTAGGTTGATCACTGCCTGCTGTATTTGGATTCTATCCAGCTGGAGCGTCGGCAGCTCCGCCTCACTATCAATTTCGAGGGACACGCCATGCCGTAGGAGCTCTTCGGTAAGGAGATCTCGAGCGTCGCTGACAATGCGGCCGATATCGCTCGGCTCCCGCGCATCCGCTGACTGCGCAAAAAGAGCACGTATTCTGCCAACGATGGCTGTCGCCGCGTTCCCGCTTCGTATGATCCGTTGTAGCGCCTGCTGCGCTCGATCCAAATTCGGTGGCTCAAGTGCGAGCCATTCCTTGCAAGCTTCCGAGCTGGAAAGCAATGCGGCAAGCGGCTGCGCGACCTCGTGCGCGATCGACGCCGATAACTCAGCTAGGTTTGCCGCCTGTGTTGCCTTGGCCAACTCCTCGTGCGCTAGGCGCAATTCGTCCTGGGCTAGAACTTGATCGTTGACGTCGAGCGACACAGCGTACCATTCCACGATATTTCCGCCTACGTCACGGATCGGCTCCGCGCGACTATCCATCCATCGATAAACGCCATCTGCGCCGCTAACCCGGTATCGGATGGCAATCCGGTCCCCGTGGTCTGCGCCGTGGCGCAGAGCTGCCGTCAACCTGAGCGCGTCATCCGGGTGTATGGCGTCCCGCATGGTCGCAAGGGTGGCTTCCGGTCGCTCCACATACTGGTCGTCGAGCGCAAAGTAGTCGAGTGTTGCCTTGCTTAGAAACGTTGGTTTCCCTTGTCCGCTAAGTCGCATAATGTGCACGGGAACCATGTTCACGAGCTGTGAAAGCTCCTGCTCGCGGACGCGCAGCACGGCTTCGGTTTGCTTGTAGACGGTGATGTCGATCGACATGCCGTACCACCCGGTGATTCGCCCTTCACCATCTCGCGTGGGCCTCATGGCAACACGGTGCCAGCCATATTCTCCCGTGGAGACCCGCCTCAGCCGATACTCGTTGTTCCAGTGGTCGCCGGTTCGCAAACTGTGCCGCAGGGAGGCAGCTACCCGCTCGTATTCGTCGGGATGGAATATGTATTTCCAACCGAGATCGCCTCCATCGAGGAAATCCTGCTCTGTGAGCTGTTCGTTCATTTCCTGAAGAGTCTGGCCAATTGTGGTCTGGGCATTGGGTGTCGCGTATGTGAAGCGCCCAGTCGTGTCCATTGCCCAGCCGGTCCCAAATATCGTCTCAAGCACGAGCGCCGTCCGTGTGGCTTCCGCAGTCTCACCGATCGCGTTTGTGATAGACCATGGCAGGTGCTGGGCCGAAACTTTGGCAGGTGTGTCATCCGAGATCGCGTACCCGGGCTCGGCCCTCAGCTCAGCCCAGGCATAGCTCCCATCGGGTTGAAGACGGCGATACCGGACGATCTGAGGGAAGCCGCTCCAAAAGGCGCGGGACGATGCATGGCTTGCTACATCTCTGTCCTCGGGATGAACTAAGTTCAAGAATTGTGCAGTCAGTCCAGGAGGATGCTGCTCGCCGATTGAGGGCGAAGAGGCGTTTATAGCGAAAGTTTCTTCCGTTGGACGGCAGACTCCCAGCACGCCGATGCATCCCAAGGCCACCGCTAAAAATATCGCCCAAGAGACCAGGACAGGTCCGGTCTCAACTGGACCCATCAGAGTTGCGGCAAATATCACCAACAGAATAATTGCCAGTGCCCAGCACGCGATAGCCAGAGATTTACGATCGAAAAGGCACGCGAAACCCGCGACAGGCACTAACAGTCCGATCGGGTTGGATGCGAGCCATGATAGGAGGCCGCCGGCAACGGAGAACGCGACCAGAATGGCCAAACGTGGGAAGGCAATTTTTTTTGTCATCGCCTTGTCATCCGTCATGATTTCCGCGTTCTTGTCCATAACAAGAATTGGCGGTCGTGTGCCGAATTATTTCTACGTCACAAACAGTTGAATGGTCGATCCTAAAACGCCGCAAATTAGTTTTACAGGCTGAAGCACATTTCATTCCTGCCGAGGCAATAAAAGCGGTTTTGCGGAGCGCTTTCGGCACGTCGGCCCATAACGCAGAACCATGTTTTATGACGCTACGGTTCGTGTATCGCGAGATACGAAGGTGAGGACAAAGACCACAACAACCAGTGCCAGCGACGCCCAGATGGGAGCGTCATGGCCGGTCTGATAGAGGGTAGTGCCTAATACGGGTCCTAATGCGGAACCCAATCCGCGTGCAGCCATATTGACCCCTCCGATTTTACCCTGTGCGCCTTGACCGCCGATGAGGCTTATCGCGCCCAGGACCGCCGGTGCCAGGAAACCAACGGCAAAGCCTATAACGATCATCGAAACGCACATCGCAAATATGCCGCGGGCGTACAGTAACATAACCAAGCCCATGAAAATTCCGGTACTGCCGGCGCGTAGCATAGTGATAGGGCTGTGGAAGTCCCGCATGGTAATCAAAACTTGTGCGAGACAGACGGCCACTACACCGACGGTAAGCACAAGGCCGGTTTGGCCGGCGGCAGTGCCTGCGTCCATTCGGAAATGATCCATAAGACGAAGTGCGAATATCGGCGGAACCGTAGTGTAACAGGTGAAGCCGATCAAGGTTATAGCGAGGTAGGGCCAAATCCTAGCGACAGGCAGTTTCGTCTCTTCGCGAGGAAGTGTGGGACGCGGGCGAGAGAGCGGTAGATACGTCAATACGATTAAGTAGGCCACGATGCCAAACCCTGAGATTATCGCGAATCCCGAGGCAACCCCTAGCCGGCCCGTGAGCCACAAAAGCGCAGAGCCGCAAAGTGTGCCGAAGCTGATTGCCGCGCTCAAGCCACCCATGCCCCTGATGCGTCGCGCACGCTGAGTGAAGTCTGCCACGTAGCCTTGTGCTAGCGGGATGAGCGCTGCCCCGAACACGGCCTGAATCAAACGAGCGAACCCGAGCACGATCACGGCAACACCTGCTGACAGTGCCAGGAACTCGCCCGTCACGACCGCCATTATCGCTGGGCCCAACGCGACCATTGGGACCGCCCAAAGCATGAGCTTCCTACGACTCCATAGTTCGGAGGCATAGCCCCATCCGGGTGCGGCAATGACACCAAGCAACGCACCGAGGCCAAGGATTAATCCAACCTCGACGTCGCTCAATCCCAATTGCCGCCCAGCAACACTAAGGCCTCCGGTCATGAAGCCGTTGGCAGAGGTGTAAATGATGACGCCGGAGAGCGCTGCCGCCAGCTCAGGCTTCGACGGGGATGGGGTTGACTTCAAGTTTTGGGATCCGGTTGCGATCACGACTTACCAATCGAAAAGGGAGTCCAGCCCTTATACAACAAATTGCGCGCAACCCAATATGACACTTTGCTCCGCTCTTTTGCTTGATCCTCCTGATCCAGAACGAGAATTGCAATATGGTCGGCGATACTATGGAGGTCCGCCACCTCCATAGGAGCAGCTCAACTCCGAGAAATCAGATCCTTCAGAGTGTCACACCAGGATTGCGCATTCTTGCCAACAAAGTTGGTAACGCCAAGCAGAAGGCCACGAAACTCACGCCCTTCCTCCGCATACCAGGGGGAAAGAGGTATCGGAGCCAGGGCTTGGCGGGCCGCCTCTGCTGCAATTTGCACATCATCGAAATTCGGTGGCAGCAGGAGCTTGATCGCCAACCCCGAGGACCGCACCGATATCCCGCCTGTTTGAAGATGCCGTTGAAGGCTTCTAAGGAGATGTTCGCGTCTGCTGGAGTAGAGCGTCTTCATTCGCCGGAGATGGCGCATATAGTGGCCCTCGGACAGAAATTCGGCGAGAGCCCTCTGCGTAGTAGTGTTCAGAGCGGGTGCTAGGCAGACGGCAACCTCGGAGAATTGCTGGACCATATGGTGGGGGGCGACAAGGAATCCGAGACCCAACGCCGGCGACATGGTTTTGCTGAAGCTTCCAACGTAGATCACCCGACCCGACTTATCGGTCGACGCGAGTGATGGTTCGGCTCTACCGTCGATTTGAAGGTCGCCAAGGAAGTCGTCTTCGATTATCCAAGCGCCAGAGCTATTGGCCCAGTTCAATAGGGCGGCGCGCCGGGCGGCAGCCATTGTCATCCCCAATGGTGCTTGCTGCCCCGGTGTAACAAGGACCAGGCTTGCTTCGGGGCATTTCTCGATTCCATTGGTGATATCGAGACCGTCTTCGTCAACCCGAACGGGCACAACTCGTAGACCACAAAGCTCCAGAGCACGGCGGCCTATAGGGTATCCGGGCTCTTCCATCCATGCTGCCCGCCCTTCAAGTGATAGGGTCCGAATAGCAAGGTTTAGGGAGGATCGGTAACCACCAGTGATAATTACTTGGTCAGGATTGCATCTCAGACCTCGCGCTATTGCCAAGTAGCTTGCAACTTGGATCCGCAGAGCAGGCTCGCCCCGTGGATCGGGGTAGGTGTTAGGCCCCTAATCTCCGCTCGTGCCGCGCGCGCCCGGAGGCGTGACCAAACCAAAGCCGGAAACTCATCCTGCGCTGGTACTCCCATCTGGAAAGGGTGGGGCGGAGAAGAGTGGTAAGCCAGCATTCCACGAAGTGGCAGGCTCGGCTGTACTGACAGAGCCAACGGCTGGTCTGGATGGTGGGAGGAAACGCGCGTTCCCGCCGGACCTGCTGCAACAATCAACGACTCATCGGTTAGCCGTTCGTAAGCTACCCGGACTGTTCCCTTTGCTACCCCAAGCTGAGTGGCAAGATCTCGCCAAGACGGTAGGCGCGTACCCGGCGCAAGCCGGCCGTCTAGGATCGCTCCGCGAATATTGGTTCGGATCTGATCGGCCAAGGTAGCTGAGGCGAAGCGATCGAGCCTGATTTCAAAATCCGTGCTCATGGTGTCACTAATGCAACATAAAATCCGCTAGTCAATCACCGAATACGGGCGAGAGCGGCTGATCTCGGAGGTCGCAGAGGGATCTAAGCGCCCCTCGACACGCCGCCGGAGACTTCTAGGCTAGCGCCCGTGGTAAATGCAGACGCCGGCGAGGCCAGGAAGCAAATCGCTGAAGCAACTTCTTTTGGCAGACCCATCCGACCCAAGGGTATTCGCCGTTTGTGAGCCACATCGCTGAGCCATACTTCTTGGGTTTGCCGCTTATCCTGGCGTTCAGCGAACCGGCGCTCCCACTGGCCGCTATAGACCGAATCGACAAGAACAGAATTCACTCTGACGGTCGGAGCAAACTCGAAGCTCATTGATTTTGCTAGGTTCAGGACGCTGGCGCGAGCAGCTGACGTGCAGACCATGTGTTCGGCGGGCTGGCGGGCAAGCAACGCATTCACCACGACTATTGACGCGCTGTCGCTTTGCTGAAGCATAGGTAGAAACGCGCGGGTGGGGCGCACGATAGAATAGAGCTTCAAGCGCATTTCCTCGTCCCATGCTGCGTCGGTCGTGGTCTGGAAAGTACTGTAGCGACCCTGGCCAGCATTGTTGATCAAGACGTCCAAACCGCCGAACCGGGAATGAACCTCCGTGGCCAGAGATGTTACCTGAGTGTCGTCTGTTACGTCACACTGGATAGCGATCAGCCTATCACCAATCTCGATGCCAGAATCTTCTAGGGCCGAAATCGACTGTTTGAGCTTCTCCCAGTCGCGCGAACAGGTAGCGACTTTAGCGCCTTCCGTAAGGAGCATACTCACTGTCGCTAGCCCAATGCCGGACGACCCACCGGTCACCAGCGCGACCCGATCTCGCAACTGAAGATCCAAAGTCCCATCCTCCTATTGGATACGCTAATGCGCGCGTCAGTCTACCCGAAGGCTTTGCTCCATCGCATAGCATTGGTCCCAGATGAACGTGTCGAACGCGGCAAGCTTGTCCTTCCATTTTGGCGTCATCGTAGCGACACACTGACCAGCCACGCGTGCCGTATAGTCACTTACGAATGCCCAGGAATTCGCAGGCTCCGCCCCATTGAGTTCAGTGCCGAAGGCTTGGCTGCGCAAGGCAGCAGACGCCGCCGCCTTAATGTCATCGTCGAACGCGATCTGAAGCTTGACGTCGTCATGCGTACCGATGCGGCTCACATGACCGCCGACCAGCTTTTCAAACGGGTGGTGGTCGAGTTCACGGACCTGTTCAAAATACCCGGGAATATCCTGGGCAACACCGAAACGGCGAAACGGCATCCAACCCGGAAAGACGATATCGACAAACATCAGAACCTTCTGGGCCGGCGCGTAAATCATGATGTTGCCGGGCTCGTGACCGTTGCCTGGATAGGATAGCTCGAGAACCTGTGATCCGACTTTAAGGGTGTATCGGTCGCTGAACGTTATCGTCGGTATCGGGCGTTGGGGGTCAGCATCGCGCACCAGCAAACGCTTGGTTTCGTTGTGGGCGATGATCACCGGCACAGGTCCAAGGCTTCCCGCGCCACCAATATGGTCGGCATGCGAGTGACTGTAGATGAGATGGGTGATGGGCTTGTCGGTAACCTCGCGCACGGCTGCCATTAGCTTTGCGGCATAGGAGGGCGGCGCGTCGACTACGACGACTCCGTGATCGTAGACCATGAACATTGATTGGTAAGCATTGTCGGTGACCATGTAGAGACCCGATCCGAGGCTCTCGATCCGATAGGCTTTGCTTTTGTCGATCTCTGGCCCACGTGCCGGAGCCGGTATCTTCAAAAACGTGGGTGGCATGACCCCGATCGGAGCGATCTCGGATATCCCGCCGCTGTTGTTCGTCTGTTCGATACCCGAACTTTGCACATACATAGGCCAAAAAGTCACGACCGCCGTGGTCAGCGCAACCGCCCAGAACTCCCTGTATTTGTTCGCACCTTGGGACTTCATCAGATGATCCTTATTGCTTGTGTGATTGGCCACCGCCGTGAAGCCTCTAGCATTATGGTGGGGCCACCATGTTCGAAAGACCCAAGAATGACTCAAAGAACTAGCCCATCCACTCTGACGGAAGTCGGAAATATGTCGTCAGACTGACCGCTGCTAAATGAGCTTAGGTATGCCGAAGCTTCGGTGTACCCTTC
>Ga0209025_1004098_pt1 | contig 12978 bp, 14 predicted proteins | sample AraplaMF_Col_mLB_FD_184256 | JGI IMG/M metagenome (GOLD analysis project Ga0209025, IMG submission 184256) | Arabidopsis root microbial communities from the University of North Carolina, USA - plate scrape MF_Col_mLB (SPAdes) (version 2) | ecosystem: Host-associated > Plants > Roots > Endosphere... | reverse complement strand
TCGCTGTATCCTTGAATTCTGGCGCTACACGCTCTACACCTTTTGGTGAATAGCCTTCTAGCATTCCCTTCTGATCAAGCACGAGCAAGCTCGTTGCAGCTAGACCCCAGATCACGTCTGCTTGCGGATTGTCTTTCTCCGCGACTAACTTCGAAGTAATAACGCCCGTTGAGTCGCGTACGATGTTCAGCTTCACATTCGGATACTGCTCCTTGTATGATGCCAAATAGGCTTGAATTTGATCATCTTCCATGGCTGTGTAGATGGTTAGTTCACCAGAATCAGCTGCTTTTGTCTCTGCTGGTTTATCGCCCTCTGCAGCTACCTCCGCCGTCGAACCGCCACCTTGAGCACATCCTGCCAATAATCCGATACATAGCATGAGCGTCATGGCCCATTTGAACGAGTTTTTCATGATTCGATATCCCCTTTTCTATGTTCCCATAATGAATGTCAGCGTTTGCTTCTTGCTTACATATTCAATATAAAGGGTAATGATCAAGACAAGATCAACGTCATTTTAAGGTTTTATAAATATTCGCCGGCATAGGCAGCAAGACGTTCCACGCTATGCATTCCTGGGTTCTTGCTGCCAATGGTGAACTTATCGGTCTCACCGTAGAAGCCATGAAAATCACTGCCCCCCGTCGGGATCAAGCCATAGCGCTCTGCAATCTCCATCGCCTTCTTCTCTTCGGCCTCACCATGTGTCGGGTGCCGCACTTCGATGCCAGCAAGTCCTGCATCGAGGAGTGCAGGGAGCATATCCCAGCTGTCATACTGATGCGGATGGGCAAGAACTGGAACACCGCCCGCTTCACGAATCGCAAGAACGGCATCACGGGCATCGAGATACGCTAGCGGAATATAGGCTGCGCCTGGCGCCGTTCCCTGCCCACCGCGAGCAAATAATGTACGGTACAGCTCGCCATAAATCGAAGTCGTATACCCCTGATCAATCAGCGCATGCATAATATGCTGCTTGTAGACCCCTGTACCGCCCTCTGCATAACGCTCGACTTGCTCCCACGTGATGCCGTAGCCCGCTTCAATCAATTGCTCCACCATCTGACGGGATGCGATCTGACGCCTTGCAATCAAGGGATCGCATAACGCTGAGATCGCCGCATGTCCCGGCTTCACATGGAAGCCTAGAATGTGCACACGGCGGTTTCGTTCGAAGTCATACCCGGATATTTCGATACCCGGAATAATCTGAACACCCTGTTCCTGCCCAACGTGTTGCGCATGCGCAAGACCCAGCGTCGTATCATGGTCATTGATGGACAGCACCTCTACCCCGTTCTTGCGCGCGAGCCCGATCACTTCCTCGATCGTCATGGAGTTATCCGAGATTTTCGTATGACAATGCAAATCGATCATCAGTCACAGCCTCCCATGCATAATTCGCTTCATGAACCAGGGTACCGCCCACCCATGTCTTACGCACAACAGGATATCCACCGGCTTCCTCTACGAGCAGCAAATCTGCCGTACGACCCACTGCGATTGAACCGTAGGAATCCTCTATTCCAAGTGACTGTGCCGGGTAATAGGTCACCATCTTCACAGCCTCTGCTAGATTGCCAGTCGTCTCTGCAATCTTAAATACCGACGGAAGCAGCGCAGCCGGGAAATAATCGGAGCACAGGATATGCGCAGCCCCTGCTTCAACCGCATCCATTGCCTTCATATTGTTATTATGGGAACCTCCGCGAACGATGTTCGGCGCGCCGATACTGACGAACATGCCTTGTTCCACCGCATATTTCGCAGCCTCCAGCTTCACGGGGAACTCACTGATGACAGCCCCGAGACGATGCATGTAATCCACCTTCGCGGTCGTATCGTCATCATGCGAAGCCATCTGGACCCCATGCGAAATGGCGTAGTCAGCCAGGCTCTGAAGCGCATCCCAATCGACATTCTGCTTGAACTCGACCAATTGATTGAGGAAAGCCTCTGCCTCATCTTCTGTAATCTGCTCACAGGCTGCGAGATATTTGCGGTAGGACTCCCAATTCCCGTATTGACCTTGCCCTGGGGTATGATCCATCAGAGACAAGAAATCAATCTGTTGCTCCGAGATCAGATCATGGACTTGCTGAATTCCCGTGACATTCGTGATCTCATACCGATAATGAATCCGATGCCTGATCATCGAAGAGGCATGGCGTTTACGGCCTACATAACGAATAATACGGGCAACCATCTCATCATTTCGCACCGTCGTGCCGTCGGAAGAGCAGATCGAATGGAATAGTGTCGTAATCCCGTAGCCCGCCATTTTCTTCTCCAAGCTCGCCATGGCGAGCTCCAGCGGGAAAATACTGCTCGGACGCGGTGAAATCTCCTTCTCAATCGAATCACAGTGCAGCTCAATCATGCCCGGCATGACGTACATCCCTTGCGCATCAACGATGACGCGTGACTCCCCCGCCACTGCAGCAGGGAGCTCAAACGCTTCCGACGCATCTGCACGAATCACTTTCTTAATCAAGCCGTCTTGAATGACAAGGTGTCCCTTCACAATGTCATCTGGCAGTATTATTTGTGCATTCGTTATGATCGTTGTCAACATTCCGCACCTACACCTCCGACGAGCAGTCCGCCCACCATATTGAATTCCTTATCCACGACCGATTCCATAAAATCCAAATCATGAAAAATCCCGATCATACTCGTACCCATGCCCTTAAGCTCCATAATCTTATCGCGTACAAAGGCCTTCGAGACGTGATCAAGCGATGCCGTCGGTTCGTCAAGAAGTAAGAAACGCGGACGCTTCACCATCGCGCGGGCGAGATTGAGTCGCAGCTTCTCTCCACCACTGAACGTATTCGGGTAAGCATGCCAGAGCGATTCCCTAAGCTCAAAATGTCTAAGCATCTCTGCCGCTTCGTCCACTGCTTCGTCCTGCGACTTCCCATTCATCACCAGCACCTCAATAACCGCTTCGAATGCGGTCACCCGTGGCAAGAGTTTTAGAAATTGCGAGACGTAGCCGATCTCTTGATGCCTAATATCAAGAACCTGCCGCTCAGTCGCTTTCGCCAGATCCACTAAGCCATACGACAACGAGTTGTACCAGATCTCACCTTGCGTCGGGATATACGTACGATAAATGCACTTCAGAATAGTCGATTTCCCGGCTCCGCTCTTCCCTGTAATCCCAATAAATTCACCGGACCTTAACGTCATGTTAATATCGCTGCAGCCGGCAATTTGTTTCTGATCGAATTCGTGCAGTGTAAATGTTTTATATAAATTGCGAATCTCGAGCAAGTTGTCCATGGGGTTCGCCTCCTAGATCATGGAGTTAATTAAAGTCTGGGTATACGGGTGCTGCGGATCTTCCATGATTTGATCCGTCAGACCTTTCTCCACAATGCGTCCGTTCTTCATCACCATAGTACGCTGTGTGAGCATGCGAATCACCGCGAAATCATGGGAGACGACGATCATGCTGATCCCAAGCTCCCGCTGAATCTGCCGGATTAAATCGAGCACTCGTGCCTGTACGGATACATCCAGCCCTGTCGTCACTTCATCCAGCAGCAAGAGGGGCGGATTGTTCGCTAACGCCTTGGAGATCTGAACCCGCTGCTGCATCCCGCCGCTGAAATATTTCGGTTGATCATCCATCCGTTCCAGCGGAATTTGGGTCTGACCGAGCAAATCCTTCGCCCGCTCCCGAATCTCGCCGACATGGCGCCACTCCGCCATGAGCAATTTCTCGGCAATATTGCCGCCACTGGAATGAGATAACCGTAGACCGAGATGCGGGTTCTGATACACCATCCCCATCAGATGGTTGCGTACCCAGCGCTTCTGCTGGCGGCTAAGCTCGAACAGATTGTCTTTCCCGTCCTGAAAAACTTGTAAATGAAATTTCCCTGACGTAGGTTCCTCGTCGAAATATAATGTTTTGACCAACGTACTTTTGCCTGAACCGCTCTCCCCGATAATCCCTAGCACTTCTCCGGGATACAGCTCCAGATGAATATCCGCGCAAGCAATGACCGTCCCACAGCTCGGACAGACGTTCCGCTGATGCTCCGGGCCTGTAAGCTCTATACATGAAGGACAACCTGCCCCGTATTGTTTACTCAAATTCGAAATTTGCAGGATTGGTTCCATCCCAGATCACCCCGATCTCTACAGACTCGCCGGCCGCTTGCCGCTGGCGTTTATCACAATAGCTCGTATCCGAGCAAGCAACCTGCTTCGCTCCCGTTACCGCATCATAAGACTCCTCCAAATACGTATGCGTACTGCCACATTTCGCACATGGCTGATCGAATTGCTCCACCTCAAATGGAATATCCTCGAATTGAAGCGGCGTGACATTGGTATATGGCGGAATCGCGTAAATCCGTTTTTCCCGTCCCGCACCGAACAAAAACAAATTGTCGGCTTGATGCAGCTTCGGCACATCGAACCTTGGAATCGGCGACGGATCACACAAATAATGACCGTTCACCATGACCGGATAATCATAGGAAATCCGAATCTCGCCATACTTTACAATGTCCTCATACAAATGAAGCCACATTCTACTGTAATCTCGCTCCGCATGCATACGGCGCGTCTCCTGCTCACTCGGCTCGACGGTTCGCAGCACTTCCGGCAATGGCACTTGGAAAATCAAGATTTGATCCTCGCGCAGCTTCTCTTCCGGAATGCGATGCCGCGTCTGAATGAGACTTGCTTCGAGCGAATCGGTCGTCGGGGTGACGTCGCACATCTGGCAGATCAATTCTCGCAAGTTGCACGCATTGACGCTGTCATCGCTGCCTTGGTCAAAGACCTTGACCGTATCTTCGGGCCCGATGACGGACAATGTCACTTGCAATCCACCTGTCCCCCAGCCGCGGGCAATCGGCATCTCACGCGAACCGAACGGCACTTGATAGCCTGGAATCGCAACTGCTTTCAAGGTCTTCCGTCTGAGCTCCCGCTTCGTCAGCTCATCAAGAAATGCGTAATTATAGGCTTCCATGCGGCGTCGCCTCCTTCTCTTGTTCACGCTCTCCATCTGCACTTCGATCACCCTTCTCGTTAATGGAACGAACGCGCTGGAGTTCAGCTTGGAAATCGACATAGTGAGGTAATTTAAAATGAGAGATAAAACCTGAAGATTCGATGCCGTCGATATGATACAGGACGAATTCCTCGTCTTGTGCCGGCGAATCCGCATTTTGCTGCTGCATCGTCTGATCCAGAATGCTCATCGAAATGGCCTTATCTTCGTTATGACCGAAGCATAATCCATAACCAACCGCAAATTGCGCACGACCCGCAGCTTCGCGGTGATTCTCCGCGTGTACGCGTACAACCATCTCCGATTCGGTGACGAGCACACGACCAATGGTCATCGTCTCGCCAGGATAGAACGGATGTTCAATCTCAACGGGCACATACCCAACACGCAGTTCTCCAATCGTCGGATGGACATCCCCGTAACCGCGTACGCTGGAATATGCAAAAGCCATCAGAGCCCCGCTCTCTCCACGCGCCATCGTCTGCAATCTTGCTGATCGGGAAGCCGGGAAGCTGATAGCATGACGAGTAATATCATCGATGACCGCCTCCTCGTCTTGAGGCTCCCCAGCAGCCAACAACCCTTCAGCACGCAATAACTCAATGACACGTGGGAAAACCGGCATATCGCTCTCTCCGTTCCCCGATAATTCTTCCTGCACAGCCTCCGTTAAGCTCTCGGACAAATAATTCGTTACGTACTTCATAATCTCGGATGAATCTTCATCCATCCGGCTCATATCCAGCAGCCGCTTCGTATAGTCCCGGGTAGGCCCGAGATACTGTCCGCCGGGTACTTCCTTGAATGTTGCCGAGATACGACGAATCACATCCATATTCTCGGTCTGAATCGGCAGCGTATAGAAATTACGCACCAGCGTCGAGCGGAATGCCCGCAGCAGGAACGAGGCTTCCAGCACATCCCCTTCAGCCTGCTTGAGTGCTAGCGCAGCGAGATCGGGATCGTATAAGGAACCTTCGGACATGACACGATCGACAGCGAGCCGCATCCCTTTGCGAATCTGCTGCACCTCCAGCGGTGATCCGCCTTCCTTCCACGGGATGTACTTCAACAGCTTCTCAGCTTCATGAATCGCATGGCTTCCGCCTTTGACTGCTACATAAGCCATCTACGCCACCTCCCAACTGAATTTCGTGCTGCGCGGCACACAAGCCACACGTCCCATCTCATCGACGAAGATCCAATCGATCCCTAGCGGGAACTCGGCATTACTGGCCTGCCATCCGGATACTAGACTTCCTGCGAGACCATCAATCGATAGCTGCTGCTCCTCAGCAATGCCCGGACCTTGCATCGTCAGCTTCACACTTCCCTTACGCCCTTCCGAACCTGAACCTAACTCATGCACGCGGCAGATGATCGTTGCACTCTCATCCGGGAAGGTAAACGTCCCTCTTTTGCAAGACTCAATATCGACACTCGCCTGTGTAGCAGCATCGGTGGTGGTGAGGAACACATAATCACACGCCTGCAGTTCCTGCCTGCGCGATAAGGTATATAACTGAAGCTGCTCTGCCAGCGACATATCTCCAATGACCTCATAGGACACCGATTGATCGAGCAACATCATCCCTAGCACAACAATGTACGCATCCGCAGCTTCACAACGCACGAAGGACGGTGCTTCAATCTGCACAATTTTGCCCGGTCTCGACATGGCATCCAGTACCTGACGATACACTTGCTGAACTGCATGCACACGCTCCATTGACTTCACACCCACACTCATGCTTCCTCCTCCTCTTCGGTATCCATCAATTGAAAATCAACCTTCGTCCGCTCTATTAATGCGAAATCGGCCTGACGACGCTCCAGCAGCTCCTTCTCCTGCTTCGCAATCCAGATGCGGAACTGCTCCCGGAAATCATTCCATTTCAACTCCATGTTGTGATGCACCGCGTCAAGCATTGCGACAATCCGCACCTTCTCCAGGGCATTCCCCATGACTGCGCCATACCCAACAACGCCATCAACCGTCAGCGTCGCTTCCGAAATCAAAATTTCCCCTGCATTGAATACTTGATGTTGTACTGATTCCTGCGCCCGCATCATTACCATGCCAAGCGACGCCTCGTTCACATCCTCCACACGCCCCATCTGAGCAATATGACTGCCCCATGGCCGCAGCGCTTCAACCCCCATCTCAGCGATTACAGCCGTATATCCACCCATTCGTGTATGCTTTTGATCCATCCCTATCGCTCCCCCTCAACCATCTCGTGTTATTTATCGATCATGCTACCTATTTCGCTCGGATCCAGCTCGTATCGTATTCCTCAAGCGTCTTCGCCCATGCTTCGGGTAGATCAATATCACAGATGACGATGTCAACTTCGCGCAAATCCGCGATTTTATACATTTTCACTTCTCCGATTTTCGAATGGTCTGTCACGATAATCGTCTGTTCCGACCGCTCGATGAACTTCCGCATTAAGGAGCCGCGCTCGGCATCATATCCTGTAATGCCCTTCTTCAGTTGAATCCCGTCAATGGAGATAAATGCTTTGTTCGCCTGAAAATACTCGAGCATTTGCTCCGCCAATACCCCTGTCACACGATCCTGCTCCGTATTCACCACCCCGCCAAGCAACAAAATCTCAGCGTCTAGCATGCCGCGGTTCTTATACTGCTGAAGCAGCTGCAGTGCAGGCAGTGCATTCGTAATGACCTTCAATTGCTTCACATTCGTCAAATAATGGATCATTTGCAGCGTCGTCGTACCATCATCGATAAATATCACGTCATAATCCTGCACGAGCCCTGCACAGGCACGACCGATCTTTTCTTTCTCAGGGGCAAATAAATGCTCACGTAGTGCAACGCCCGGTTCCATCCGGCCCAAGGTCAGCTTCACCGCCCCGCCATAGACCCGTTTAAGCTTATTTTCCTTCTCGAGCTCCTCAAGTGTCCGACGTACCGTTTCGAATGAGACCTGAAGCGTATCCACAAGCTCGTCACTGCGAATTTTGCCTTCCAGATGAATTTTGTTCACGATATATTCCTTGCGTTCTAATGCACTTAATGACATAAACACCCCTCCAATTCACAAGCTCACTGTAAGGGATTCGTGTCAAAGGGGCATCAAATACACATGAAGATTATGTAAAGATGTGTTTTTCATGTGTGTTAGTGTGTGGTTTATCCTTTTGAGAGGTTCGCATATTGTGGAAAGACAAGACGTAGAATGGAATGAGACAAGCAGAACTTATGCCATATAAAGGAGGACATGTTGTGCGCCATACAATCGTATTCGCTGTGGGGAATGTTATCGCATTCGCGCTGGTATTGATCATCAATGTGCTGGCAGAAAGGCTGCCGATAGGCGGGTACACGACGGGAGAAATTTCGGCTATGTACCCCTCCCGGTTAACACCCGCTTCTTACGCATTCATGATCTGGGGATTGATCTACACCGCGCTCTTGCTGTTCGTCATCTATCAGCTGCTACCTGCTGGTCGGGCTCGACCGGAGATACAGCGGATCGGCGGATGGTTCATCGTAAGCTGTGCCATGAATTCCGCATGGCTCCTGCTGTGGCATTATCAATATATCGAGTCCACCCTCTTCATCATGCTGGGGCTACTGATCTCCTTGATCGCCATCTATTCACGAACCCGAGTACCAGGACCGCCCGTCCGGGATGCAGCAGCCTATTGGCTGCTTTCCGTTCCGTTCAGTCTCTACCTTGGCTGGGTGACGGTGGCATCACTTACGAACCTCTCCGTCTTCCTTACCCATACCTTCGGAGAGCAGCAGGAAATTGCGGGGTTATCCCAGCTCACTTGGTCTGTCATACTGCTCATCCTCGCTTCGTTCATCGCCCTGTGGGTAGCCTACCGTCATCACGATCCGTTCTACCTGCTTCCGATCGTCTGGGGACTCATCGCGATTGGGGTGGGACAGCAGGAAACGGCGATCATTGTCTATACCAGTTGGATAGCAGCAATTTGGCTCGGCGTCGCCGCACTCCGCATGGCATGGCGATCCTTGCGCTGGCAGTGTGTCACATAAGCGTCTCGTTTAGCGCGCACTCCTTCCATGGAGAAGCCATATACCAAAAAATCCCTAGGCGCATAAGCACCTAGGGATTCGTTCATATCGAACCTTGGAAGGTTCGTGTTATTCGATTCAATCTTAGAATTGGTTCCAGACAATGGTCTCTTGTGCTGGGAAGCGGTGGCTCGGACGGCCTTCTTGCGCTGCTTTACCGACAGAGATCAACATGATTGGAATGTAACGGCTAGGCACGTTGAATTGCTCCGCGAATTGCGTTGCATTGTAACCACCCATTGGGCAAGTATCGTAGCCTTTTGCTTTTGCAGCAAGCATCAATTGCATAGCGGCAAGTGATGCATTAAGAACCGCGGAATCGCGAGCCACTTGCGGGCTCTTATAAGCGCCTTCGATTTGACCAACAAGCGAGTCCTTCACTGCTTGCGGCAATTGACCTGCTTTAACCGCACCACCGAAGATCGGCTCTGCATTTTTGTTCGCTTCAAGGTCGCCTAATACCGCGATGACAGCCGAAGCTTGAACCACTTGCTCTTGCCCATAAGCGATGGGAAGCAATTTCTCTTTCTGTGCTTGCTCGTCGATTACAACGAATTTCCAATGCTGCAAGTTCCACGCGGATGGTGCTTTCGTAGCTGTCTCAATTAGCTCAACAAGCTCTTCCTTGGAAATTTTAAACGATGGATCATATTTTTTAACGGAGTGGCGATCCGTCACCACTTGCATGAAATCTACAGATGTTGTTGTTGACATCATATATTCCTCCAGTTGTGTATGAATGTGATATAAGTTACATGAATTCCGTTTCCCATTATACAATGATATTTGTTGAGTTGCAAACAAAAATATAGCGACTTGTTTTTACATATGAAATTATTCTTCGTGAGTATATTTAGTCTAGGCTTCGTTATTAAAAAAGACTTTATAGAAGTACATTTTCCGTTCTTCGTCGTACCCTTTTTCCAGGTAATCAAAGCTTTCATTGTTGACCTTGATCTCAATGTTCGTGTCGAGCTTGATGTCGTTCTTGAACTGGCGTTTGACCTTGCGGAGCGCCGTCTGCGAGATGTTGAAGTCCGTCATTGACGGCAGCTCCCTCATCTCCTCGTACGTTTCCTTGTAGGTCTTGAACATATCGATATAGCCCTGATCGCGAATGACTTCCTCGTAGAATACATCCTGCGTGAACTGCTCATTGCTCGCAAAATGCTGAATCGTCTCGTTCAAGAAGACCAGCTTCTCTTTCTTCTCGAACTGATCATTCGTCGTTGCGACGACATCGTCATAAAAGTCCGAGCACATCCGGATGTACTGATCGGTCATATAGTGCTCGTCCACCAGATCCCTGACCTGCAGGAAGTCATCCCTCCAATAGACTGCCTCGTTCTGACTCCCCTTATTCGATAAGTCGACCAGACTCACATGGAACCCTGAAGATGCTTGGTAATTGAAAATAATGCATCCCTTGTCCAATTTCTTGATGTTCACGCCCTGCTCGTATTGGAGCTCAAATGCAGACGAATCCCGCTCATCGATCTTGAGGAATTCATCCTTATGCTCGGATTTGAAAATGCCCACGGCATCGACTTTGAAATTATCGTAGAGAATATTGTTGAAGTGCACGACGTACAGCTCACCCGACTTAATCTGCGGATGCGAAGACTGTTCGTACAAATGCCTTAGCATATGCACCGACTGGTCATAAAATGTCGTACTATCTTGGAAAATCGCGTTCGCAAATGTGTACACTTCATTCAGTGCCAAGTCCGCCTCGTGATGGAACCGATACGTCGCATCGAACTTAAACGAAGCAAGAAAATACTTCAATAACGCAGCACGAAGCTCGTCATTATCAATGACGGTCAGCTCCTTCGCGATGACGACACCTTCGTCCTTCGATTTATTGCCTACTTTATGAATAACAAGATCTTGAATTTCGATATTGGTTAGATTGATCATTCGGTCTCCCTCTTTCCTACGCGTCACCTTCGCGGTCTACAAAAAGTTCGAGTTCAAAAAAGTCGGCATTTCAGCACCGAGAAGCTTGCGAGAACCTGAAGAAGGAGGAACGGAGTTTAGGCGAAACCTAAATGAGTACCGGACTTCGAGGGTGAACGCAAGATTCGATGTCGATTATGCTTCTTGAAAATAACTTCGTGATCAAATGATGACTTTTTGAACAACCTCATAAAGACACTTTCCCAGTATACTCGAAAATAACGCGCATCGGCAGACTTGACCTTTCAGTTCATTTACTTTTGCTTCGTCTGATAAGCTGCCACCATCTGTGCCCGATCCGCTTCAGACAATCGAGGACAGCTTAGGCAATACGTGCCGCCCTCCGTCTTGTACGCCAGACAGCATGCACTCTTCAGCCGCATTTTTCCCCCCGGTTCATAGGGACTATCCATGTAACGGAACTTCACTTGGAATGGGTTCTTCACGCGTCCGAACACTGTCGGAGACAGCTGATGATGCAGCACATCCATATCTTCGGCCAGATGGATTCGCTGCACTTCATCGATCGGCTCTTCCAGCCATTGTTCGTAATAATATTCGAAATACGTCGGAATGATCCCCCATAGCGCTCCAACACTAATCCCTGCCGCGGAGGCTAAGGATTGGAGAATCGGGCGAACCTGCTCACTGTAAAAGGAGGTCATTAGCGACGTAACGAGAAGTAATCGATTCGCAAGCGGTACCGTCGTCCCTTGAATCGATTTCAGATCAAACTTCAGCGTAATATACCCGTCCGGATGCGCTACGATGTGAACGCTAATGAGGTTCATCGACAGATCGAGATGAATCCCGTAGCGCCAGATTGCATAATGAAAAGCCGCGAACATCCGGGCGAATTGTGCCGTGAAATACGTCGCCGCCACATCAAGTGAGAGTGCCTTCAGCTCCGGGGCATACGCATTTAGAAATGCCAGCGCGCCTTCACGTTCTGTGAGCTGACGCAGCTCGAAGGTTGCGATCTCAGGAGAGGTGTCCTGATGGGTAATCATATATTTATCTAAAATTTCAGTTGGGATGTGCAATGGAAGATCCTCCTTCATCGGATGAAGCACTAGCGATATGATTCGAGATAACGCTAATAGTGATAATGATAATTAATATCAATACCAAAATGATAATCTTCCAGCTTCACCCTGTCAATTCTAAAACGCATGAACACCAAAACGCCCGTCTTCTTTCCCAATGGAAGAAAAACGGGCGTTTTATGTAGGGAAATATTAGAGAACTTGCAGGCAGACCGGTTTGGTCACTTCTACACGATCCGTTGTTGCTTCTGGCATTCCTTCTGTATTCAATCGAATCACGAGCATCGAATCCGAATTCTGATTCGCTGCCAGAATATACGGCGCGTCTGGCACAAGCGTGAAATGACGCGGGAAGTTCCCTTCCGTCGCTATGAGACCCGCATACTTCAATTCACTCGGGTGTTGAACGGTGAACACGGCAAGACTATCTTCCCCGCGGTTCGATCCGTACACAACGTTGCCCGAAGCGGAAACGGTAATTTCAGCGCAGTAGCTTTCCCCTTGGAAGTCTGGAGCCAGCGTCGACAACTTCTGTACAGCTGTTAATTTGCCTTGCTCCCGGTCTATCTCGAATACTTCGACTTCTGATGTCAATTCATGGATGACATAGACATAAGGCGCCTCCGGATGGAAATCCAAATGACGCGGTCCAGAGCCTGGTGTAACGTGCGCGATCGAACGCTCGATTAATTTGCCATCGGACGTTAATTCATACGTAACCACTTGATCCAGACCAAGATCCGCTACAAGGAAATATGACGTGCCTGGTATCTGCTTAATGGAATGCGGATGCGGGGTTTCTTGACGATCTGCTCGAACCCCCTGTCCGACATGCTGTACTTGGTCAGACATTGAGCC
>Ga0209025_1004097_pt1 | contig 12982 bp, 13 predicted proteins | sample AraplaMF_Col_mLB_FD_184256 | JGI IMG/M metagenome (GOLD analysis project Ga0209025, IMG submission 184256) | Arabidopsis root microbial communities from the University of North Carolina, USA - plate scrape MF_Col_mLB (SPAdes) (version 2) | ecosystem: Host-associated > Plants > Roots > Endosphere... | reverse complement strand
GGACACCGGTTTCTCGAAGAAGAGCGACAGTATTATTGAAAAAGGTATGGGTTGATAATGTGTCCCTTGGAAAATTCGCTCGGTCCACTAACAACACATGGAAACCTGCCTTAGCAAGATAAATTGCAAGGGTAGAGCCGGCACATCTAGCACCGGTAATGATGACATCATACGTCTTATTCATCGTATCACTCCATTTTCAAGTATAATTATTAACTTGCTTATCCATTAGTAGAGTTCTAAAGTTAATGCCCCTACGAGTTAAAGTAATGGGGAAAATTGATAAGAATGCACTACATACATAAAGTATGGAAGCTAAAACGAAATAAGTACAGAAAATTCTCACCTGCTATACAATTAAAAAGAATTTGTGGTAAAAATCGGAATGATAATTTAAGTATTAAATAAAGGTCCGTTTACTTGTCTCGTGAAGAGTTAATGATGTATATTCACAAAAATGGTTGTTAAAACATCGACTCCAAACTCCTTGTATAAAGTTATGGAAATCAAGTCCATTTGCTATGTTAAATGCGCTATAATTTTTGGGTAGTCGTCCTTATCATATGTTGAATGAATTATATCCAAATCGTTTTAAAGAGTGGGAATTTAAAAAAACGTCTACAGGATTCTGGACAAAAGAGAAGGGACTCCATTTAGCAGATGAGTTCAACATAAGATTCAATGTAGACTATTGATTATGTATCTTGTTTTTTATTAAATGTCACGGTACGTGAAATTTTAAATATCTTTACTAAAAAAGCCCCTTGAAAGGAGCACTTATTTTACAAGATACTGTTCTATTTCTTTTATTAATAGTTCTGCACCTTCTGGGCTTAATGTGATCTTACCATTTGCTAATGCTATGTTACGATTTGACACTTCTCCTGTTAATACACAAACAGCACCAGGCTGATACTTCTGTAAAATGATGTCTTCCCCTTCTACAAAAATCTCTAATGGTGATTTTTCTTTAATCCCAAGCGTATTTCTAAGTTCCTTTGGAATTACTATACGCCCTAATTCATCCACTTTTCTAGTTACTCCGGTTGCTTTCATCCAGCATATTTCCCCATTTCATTATCAATTTGTAACCAAGTTATTCTTTACTATTGTAACAGGCTTTCACCATACACGAGAAACATAATGAATCAAAAACAGAGCATCATTATAAGAAATTCTTTAAACCCTTGCTGAAAGGAAATACGACCTTCTTCCATTTAATGTGCATTCTTTTTTATTAGGCGTACGGCCAACATTTTAAAGAAAACGTACGCAACAAAAGGTACACCTTTAGATATAGTATATTCTATGCAGCTTAAACTACTTCAAAAGGTATCAAAATGTACTTAAGACACACTTCATAAGTACACACACTTTTTGAGGTGTGTTTGTTGAATGATTTTATGCTTATTGGATGTCCCTATCAGTTGGATACACCACAGAGAATCCCCTTGTTGTGCTGTTTATTGTTTTTAATATGTAATATGGTACATGAAATTTTACGATTAAGTTGTTCCTTTGTTTTTCTTTTAAAATTCTTATAGCATTCTATATAAATCTTATGGTATTATATAGATAGAAAATTTGTTTCCATTGTTTATACTCTATTGTACGTAGCGTGAAGGACAAACCTTACGCCCTGTTAACTCGGGCGAGGTTTGTCCTTTTTTATTTCAAGGAGGAATTTACTATGAAAAAAGTCTATAAAATCGGAGCCGTTATCACAACTTTATGCGTTGCTTGTATCGCGATTTTTACTTTAACTAAGAATGAATCAGTCCAAACAGAAACTATAACACCAGAAAAAACAATTGTATATGCTGCAGACGCAAAAGTATCACCTGAGATTATAAAAGATATTTCAAAAGATGAATTAAAGCAAAAAATACAATCCCATGAAGAATTCATTGCGTATTACTATCAACCAACCTGTCATTATTGTAAAAAGGCTGCGCCAGACATCAATAGTATGTCGAAAAAGCATGATAGAACCATTTATCGTATTGATATCTCTACACCAGAAAATCAAAGTGCCTTTCAAGAGTTCGACATTCCAGGTACTCCAGTTGTTGTAGCTTATAACAGAGGTGAAGAAGTTGAACGTCTAGAAGGAGCCGTTTCAGCTGCTACATATGATGGATTCTTTGCAAGACGTAATTCGAGCGCTAGCTAGTATAGTGCTCGTTTTTCTTTGTAAGAAAGGAGAATTAACATGCAACAAAACGCCCGTATTCATTCTTTAGACATAATAAGAGGTATAGCCATACTATGTATCCTGTTTGCGAATCTACCCACTATGACGGGACTAGATCCCTTTAATCAAGCGGGTTATATTGGTATAGATAAAGTAATTCGCTTTTTAGTAGATTTATTTATTCAATCAAAGTTCTATACTATTTTCGCATTCTTATTTGGAGTAGGATTTTACATCTTTATGAAAAATACAGAAGCAAAAGGGTATCCCATGTATAGACTATTTATACGGAGACTGTGTATCTTACTAGTCTTCGGTTTACTCCACTTCACCTTTCTATGGTACGGAGATATTTTACATGCGTATGCTTTAGCTGGATTTATTCTATTATTCTTTTATAAGCGATCTACTAAGCTTATTTTTATAGCTGGTTTTAGTTTCCTACTAGTTAGTTATGTATTACATATTATTGTATTTTTACGAACAAGTTCTTCTATTCTAGAAGTGCCAAACTACTATCAATATATGTTTACAGGCAACACTACCAATCACACGGTAAATCTATTTACACATTATTCACATCAAGTAAAAACACGTCTTTTCTTTCTAATGACCCAGGAATTTCAGCAACTACTAATAGGAATTCCGGAATATATAGGGTTATTTTTAATTGGTTTATGGGCTGGCAAGAAAAATATTTTTAAAAGGGTACCAGAATTAATACAGCAAATTAGATTTTTACAGTGGAGTTCGTTATGTATTTCATGTCTTCTCTCGTATCCTATTATCTACTACTTTATAAAAACGAATGTCTATTACTCTCAGGATATACAACTATGGATTCTATTTGGAGGGAAAACGCTAGCCATATTCTATATTTGTACCCTACTTAGAGTTTGTGAGAATAAAAAATATAGAGAGTGGCTGCAGCCCTTTATGAACGTAGGTAAATATGCTTTAACGAATTACATTAGCCAAAGTATAATAACTCTTGTCATTCTTTCGTTGTACTTGAAAGATGTCTCACACGTATATTACTGGCAACTATGTACCTTCGGGCTTTTAATTATATTTGTACAAATTATATTCAGCAAAATTTGGAGTAAGTATTTCCGCTATGGTCCTATTGAGTGGTTATGGAGAAAAGGAGTTTACAAGAAATAGACTATTTTTCATCAGTACATGCAATTAAATGAAAAAAATGTTAAAATATTATATGAAAGATTAAAGATATATTTGTGGTTGTAAAATGGTGTTATTAAAATTAAAGTGGTTCAAGTCAGAGAAAGGCACCTTGTGGTGTCTTTTCTTTATGCATAAAAAAGCCTTATCTTCCTATAAAAAAGATAAGACTTTTATATACTACCTATTATCCGATTCATCAATTTTATTATAAACACATTTAGCTTCTCCAAAAAGACCGCCAGTGTCCCATTCGCCACCATAATGAGCACATCCTAAAGGATCACGATCGTCTCGTATACTTGGATGTGTATTTGGTTCATTGTCATTATTTATAATACTACCAACAATAAATACCCCTCCGATTACAAATACCACAGCAACGATTAAGAGTGTTTTCCCATTAGGACCGGTAACAATGTCGTTTACAACTTCTTTTGCTTCTTGCTGAGTTTCACCTTTTGAAAATAATGAAAGAATAATAGATATGATAAATATGAAAAATAGCACAATTATAAATACCATTACTTATGACCCCCTACTATATGTATACTATTAATTTCCTTATACGTTTTAAGCTAAGATATCTGAAATCATAATGATAATAAATATATCCCCCCGATTAAAAGTGCCGCAGCAAAGACTAATATTATTATTCCATCAGGACTATTAAGAATTTCTTTTAAATTTTTTTTTGCTATTTGCTTAGTTTCTCCACTTGAAAAGAGATAAACAATGGAATAGAGAATTAGTAAGAAAAATGCCGAAACTACCTCTAACATGGCTTATGTACCTCCTAATATATATGTACCTTTAATTATCCAGTAATTTTCTTGCACCTTGTATCAGCCTGAGTAACCGGAGTGCTTAGTTCAATAAAAGCCAAATGACAAAAATTACTCCTGTAACTGCTGCAGATCCAAAAAAACCTACCAACATTTTCCCCTCAGGACCATTAATAAGCTCTTTTAAAACTTCTTTTGCTATTCGCTGACCTTTATCACTTAAAACTATCGAAAGAATAAAGAATACTACCACTAATACAAATGAAGAAACTATTAACTCCATGACTTATGTACCTCCCTAATATATGTACGCTATTCATTAACCAATAATTGCCTTATACATTATATCAGCTAGGGTACACGGAAGTATAACGAATTATTTATATAGCTCATTTTATTAATTGATATATTAAAAAAAGACACCGAATAATTCCTTAGCGTACGCTAAGCAAATTTTCATAGAAAAAAAGCCGTTTCCTCTAAGTTTAGAGATAATCGGCTTTTTCTTTGTAAATCAAAACAATAAAATCATATGAAACCTATAAATATATATTATTACATAAAATATGATTCTGAATATTCTATAATCAATTAATCCTCATCATACAAATTATCTACAGATTCTTGTAAAGAATCTAATAGATATTCGCTGAAGTTTTCATAAGTAATGGCATACAGTTCCTTTGAAAAACGACTCCAAAAGACAACAGGGCACTCGCCATCTTTCATTTGATTGGTATCTAAACATGTCACAGTACCATCGATATCATTTAAAACAATGTATTGTTCAGGAAGGTTATATGTTTCTCTATATAACTTGGTGTGGTAAACAACGGAAGAATCCTCAGCTGTTGTCTCACAACCATGGATATCCATACCATCCAGTCCGCCGCTACCATACTGTTTTAAAAACCAATGATAACTGTTTGGGAAATTAATGTTTAGCATTTGAGCTGCTTCTCGAATTGTATCTTCATTTACCCCTCCCATAAAATCGTCATCTTTTTCATATGTGGAAATGATTGAAATAATCTTGTCATTCATCTATTTATTTCCCTTCTAAATGTTCTTTTGCTCTCATTTTCCAATAGTTATTTCTAAAATTATTATACTGTTTATATAGCACTTTGTCGTTTCTAAAGCTCTCTCCTGATTCTACTAAACCATGCAATGCTTTAGTGAATTCATCATGTTTATTAGCTGGTATTTCAACCATTGCTCCAGGTTCTTTTTGCGTTAAATGATGTAACTCAATTTTGTGGTTATCTTTTGTAAAAGGTACCCCGCCATCTAAAGCTAATTGAAGATTCGACTTTCCGCTTTTATTAACGGATGGTGGAGCGACGTAATCCCAATCTATATTTTTCATACGGTAAACCCTTCTACTAATATCTTTAGTTTGCCCAGCCACTTTAACAGTACCTGTCACTTCATGTGCTGCATATTTATCACCAAACTTATCTAACCAAGATAAATCTATCTTCGTGTTGGTAAATTTCTGTCTCTTGGTAACTTTACTTATTGAGCCTAAAAAAGCTGCACCAGCTTTAATTTCTCCACCACCGAGTACGGCTAGCATATTTAAAGCATAATCAGACGCTTGTAAATCAGCATCACTATTTAAATTTTTACCTGAAAGTAATTCAGCAAGAGAGACGAAGTTACCTGTAACTGGCATAAAAGCAAGTATATTAGACATTGCTTCATCACGCTGTTGCTGACGTAATTTTTCTTCTGGTGAACTTGTAGGTACGATATTAGAGAAATCAAAATCCAAATGAATTGTTTTTAAATCTGACTGTGGCGCTTTCTTAGGTGCGTCAAATATACTATTAATTTCTTTAACGGATACGTCTACACCACTAATCGTCTTTTCTAATCCTTTTTGCATTTTATTTGTGGCATTTAGTATTTGTTGCATGCCTTTATTGGCCTGGTCAACTGCATTGTTCATTCCTCGTAAAACTGAATTCGCTTGTTTAACCGCTTGAATCATTTGCTCCATGCCTTTATTCGCTTGGTTTATTCCTTCATTCATGCCTTTCATTGCCGAATTTACTAGCTTAACTCCTTGATTCATTTCTTCCATGCCTTTGTTGGCTTGGTCTATAGCCGAATTCCCTTGCTTAATCCCTTGATTCATTTCTTCCATGCCTTTGTTGGCTTGGTCTATAGCCGAATTCCCTTGCTTAATCCCTTGATTCATTTCTTCCATGCCTTTGTTAGCTTGGTCTATAGCCGAATTTGCTTGCTTAACCCCTTGTTTCATTTCATTCATGCCTTCATTTGCAAGGTATATTGCATCGTTCATTTCTTTAATTGTTTTTTCTAATTTCACATTATTGGTTTGTAATTCTTTAGTGATTTGCTCCAATTCTTTCATAGCCTTATCAAAATCTGTGAAATCCATATTAATTTTAATATTAATGTTGAGATCAGGAATACTCATGTCAGGAATGTTGATGTCGGGTATGTCAAGATTTTGCTTGTCAAACGCTAAATTTGATAAGTTATTAAATATTTGATCACTTATCCCATCATCATGTCCATTTGTAACTACATTTTTTATCTGAGGTAACGATGCGTATATGAAAGGTTGTTTTATGTATTTGTTATCTGTTTCTTCCACAAGTTCCATTGAGAAATAAGTAAGAGTTCCATAAACATATTGACCATTCCATAAAATTTTATCGTTGTCGACTACTGTAATAAAAGTATCTTTTGGAATGACACCTACATTCGGACTTAGAATGTCTTTGGATGCCGAATAATTTATATCTTTTGTCGTTCTATATTTTATACCGTTTGGGGCAATCCAATGGGTGCCTTTTGAGCTATTAATTCGATACCATCCGCCTGGTTGTTCACCTATAACAGTTACCTTTTCAGAAATAATCGATCCTTCAAGATTATTAAAATGCAAGTCCTTATACAGTTGTGTGGGTTTTGAAATTTGATAGGGTACACCATCTGGAACAATCCATCGATCCCCATAAGCTGTTTTAATTCGTTTCCAACCATTTGGTCTATCTTCTAGCAAAATTACTTTTTGCGGTATTAATCCATACTCTTCTTTGTCTACAAGAAAGGATGCTCCTCTATACATGGCTACATTTTGTTTTAATTCATATGTAACACCCTGTGGAGCAATCCATGTGTCACCCATATAGGTTTTGATTTTCAGCCAGCCATTTTCCAAAGCATCAACGACTTTTACGGTTTGCGGAGCAATGCTACCTACTGCAGTACTTTTAAAATCTGGCGTAGAATAAAGTGTTTGCCCGTTTTCTACCTTATAATTTATACCCTCTGGTGCAATCCAGCGCGTACCATTATCCGTAAGAACCTTTTTCCAACCATCTGGTTTTTCATCCAGTAGCGTTACCATTTGCGCACCCAATATTCCCGTGCTTTTTTCCTCTATTGAAGGCTTAAGATACATTTTTACATTGGATTGTAAATTATATTTTTGTCCTTCTGGTGCAACCCATTTTTCTCCGTTTTGCGTTTTTATTTTCTTCCATCCATTCTCCTTTTCTTCTGTTACCGTGACAGTACGGGGATTGATGTCATCGTTTGCTAGTTTCAAATAAGAAGGCTCACTATATAACAAAGTCGGCCGTTGTATGACATACTCTTTATACGTTGCAACCGATTCGTTATTTTTTATATCTGTTACTTTCATAATTGCTCGATATAAAAATACAGAAAATTGTTCTCTTGTAACTAAACCATTTGGATTGAAGTTACCGTCACCTGTACCATTCGTTATGTTATTGCTAGCTAAAATTTTTACATATTCATTGGCCCAGTGACCTTTCATATCTGTAAATTCAACATTTCCTTGCGGTTTTAAATCGAATGTTCTAACAAGCACTGCAGCCATTTCAGCCCGTGTCATAATATTTTTGGGGTTGAATTGTTTCTCTGCATTTACGCTAAATACGCCCCGTGCAGTAAGTGCCAAGATTTCCTTTTTGAAATTGCTGTCACCAATATCAACAAATGGATTTTTTGTACTATCTTGCGGTTTTAAATACCGATACAAGAAAGCAGCAAGATGTTCGCGAATAATAGGATCGGCAGCACCGAAATACCCATTTCCGTAGCCTGTTATAATCTTATTCTCAGCCATATACATCATTTCTTTATACGCCCAGTGCGTTTTAGGTACGTCAATAAAAGATAATGCATTCCCTTGACTATTTTGTTCTGCAAAAGTTGTTCCTAATGTACTGAATAATAAAATACATGTCATAAAACTTAAAAATAATTTCTTAATTACTTTCACAAATTTACCTCCTATTCTATTTTTCAAGATATATCCTCTATATCAGTGCTAATTTTATTATTTCTTTATATATAATTATATGAATTTTCATATTTCTATTAATATTTGATATTTCCCGTAAGGGCAAATTAAGTGATTTTTCATTAATAAGGTATTTTATCTATCAAATTTAAGAGAAAGTAGTCCTAAAAATGACCGTTTATGGTATTTTTCTTATTTCTATCCAGATTGAGAAAAATACTATTCAAATTTAGTTTCAAAACTCATTACCAAAATAAATGATCCTAACATATTAGTCATATACAATATGTTAGGATCGTGATATTTTAAGTATTTTTTGGATTTAGGTCTTGATAACGTACGAAATCCGCGTTTTGTTTGCAAGACCCCTTATAGAACTAATTGGGTTAAAGATGAAAGAAATGAAAGTAAACTTTAATTTTGCTAGTTACAGTATTTTTATTATGGGATTTACGCTTTTTCTATTCTAAAACCAAATACTCCATCTTTTACTTTTACTAAATGTTTTCCAGACCAAAAAGTATGTACTTTAAAATAGTACCAATCTCCATTTTTTCTTAAATATTCTTTAATCTCATAACCTTCTTGTATAAGGTATTCTTTAATTTCATTTTCTTTATTCCCAAACATACTAATTTCCCCCTTTCAAATAATTAAATTAAACCTATTAAACAATAAATAAAAAAGTGCAAAATCCATCAACAGATTTCGCACCAAAAACAGATAAAAAATACAATCACTAGAAACATAGGAGAGTGTTTCACCACTCATTATAAACCATATCTTTACATTTTTGTGTTGTAATTTAAAAATATGTAAAAATTAATCATTTTGTTTTTGAATTTTCTTTTTATCTAAGTTATACTAAACTACAAAGAAACAAATCTCCTTTAGGCCGTCAATAATTATGCTAACAACACACACCAAAAAACCAATTCCCGTGTAATGGAATTGGTTTTTTGGTGCAATTCAGTCAATACAGCAACTTAAACCCACATTTTCAAATATAGTCTTATTAAGTCTACCATAATTTTAAATTCATAAACATAAAAAAACTAAATCACTAGTAAGTTGCGCGAATCCGCTGCTTTTTCATCAAGAAATCTGGAGTATAACAACAATTAAGTTCATACTAGCATGGACAACAAATGATACTAGTAACCTATTGGTACGCACATATACTACAGCAAGTACAAGTCCAATTAAAAAATATCCAAATATAAACGGAAAATCAAAATGCATGATAGAAAAGAACAATGCGCTTATTAGTATGCTCCAAGTTTGCTTAAACTTAGACATTAAAATGTTTATGGCCGCATAACGAAAAACAAACTCTTCTACTAACGGTGCAAGAAGAACAATTGAAATAAGTGCCACAGGAGATATTGCTGCAGCAGCGACTGTATTAGACGTATTTGCTGATTGCGTAGTTAGCTGAAATACACTCTTATCTAATACACTACCAACCATCTGCGCAAGAAATACTAATATGATCCCAACTAAAATCCATATGAATGATTTTCTTGATAATTTAATCGATAACTTTGGATTGTTCATTAATTCTTTAATATATATAAGAAAAATGATTATTAGCGTAAGTGAAAACCCAATTAGTTCCCAATGCACAAGAAGTTGTTGAATTGCTTGCTGTTGATTTCCCTGAATATCATACCAGCCCGTCTTCGCTAGCAATTGTACACCTATAATTCCAACAAATTGAGTCATTATAAAATATATAAGTATGATATAACCTGATTTATGTATATTACTATTATTCATGTTTATGTATTTACCCTCCACTTTTTGTTATTTAATAAACAATTTTGTTAAATTTTGATTTATCCATTTTTTCTACGTCTTTCCGCTAAACACATTTTTCCAGAAAATCTCATATTGTTGAACAGGGTTATCGAATCCCAACTTGAAAATTTTCACTTTTAATGATGTAACAACTTATAATGGAAATATACTTTTTCCAAGGGAGGAATCTAATGCATATATCAAACAAGTTTGGCTTATTTAGCTGGATTGCAACTTGCATATACTTTTTAATTGAACCTTTCTTTATTTTCACTTCTACAGCACCTTATAACTATTTGCGTCACGCAATGAGTGATCTAGGTGTAACAACCTGTGGAGAATTCACCTACGAAATAGCTCCGTATGAAATATGCTCTCCTTATCATTTTTGGATGAATTTACTCTTTGTTATTAATGGAATAACATTTTGTATTGGAGTACTATATATTTCACAACATCTAGAAAAAACAAGAATTAATAGAATAGCAACACTTTTTATACTTATAATAGGAGTCTCCACTATAGTTTCAGGGTTAATTCCTGCAGATGTAAACCTAATTGGACATTCTATTCTAGTTTGGATAGGTATGCTTACTGTATTTCCAGGACTATTTATTTTTGCTAAGAATCTTAAAAAAGCTAGAAAATGGACATATTTCTGTTTAATAAGCTTAATAGTAATAACAATCCTTATCTCGCTTGTTTTTCTTTTCCCCTTACCTGCAGGCCTACTACAAAGACTTTTCTACTTGGTTCTTTTCGTTTGGGGAACTGTATCAACCTACAAATTAATAAAATAAAAAATTTGTTCACTTTTTTGATACATTTATGAAACATTCATATGTTATCTTCAATACGTTCTTTTCTCTTTATAATACCGTGTGAGATATACTCAGACCTGAAGCCCTAGACCCCCTAACTCTAGGGCTTCTCTATTTAAATAAGGATTTTGTTTAATTTTATAACATCTCATTTGTGTAATATATCAATTTTTTAACAACAGAACATTTAATAATGTTAAAATATAGAAGTAATTCATTTTATTACTAGGAGGAATCTCTATGTCTATGGGAACCTGGGCCGCAATCTTTATTGCTATATTTTGTGGAGTTATTTCTTCTAATAGCAAGTTGAAAAACTCCCATAATAAAAATGGATAAACACCCCACTGAAATGCTAGATATCTAGCATTTCAGCTACTAATCTCTCCCAAATAACTATTTTGCTTAGTTTTCTAACAAACTAATTTGTTGTAAAAACTTAACTGCAAAGTACCCTCTAAACTCTTCTAGAAAAACCACTTGCGTGCCACTACCTTTTTAATGTTATATATTAATTTTAAAATAATTATTCCATTCTTATGTATCAAACCTCATGCAGCCTGCAAATGCTTTAATCCTATTTCAAGCGCACCAGTTCCCCAAAACCCTTGATTAAATAAAAAGGGGACATCATACTTCTTTGCTTACTCTTTTGCTACATCAATAGATACATGGCCACATGCACCTTTTTGAATGACAATAACATCACATTTTTTTATAACACTTCGAAAGGTTTTCTTTACGCCTCCGTGATTTTTCCCATCATGGAAAATAACCTGGTAGTCTCTTTTTTTTTGGCCTACTTCTCTAACGTTCTTCCATTTGATCCACCTAAAACTAGAATTGTACTCATCCCCATTCACTCTCCTTATCTTTCTTCTTTATGTATGTACTTGGTGATGTTAATAACACAAGTGTACAAGCTAAAATATTCATCAACACGAAACAAATTACTAATAATATAACGAAAATCGGTGACAACAAGATGAGAATAAAGCCACTTACTACCAAGCAGATAAAATAAAGCTATTGCTCATGTCTTCGTAACCATCTAGTCCTTGTACAATATTCAAACTATGCATCCATACTGTGATACTATCCCAATTTTCTATTAACAGATAGCCACCACCCAACAGAAAAGCCCAGCCAAGCAACGTTCCTAATAATCCAGAATTTCGTCCTATATAATACCCAGAAACATAATTCGCAGCTGTTCCAATTAACATTCTCATTTGTATTTCTCCATATCCACATCGTTTTAGCTTTATATACAAATTTTATTTAACTATGGTTTTATTATATCGGAAAATTACGAATATTAAATAAAAAAATTAGGTATTCTTTATTTTTTTATAAAAGGGTTGTGTTTTTTCTTCCACAACCCTCATTTCCTTCTTAATCCACAGGTACTTCTTCTTGTCCATGTGGAATTTTTGCAATTGGTGTTACAATTTGTGCATATTTGTTTACCTGCACTTTAAATTGTCGTGGTTCTAAGAAGTTTACCTGTTGAATTAAAACTTCAATATGAAACGTATCTACTTTTTTCCCACGGTCAATTTTGGTAATTCGCGCATTGTAAAACTTATCCCCATTTAGGAAATACCTTTGAACAGCTTCTGTAGCCAGCATACGCTCATTGCTTGTCATTTTCATTGGTTCAATACCAAATCCAGCCTTTGTAAACAAGTACGGTACATCATAACTACTATTAGAAATTTTTCGTAGTAAATCCTCTACAGTTTTTGTCTTTGCGATATATTCCTCTTCTTTTGTATCAAATCCCTTTGGCTTATCTCCAAGCATCTCGATTTCATCTTGATTTACTTGCTCTTCCTCTTGTACTTGAGATTTCATCATGTAACGATGAATAGTATTATAAGTAGCA
>Ga0209025_1004095_pt1 | contig 12998 bp, 9 predicted proteins | sample AraplaMF_Col_mLB_FD_184256 | JGI IMG/M metagenome (GOLD analysis project Ga0209025, IMG submission 184256) | Arabidopsis root microbial communities from the University of North Carolina, USA - plate scrape MF_Col_mLB (SPAdes) (version 2) | ecosystem: Host-associated > Plants > Roots > Endosphere ... | reverse complement strand
CACCGATTATTTGTTGAAAGGATACATATTCATTTGCCCATACAGCTGCAAATAAAACAGCTACAAGTGGCGTTATATACATATATACCATCGTATGTGACGCCCCAATTTTTTGAACACCAACATACCACATCACTAGACCGAATACCGTTACGAAGAAAATCGAATATAGTAAAGCAAATAGTGTCATTCCATGTGTAATGTGAAATGGCATAATAAATACGTATGGTCCACTTAACAATAAGAGCGGAATCGCACCAACTAATGCTGACCATGCGGTAACACGTAGTGCTGAATATTTTTTAATTAATGGACTTGCTAAAACAGGATAAAGCCCCCAGCATATTGATGTAATTAGTCCAATTCCATTTCCATAAAAAGAACTAGCAAGTGAATGTCCTGCTACTAAAACTAATATTACACCACCAAAGGCAATGATAGAACCGATGAGCTTTCGAGAAGAAAACTTTTCTTGTTTCAAGAAAATCGCAAATAAAGTTGTAAAAATAGGTGAAATAGAAATGAGTAAAGAGGCATTTGTAGCGGATGTATATTTGACAGTTTCCATAAACAACGTTTGATACAGTACAATACCTACAACGCTAACGATGATTAATCTAGGTATATCCTTTCGTTCCATATAAACCGACTTTTCAATAAAAAATGTAAGGAGTAACATAAGCGGTGCCGCCGATATCATCCGAAGTGCAGTAAACTCAATTGCTGTAAATTCTAAAAGTCCATATTTCGCAATCGTAAAATTAATCCCCCAAATAATAACGACTGCTAAAATTAATAACTCAATCCCCCATCTTCTCATGCGTATCCCCTCCGCAAATAAAATTATACAGAAAATTCAATCACATGTACATTTCATTATGTGAAAAAATCTTTGTATTGTATGCAACGTTTTAATGAACTTATATCGGCGATTTTTTAAATATATCGATTTATCAACAAAAAACGATAATAATAGCGACTTATACAATAAAAAAGGTGATTCCAAAATACATTTTGGAATCACCTTTTCTTTACTACACTCGAACGTGTAACTTCATATTTGGATTATAAAATTGGCTTGGGCTCTTCAACTGAAAAGTTCCTCCACCTTCATGCCAATCAACTGTTAACTTATCATCCATAAATACAAGCTTTGTGCGATCTGCGATAAAACTAAACTGGCTTGATTCAATATCTACATCACGCTCATCTTTTTCTGCTACAGCTACTAAATCGATGATTCCGCTCATTACACAACCGCAACCTTCATTATCGTAAAATAACTTTATATATTTCGCTTCACTTGGAATCGTATCCATAATCTTTTTATATGCTGCTTCTGTTACAGTAACGTACATATGTTATTCATCCTCTCTTCTCACATCATTCATATATTGTACCACTATTTTTCTAAATCATTGTATACAAAAAATTAAGACTAACACATGTGATAAAGGAGACTGTATCACAATGTGTCTCTAAATATTTAGTGAAAGAAAAATTGATATATGATTGGTTTAATGCGAATTTTGATGTGAATATTACTTTGCTTCCGCAAGAAAAATGGTTCCTCTAAAACTATTCAATTCTCCTCCCTACTTTTGAAATCTATATACACAATACAATCGACCACACAAAAATATAGAATTCATAATATATATATATAGTAGTTCTATTTTTAAAACTAGGTTTTCAAAACAGAGAAAGGAGAAAATATATGTACCCACGTAATTGTTTTAGTTGCGATGGCAGACGCAACGGCGGGTCTATTGGTAGCACCGGCGCCACTGGACCGACCGGACCTACTGGTAGCGCTGGATCTACCGGAGCTGGTTTACAAAGTACTACCGCCTTTAGTCTAGCAGCAGCCCCTAACTATAAAACCGGACAAGTGGTCACTTATACGAGCAGCGGCTATGTTGTAAAAAAAGATGCACCTCAAGGGTTTCCCAATATATCTCCAGATTATATCGTATTAGTAGAAAGTGGACCTACTGGTAGCACCGGGTCAACCGGGAGCACTGGGCCTTCTGGCAATACCGGGCCTTCTGGCATCACTGGACCTTCTGGTAGTACTGGGCCTTCTGGCAATACCGGACCTTCTGGCATCACTGGATCTACTGGCAATACCGGACCTTCTGGGAACACTGGATCTACTGGCATCACTGGACCTTCTGGCAATACCGGACCTTCTGGTAGTACTGGACCTTCTGGCATCACTGGACCTTCTGGCAGTACCGGACCTTCTGGTAGTACCGGGCCTTCTGGCATCACTGGACCTTCTGGCAATACCGGACCTACGGGGATCACTGGGCCTTCTGGCAATACCGGACCTTCTGGTAGCACTGGGCCTTCTGGCAGTACCGGACCTTCTGGTAATGCTGGAACTACTGGGAGCACTGGACCTACTGGCAATACCGGACCTTCTGGTAATGCTGGAACTACTGGGAGCACTGGACCTTCTGGCAGTACCGGACCTTCTGGTAGTACTGGGCCTTCTGGCAGTACCGGACCTTCTGGTAGTACTGGGCCTTCTGGCACCGCGGGTAGTGCCTCATCAAAAAGTATTGTTTTTCAAGGAACAAATGCTGGTTTTCAACGTATAGCGGGTTCTCCTGGAATTGACTCCAATGTTATTCCATATGTTACTGCTGGATCCGGTAGTATAGTCGGATTTTCTGCGTCTATAAATGTAAATAACTTACCTGCTGCTGTTTATACGATTGATATTAGCAGGAATGTCCCAACAAACCTCAATGCCCCTACCTCTAGTTACATCCTATCCACTATTACCTTAACTACTACTGACAAAATTACTGGAACTATGATATTTTCAATTAAAGCGACAGATACTGGATTGGGACAAATTCAAGTGTTTAATCCTACTCCAGCAGTAGGTCCCGCTACTGTAACTTGGACTAGCATTACAACTGGAAACCCCGTTTCGAGAGGAGATGCTATATCCCTTTATATTACTCCTGGAATTACTGCTAGTGCTGTATATTCTGTTTTTCTAATCACTAATATTTAGTTCCCTCTTAAAAATAATTTATTTAACAAAAAAAGCCCCAATAATTGGGGCCAACAAATAGAAATGCAAATGAATTAAAACAAATAACAGACAAGTCTAGTATATACTATCATTGTTAATATATCCATATTTTGGTTTTTAAATTATATATACTGTACAAATAGGGTAAACACTATCGAATTTTTATTCACAAAAAAGGAGATCATTCTCAAATAAGTGATCTCCCTTTTAAAAATATTTTTTCATTACATCGGCAATACAACCTTTACAGTCGTTCCAACCCCAACTTCACTTTCAAAACTCATTTTACCGTTGTGGTCTTTAATAATTTTTTCTGTAACTACTAAACCTAAACCTGTTCCCGTTTCTTTCGTTGTGTAAAAAGCTTCATTTAGCTTCGGAATTTTGTCTTTTGGAATGCCGCAACCCTCATCCTTAACTTGAACAATGATTGCATCTTCTACAGTCACTTTAATCGTAATCGTTCCGCCAACTGACATTGCTTCGATCGCATTTTTAATTAAATTAAAAAATACTTGTTTTAATCGTTTTTCATCGCATGTAATTGATGGTATGTCTTTACTATATATACCTTGTATGTGCACGCCTTGCTTTAAAGCAGGCTTCCCCATAACTCGAATAACATAAGCGATAATTTCTTCTATATTATGAGTTTCTGATTCTGGTGATTTAGATTTCTCAAACCCACTAAGTTCTGTAGCAATTGTATGAATTCGTTCTACTTCTTGTTTCATAATATCACTATATATTTTATCCTCTGGATATTTATTTGCTTGCTTATTCACAAATTTCTTCAAATTCGCTAGAGGTCTTCTAATTTTGTAGCCAATAACTGTTGCCATTTTCCCAACAGTTGCTAATTTTTCTGTTTGTTGTATTTCTTTATCCATCATCTCAAGCGTACGAACGTAAGACTGAAACCTCAAAAACATAATCCAACATATGATAGTAAATACGCTATATAATGCCATTGGGATTAAGACGAGTGACGATTGAATAATGATTCCTATAAGAGCGTACTTTCCAACAAGTATCCCCGGAACTAACCAAAAATACCTTTTGTTCACAAAGATTGGTGCAAATAAAATGAAAAATCCTTCTACTATATTTCCACCATCAAATTCAGCATCACTACCATAGTAAATCATAAAATTATGAATAAAATCTAATAGATTATATCCAATTAGAATAATATACTTTACTGCAAATGGATTTTTCCATTTCATAAAGTATACTCCAGTACAAAATAAGATCACCATCAGAAAATAAAGCCATAAACCTAAACCATCTTCAAATTCTCCTACGCCGTCTTGCTCTCCTCCTAGGAAAGGTACAATAAATTCGTAGGCAAGATCGTATACAAAAAATATAATAAAAAATAAACTTAAAAATATTTTCAGCGCCTTTATTTCTTCATTTTTAAATATATCGTCTTTATTCATATGGTAACTCCTAGCTTTTCTCCCACTTGAATTTCATTATTTTCACGCTGCTTTGGGAGAATGATATCTATTCTAGTTCCACTATCTCTTTCACTTGAAATATGTAATTCACCTAGGTGCTGCTCGGTAACAAGTCGATTCGCTACCGTAAGTCCCAGGCCAATTTTATCCTGTTTCGTTGTATAAAAGGCCTCTGTAACACGGGCCAAATTTTCCTTCTTAATGCCGTATCCATTATCGATTACACTTAGCATTACATAATCTTGTCCTTTATTTTCTAGTCGTAAATCTAATGTGCCACCTTGCTCCATCGCCTCCAGAGCATTTTTTATGACATATAGCAAGACTCCTCTTATTTTCCGCTCATCACATTCAACTTCTATCGCCTTTTCTTCCACATTAGAAATAAGCTGAACGTTAGATTCATTCATTTTTTCGCGAAGAATTGTTACTGCTTGTAATGCAATTTCTCCTATATTATGTTTCTTATAGATAGAAGGTTTACATGTAGCAACTTCCATCAACTCACTTATCATACTATTCATATTTTCTATTTCAAAAATCATCCGTTTGTAAATAGGGTCCTCTCCATGCTTCTCTCGTTGTAATTGCGTAAACCCTTTTAATGAAGCAAGTGGATTTTTAATTTCATGTCCCACTGTCGCTGCCATTTTTCCGATTACTGCTAATTTTTGTGATTCACTAGCAATCTTAATACTTTCCTTTACAGCTGAAAGGTATTGTATAAATCGATTTAAAATCATGTATACTGCTATTAATACGAGTGTATACATAATGAGGAACATAAACGCTTTTACTTCCCCTAATACAAATAAATAAATTAAATATTTCCCTATAATAGTGACAAGTAAGCACACAAAAAATCTTTTATTTATAAATATAGGTACAAAGAAAATGAATATAATTTCTATTATATTCGTCGCATCAAATGCCACCTTATTATAAAGAATATACGAAAGTATATTCACTATTTCTATCCCTATGTATATAAATATACATGTATATTTAACAAGGTTTGCTTTCTCTTTTTTTACTAAGTATATATTCACGCATAGTATTGCTACTCCACATAAAACTTGCCATATTCCTTTATGCCAGTTTTCTATTAATGCTTTATTTTCTAATACAATTGCATAAGAAACTTGGTATACACCAACAGTGACATACAACACCCATAAAAAAATTTTCGCATTCCTTTCTTCTTCTTTATATGATAGAAAACTCTCTTTCACTTCAACACCCCTTCAAAATAATATCTCGAAGAATACCATTTATTATAATAAATGATTTTCATAGACAAACAAAGATAAATCGAACAATTGAGGAAAATCATCCCAACATTGCAATCTCCTCAGACTATATGTAAGCATAAAAACTATAAACAATAATACGTATATTATGGGAGGTGCTTTATATGGACGGCAAAAAAAATAAAAAGACAGAACAAATGGAATCCTTCACGCGTGAGAATGAAGGAAAGGAAATGACAACAAATACAGGTGTCAAAATTTCAAATGATGAAAACTCTTTAACCGTCGGCGATCGTGGTCCTACCCTTCTAGAAGATTTTCTTATGCGGGAAAAACTTGCTCATTTTGACCGTGAACGAATTCCTGAAAGAGTCGTTCATGCAAGAGGATACGGCGCACATGGTATTTTCGAGCTATATGAATCTTTAGAAGAGCTAACAATGGCCCACTTTTTACAAGACCCTTCAAAAAAAACACCCCTTTTTGTTCGCTTCTCTGAAGTAGCTGGATCAAAAGGTGCGAATGAAACAAATCGAGATGTACGAGGGTTCGCTGTTAAATTTTATACAGAAGAAGGAAATTTTGATTTAGTAGGAAACAATATTCCCATTTTCTTCATTCAAGATGGTATTAAATTCCCTGATCTTATTCACGCCCTTAAACCTGAGCCGCATAATGAGATTCCACAGGGACAAACAGCACATGATACATTTTGGGACTTCATCGCCAATAACCAAGAATCCGCTGCGATGATGATGTGGATTATGTCTGATCGTGCCATTCCAAGAAGTTTTCGAATGATGCAAGGGTTTGGCGTTCATACATTCCGCTTAGTAAATAAAAACGGAAAGTCGCGATTCGTAAAATTTCACTGGAAGCCAAAGCTCGGCATTCACTCATTAATTTGGGATGAAGCTCAAAAACTAGGGGGTGCCGATCCAGATTACCATCGCCGTGATTTATGGGAAAATATTAATGCTGGAAACTATCCTGAGTACGAACTCGGCATTCAAATTTTAGAAGAAGAGGATGAATTTAAATACGATTTCGATATATTAGATGCGACGAAAATTTGGCCTGAAGAAGATTTCCCCGTTAAAATCATCGGGAAAATGACATTAAATCGCAACGTCGATAATGTATTCGCGGAAACGGAACAAGTCGCACTTCATCCTGGAAGTATCGTCCGTGGTATTGATTTCACCAATGATCCGCTCTTACAAGGGAGGCTCTTTTCTTATACCGACACTCAATTGGCACGCGTCGGTACAAATTATCAAGAATTACCGATTAACCGTCCAATATGCCCATTTCACAACAATCAAAGAGATGGTGCATCTAAATATATAATCGATAAAGGAAAAATTGCTTACCATAATAATTCCTTAGCAAATAACACTCCTTACACTGTCCCCGGTACAAAGGGTGGGTTTGTTACATATCCTTCTACGGTGTCAGGGCATAAAACGAGAGAAACAGCCGCCAGTTTCAAAGACCATTTCTCTCAAGCACGTCTATTTTGGAATAGTATGAGTAACGTCGAAAAGGTTCATATTATGCAAGCCTTCTCCTTTGAATTAGGAAAAGTAAAAAGTACATCCGTCCGCCAACAAGTCGTAAATATGATTGGCCATATTAGTACTGAATTAGCTACGTTAGTCGCTGAAGCGGTCGGAGCAAAAGTCCCAAATATTCAAGAATCCAGCGTTACAAAATCATCGCCAGCACTCAGTATGGCAAATACGACATTTAGTCCTAATACATTACGAGTAGGTGTCATTGTTGCAAATGGATATGACGGACGAAGCGCGCAATATATAATGAATCAATTCAAACAAGTTGGGCTACAGCCAGTGATTGTTTCCGAGCGATTAGGTATTGTGCAAGGAACGCAAAATATACGTTGGGACGTGAATGATACTTTCTTAACAGGATCATCACTTCTTTATGACGGTCTACTTCTTATTGGAGGAAATCTTGATGAACAGTTTCTTAATAAAGCGAGTTCATTTGTCGTAGAATCATATAATCACTTTAAGCCAATTGGTGCCTTTCAAAACGGCTCTACTGTTATTCAGTCTTTAAATATCGAAGGAAAGCCTGGTGTCTTAATAGAACAAAACCCTACGCTCCTGGCGAATGAATTTATTAAAGCTATGACGAAACAACGCTTTTGGGATAGAGCTTATGAATAGGATAGGGGGATAATTTATGTTTGTTACCGTCGAAAAAGATGTGCATATTTTTGTGCAAGACGTGAATCCCGGTCCCGGTAGTAAAACTGTGTTCTTCGTCCACGGCTGGCCTTTAAATCATCAAATGTACCAATATCAACTCAATGTGTTACCACAACATGGTTTCCGCTGCATCGCTATGGATATACGAGGAAACGGGCAATCTGATAAACCGTGGACTGGTTACACATACGATCGTTTAGCAGACGATATCGCCATTGTTCTAGAAGCACTTCAAGTAGAAAATGCTACATTAGTCGGTTTTTCAGTAGGTGGCGCTCTTTCTATTCGGTACATGTCTCGCTACAATGGTCATCGCATTTCTAAACTTGTATTAGTCGATGCTGTTTCCCCCTCTTTCGTTAAAAATCAAGAATCTCCCTATGGTGTCCCAAAAGAACAAGCAGATACCCTCATTAATCAAATGTATGCCAATCTGCCTAAATTTTTAAATGATGTATCTTTATCATTTTTTAATAGAAACTTAGGATCTGCTACGTTAGAATGGTTTTCTTATCTCGGTATGCAGTCTGCTTCCTACGCTCTCATCAAAATATTACAAGCAGCTGCAAATGAAGACGTAACGAAAGATTTAAGTAAAATTAACGTCCCAACAAAAATATTCCACGGTATTCACGATCAACTTATCCCTTACAAAAGCGCTGAACTCACACAAAAGCGGATTAAAAACTCTCAGTTACATCCTCTTACAAATAGTGGTCACGGTTCTCCAATCGATCAAGCGGATGAATTAAATGAAGAACTTATAAAATTTTTACGTTCATAAAAGATAGACTGCAAGTTTTTACAAAAAATAAAATTCACACATTTCTCACAAATCAATTAATAAAACGATTACCTGTACATTTATACTAAATGTACAGGTAATACTCCCTAAACCCAGCTTGTCTGGTTACCCCGTTAAATACTATAAAAAAAGAACTTGTATCGTTATACAAGTTCTTTTTGTTTTTCTATTTAAAAAGTATATCTTTACTATACTGCTTTCCAGCAAGTAAATCATATTGGAGCATTTTATATTGCTCTAACATTTCTTTTTGTTCTTTTGTTAAATCTGTTATCTCTTCCCCATCTTTATTAACCTTTAACTCATCTCTCAGAACCGGTATTTCTTTATGCATTTCCGATAGAAATTGATAAAATGGTGATTGATTTAATCCTGCATAATCAAAAACAAGACTAGAAAAATAAATTGGACTTACTAAACCTAAATTGTCATTTGGCAAATCGAAATTCGCATACATTAACAATGGTGTTTCTGACATAATTAATCTTTCTCTTACCGTCTCTTCATTTTCTATATATCCTGCTTCTTTATAAATAGATTTATTAGTACCTAACATAGGTAAATGATCTCCAAAGAAGACTAATAAAGTAGGTCTGTCTAACTCATCAAGCTGCTCGATTAAATATTGTAGCGCTTCATCCGACAGTCTTACCCCTTCTGTATATGCTTCTAATTCCGCTTTCGATTCCTCTTCTGTTAATCCACTAATTTCTATTTTATTTTCACCAAACATATTTGGTGTATATGGAAAATGATTTTGCATCGTCACCGCATGAATAAATGTAGGTTGTTTTCTCTTTTTTAATTCATCTATTATTTCTTTACTCATAGATAAATCACCAATATTATCTCCAACTACTTCTGTATTTTTCATCGTGTCTTCTGCATTAAAATTATCGAATCCTAATGTTTTATATACATCTTCTCGTTTATAAAACGATCGATTAAAGGCATGAATTGCACTTGCATAATACCCTTGCTTTTTCAATTCACTTGCAATAGATGGAACTTCTTTCTGACTTGGAATAGCTTGTTGATACGGTATAGAACCTGGCATTAAGAGACTCATCGAGTAACTCGTTAATGCTTCAAATTCTGTATTCGCTGTATTCCCTCCAAATGTAGGAGCTATCGTTTGTCCACCTGGGAAATTCTCTGTATAACGATGTAAATTCGGCACTGGATCTTCGCTAAATGAAAGATTCGTTAATTTTGTCGGATCCCACAATGCTTCACTCATAATATATATAATGTTCGGCTTCTCTGCCTTTTTTTGCGCTTTTACTTTACCGCCATATTGCTTTTCTATATCCTTTGCAATTTGCTGCATCTTTTCTTTTGAATATTCCTCTGGCTCTTTTATGACTGTCGTATCTAAATTACTTAAAAATCCTATAACAAAACCATTCCCCTTATAATTTGCCGCTTGATTCCATGCACGGATGTCTACCCCAGCTTTTGTAAATATATTATTCATAAAGGTAGTAGGGTAGTTACTATATGCATACAACATAAACGCAGAACCACATATTAAAATTATCCTCATAATAATATGTGATTTTATAACTGGAATGTATTTTCTTATATACATAACTATAAATATAAGTAAAACAATACTAACTATCATCAGAAACATATTCCAAAAACTGAAATAATCCATAACCATCGGTATAACGGAATTCATATGGCCAATCTGTGTAAAATCAGACGGGTAGAATGGCTCTCCTCTAAAAATGAGCTTAAAATGGTTCACCAGCACAAAAATAATCAAAACTAAGCTAGTTATCGTTGTACTTAAGAAAACTTTTCCAATCAAATTATATGCAAAAACGTATACCATATAAATAAATAATAGGCTTAATATATACTGTCCATATTGTAAATACACCCATGTATTTACTACTATAAGATTCATATCCTCCTGCACTATGATATACATCCAATTCATTGTATGAGCAATTAAAAATAATACGACATAAACTCGAATAGCTGGCCTAAGCTTATGACTGATACCCTTATTTAAATGAATGATGTATAGTAGTACACTCCACAAAACAATAATGAGTATACTTAGCTGGATTTTCCCATTAAAAAATTCTTTAGTTTTCTCGAATTCGAAAGACCTTAACATAACAAAAAACAGCGTTTCTAAACAAATCGCCCACATTCCACTAAGAATGATAGAAATTAGTAGGTTCTTCCTCGGCTCCTGAGGAGAAAAACTAAGATAAAATTCATCTCTTCTTCGTTGTTGTGTTAAAACATTAAAAAGCAATTTATTCCCTCTTTCCTTTACCCCTTCGTCTCGCATCAAAAAACATATTGTCTTATACAAAATAACATATTTGTATGCAGCTAGTCTCCCTATACGCTTGTAATATACACATGTATCCTTAATTTCCTCTTAAAAATACAGTGAAACTTTAATCGGCCCGAACCTTTCAGGATTGAACGGGATAAAACTTCTTCTCTATATTCTAGAAACATAAATGAACTATGCTTCATAAAATGATTACCATAAGAAAAGAACCTATCAACACTGACAGGTTCTCCTTCATTTTAATAGAAATGGGCATATGTATTATATAAGAGAATACATCCATACTTTCCATATAATACATACAAGTACGATAACTACAAAATCAAAAAGATCTAATCTCGGGCCTTTTTTCATATGCATGTCTAACCATATATGAACCCATTTTATGTTTGTATATTTTTGAATGTTTTTCTTTGCAAATTGGTAAATGAGCACTTCCATAATAAAAAATCCAACTACGAAAATAAACAATAGAATGAGAAAATCAACCACTACATTCCTCCCTATTTTTGCAGCGATTTTTCTACTATCTGATTTCTCAAAACCCACTCTTCAAATTGTGCACTTCCAAATTCCCAGCTAAGATCACGAGCATGTACAGAAAAAACGTAATGACCAGCATATTCGTCCATAAATCTACCTGTCTCGATCTCATCTTTCTGAAGACCATACGCTCCAAAATTAAAATACACATCCCACACGTCTTCATTCTTCCGCTTATAAGCGATCGATTCCATATCACATTCTGTTCCGAAATAATCAAGATGTAAATGTACGCTATCATCATATTCGCACTTCATTTTATCACCCCTTATATTTGTACTTCTTTATCACCCAAAAAATTCCTGCTATCTACACTCACATATGGGCACTTACCTACATATCATGCTTGTAGAGTGACTTCTAGGAGGTGTTATATAGTGAAAAAATTAATAACTGTTTTTTGCATCATGTTACTAGCTGTTTTCACATTTGCTGCTTGCAGTAGTAAAAAAGAAGGTACGAAAGAACAAACTCAAAACATTCGCGTCGGCGAAGTTACCCATTCTCTCTTCTACGCCCCGTTATATGTCGGGATTGAAAAAGGATTTTTTAAAGATGAAGGATTAAATATTGACCTCCAAACAACAGCTGGCGGAGATAAAACGATGACCGCCCTGTTATCTGGCGGAATTGATATTGCTCTCGTCGGTTCTGAAACGTCTATTTACGTTCATCAACAAGGCGCAAAAGACCCTGTCATTAACTTCGCACAGCTTACACAAACAGATGGAACATTTTTAGTTTCACGTAAAAAATTAGACTCTTTTAATTGGAATGATGTAAAAGGTGTTACGTTTTTAGGACAGCGTAAAGGCGGCATGCCGCAAATGGTTGGAGAATACGTTTTAAAGAAAAATGGCATTGATCCTCACAAAGATACAAACTTAATTCAAAACATCGAGTTTGCTAATATTGCAAATGCCTACGCATCTGGTACGGGAGAATTTGTACAGCTCTTTGAACCGACTGCAAGTATATTCGAAAAAGAAGGTAAAGGTTATATCGTCGCTTCATTCGGAAATGAATCTGGTACTGTTCCTTATACATCGTTCATGGCAAAGGAAAGTTTCTTAAAAAAGGATAAAGCTGCTGCTGAAAAGTTCACACGTGCTCTCTATAAAGCGCAGCAATGGGTTGATACCCATAGTCCAGAAGAGATCGCTGATGCCGTTTCTCCGTTATTTAAAGACACTTCAAAGGACATTACAGTAAAAGTAATTGAACGGTATAAAAAGCAACACTCTTATGCGACAAATCCGCTATTAGATGCTGAAGAATGGAAACAACTCCAAACGATTATGAAAGAAGCTGGCGAATTACAAAAAGAA
>Ga0209025_1004094_pt1 | contig 13003 bp, 9 predicted proteins | sample AraplaMF_Col_mLB_FD_184256 | JGI IMG/M metagenome (GOLD analysis project Ga0209025, IMG submission 184256) | Arabidopsis root microbial communities from the University of North Carolina, USA - plate scrape MF_Col_mLB (SPAdes) (version 2) | ecosystem: Host-associated > Plants > Roots > Endosphere ... | reverse complement strand
GTCGGCTTTACTGCTACGCCGTCCTCAGGGAATTTACTTGCTCATGCAAAACGCGAAAACCGAACATGAGGATTGACAGGGAAAGTCATATCAGGATTGTTTGATGCCTGCCCTCGTCTGCAGGACGATAAGTCGCGGTGGCGCCTGTGGGCAGGCGTCGAACAATCCTCGAGGGAGGAAACCGCGGGGTGAAGCGATGCGCCGGCCTGGGCTATGGCGATTGAAGCGTTTGCTCGCTCAGCCGGGCCCGTGGATGTCGGAGGAAGCGTGGCGTGAAGCGGACCCAGTCATGGCTGGAGGTTGCAGCAGGTTAGGGACAATCGAACGATGCGAGCGTGCAACGAGGCGGTCTGAGGCAGCGAGCACGACTGTCCGCTTTCGGCTACGGTCTCTGGAGAGCCGACGATCGAGTTTGATGCGTAGGACGTGTGGTGTCATGGGATGACTCGCTGCGGTGGCCGTCCGCGGATACAGGCACTGCGCGGGATGACTTCAATGATGAGCATCGGTGCGCCACAATGCCGGCAGACGAAGGGCGTGGGCATCGCGAACTCGGTGTCGTCAGGTGCAGCGGTGACTGCGGGCGCGGCATCCAACAGCTCACGCGCCCTGGCCAGGTTCGCGCGGCGCACCGGGTTGGCAAGGAGCCCATAGTGCCGAATGCGATGGAAGCCGCCCGGCAGCACGTGCAACAGGAAGCGCCGCATGAACTCACCGGCATCCAGCGTCATGGTCTTGTAGCGGGTGCGGCCCTTGACCCGGTAATCCTTCCAGCGGAAGGTCACGCCACGCTCGTCCAGGGCGAGCAGGCGCTGGTTGGAGATCGCCACGCGGTGGGTATAGCGCGACAGGTAGGCCAGTACCGCCTCGGGTCCGGCGAACGGTCGCTTGGCATACACGACCCATTCGGAGGTGCGTAGCGGCGCGATCCACTGCGCAAAGGCAGCCGGATCGGCGAGCGCGGCGTAGTCGCCGAAGAACTGCAACTGACCCTGACCATGCGCGGCCTGGAGGGCCTCGAGGAAGCGGCGTCGGAACAGGCGGGAGAGCACGCGCACCGGCAGGAAGAAGCCGGGGCGGCAAGCCACCCACCGTTCCCCGTCCAGTGACAGGCCACCGCCGGGGACGATGCCGTGCACGTGCGGATGATGCGTGAGTGCGGATCCCCAGGTGTGCAGCACGAGGGTGGCGCCAATCTGCGCGCCGAGGTGCTTCGGGTCGGCGGCGATGGTCCGCAGGGTGTCGGCGGCGACATCGAACAACAGACCATAGATCACCGCTTTGTTGTACCAGGCGATGGCGCTGATAGGCACAGGCAGTGTGAACACGACGTGGTAGTACTCCACGGGGAGCAGATCCTGACTGCGCGCTTCCAGCCAGCGACGTGCCGCGCTGGCTTGACACTTGGGGCAATGCCGGTTGCGGCAGGAGTTATAGGACACCTCGAGCTTGGCGCAGCCGGAACAGCGCAGCACATGCCCTCCCAGTGCCCCGGTGCGGCACTGTTCGATGGCCGACATGACCTGCAACTGCCCCAGGCTCAAGCGGGCAGTCTGTCGCCAGGCCGGCCCGTGGAGGCGGAAGATATCCGCGACCTCGAGCACAACGAGCTCGGCGGCAGGACCTCTAGTCGGAACGCAGGTTCTCGAGCGGGCTGACGACCTCGCGCAGCAGATCGGTGGCGACTTGGGCATAGAGCGCTGTCGTCTCCAGCTTCTTATGCCCAAGCAGTACTTGAATGACGCGGATATCGACCTTCTGTTCGAGCAGGTGGGTGGCGAAGCTGTGCCTCAGCGTATGCATGGACACGTGCTTCTCAATCTGTGCATCCTGGGCAGCGGCATGGATGGCGCGATTGAGTTGCCGGGGGCTGAGCGACTCGATGGGGTTGAGGCCCGGGAACAACCAGCCACCGTCGAGCATCTTGCCCTGGGCACGGGCAACACGCCACCAGACGCGCAGGCGTTCGAGCAGTACGGGCGACAGCATCGCGTATCGGTCTTTGCGACCCTTGCCCTGTTCGATGCGCAGGGTCATGCGTTCACTGTCGATATCGGTCACCTTCAACGCCACTACTTCGCTGGCGCGCAAGCCGGCGCCATAAGCGACCGCGAGCGCGGTCTGGTGCTTCAGGTTTCCAGCGGCCGCCAGCAGTCGGGCGACTTCGTCGGGACTGAGTACCACGGGCAGGGTGCGTGGTACTCGTACCGGACGCATCTTGGCCATGCGTTGAGCATCGCCGAGCGTCACTTCAAAGAAGAACTTCAATCCCGTGATCGCGGCATTGAGGGAAACCGGGGAGATGCCGTGATCGACCAGATGGAGTTGATAGCGCCGCAGGTCCTCGGTGCTGGCCGTGACGGGAGAGCGGCCGAGAAAGGCCGCGAACTGGCACACGGCGCGGATGTATTGGGTCTGGGTCTGATCCGCAAGCTTGCGCATCCGCATGTCTTCGATCATGCGCTGGCGTAGCGGGCTGATGGTAGGCGTCGCGACTGACATGGCTGTGCTCCTGTCGAGGCTCGAGGCGAATTGCCTCGGTCCTCAACATAGGAAACAGCGCTGGCGGTTGAGTCACTTCGCGCTTGGCCGGAGGGTTACCGCGCGAGCGGTTTAGTCCGCCGACCCTTCTCGGACAATGACGAGACTCGATCTTCTGTCGGCTTAGGCATCCATTTCGGCCACTCAGGCGACATACGCCTACGGGGGGAATGGCATGAGCGGGTGGCGCGGCATCCCAGGGGTATTTCCATATCATTTGAGACGGCGTTAGGCGCGACGTAGGAGGTCGGGTGCGTCAGGAGCAAAACCATAGCCGGGCCGTGGAGAGAAGAATGTCCCCGCAAGTCGTGGATCTACCGCTAAAAAATAGCCCGGCCTGGAAGCCGGGGCAAACAGCCGGGCACAAGGATGACGACTTCTGCCCGTATTCTTCGCCCCCTTCTGGGACAGTTGTCGGTCGGTGCTTCTACGCGCAGCGCCTCAAGCTGCCTGTTGCTTCCATGGCGTTGGCTTCGGTACCGCACAAGGTCCTTCCACCTCGATGCTTGCGAAGTCTGCCGGTCCCACTACCTCCAGATACTCCATATCTTCAGAGTAATCGAAAAGATAGTGCCGGATCCCCGGCGCCTGATGCACGCAATCGCCTGCAGCCACCAGCGTCTCGCGGTCCTCGTACATGAAGCGTGCCCAGCCTTTCAGCATGTAGACGATGTGAAATTCGGCCTTATGTACATGCCATCCCGTCCCATTCTCCGGTGCGTTATTCGCCCGGACCAATTGCGCGATCACGCGTCCGTTTGTCGCGGCAGCAATACCAAGGTCGCGGTACACGAAGAAGTCGCGAAGGCCTTCATCCCGAAACTCCGTGTCGGTGGGGCGCACGTGCGAGAATTGGGTAATCGTTGTGGGTTGCATTACAGATTCCTTTGCTGGGATTAATTTTCGGACCGCCATGCGGTGCACTGAGATGCTAGGGATTAATGTCGGTCATCGTAAGGTCATAGCCTGGGCAGCCGGGGACGCCGCACGGTTGGACGAATGGTAAAGATTCTTCGAGTCGCGGAGCGCAGCCATCACTGCGTCGGCGGCCAGGTGGCCAGCCCTAACAGGCCGCTGAAATACCTCGAGCGAACGTCAGCGCGACGACTGACTGGAGCGTTGATTCGAGGGCCCCATCCAACCCAATTTTCATGCGCGGCGCAGACACCTTCACCGAGAGTTTGTTCACTATGCGGAAGCTGGATGATTTCGTGCCGAAGTCCCACCAGCTGCGTTCGATCCGCTCCATGGCCAACCAGGCGCTGGTGAAGATGGACAGGCTGTTTGCGCGGATGTACGAGGCCGATATCAAGGGCGGCCAGCCCAGCATCGCGCCGGAAAAACTGCTGCGAGCCATGCTGCTGCAGGTGCTCTACAGCATTCGTTCCGAACGTCAGCTTATGGAGCAGACCCAGTACAACCTGCTGTTTCGCTGGTTCATCGGGCTGTCGATGGACGACACAGTTTGGGTGCCCACGGTCTTCACAAAGAACTGCGAACGGCTGATCAAACATGATACAGTGATCCAGTTCTTCAACGAGGTGCTTGCCATCGCGCAAAAAAAGAACTGGCTGTCAGGCGAGCACTTCAGCGTCGACGGCACACTGATTCAGGCGTGGGCCGGCCACAAGAGCTTCGTACGCAAGGATGGCGACGACCAAGACGATGACAACAACGGCGCTGACTTCAAGGGTCGCAAGCGCAGCAACGAGACGCACGAATCGAAGACCGATCCCGATGCCAAGCTGTATCGCAAGGGAAAAACAGCGAGTGAGCTGCGCTACATGGGCCATACCCTGAGCGACAACCGACACGGCCTGGTGGTGAGCGCCATGGTGACCAACGCGGACGGACACGCCGAGCGCGAGGCAGCGAAGGTCATGGTCAACGATGCGAGACAGGTGATTGAAGACTTGAATGTGGAAGTTACCGTGGGCGCAGACAAAGGCTACGACGCGCAGGAGTTCATTGAGGCTTGCCTGGAGATGAAGGTGACGCCTCACGTGGCACAAAACACCTCGGGGCGGCGCTCGGCCGTTCCTGATGCCATTGCTTGCAGCGCCGGATATGCCATCTCGCAGCAGAAACGCAAGCTGATCGAACAAGGCTTTGGCTGGGCGAAGACCGTGGGGCGCATGCGCCAAGTAATGGTGCGCGGACTAAAGAAGGTCGACCAAATGTTTGTGCGGAACATGGCCGCCTACAACCTCGTTCGTATGCGCTCGCTGGGACAAATCCGTCCGCAGTTGCAGTAGTCGCGGTAATGAGGCCGGAAATTGGCGCCAAAACGCGGAAAACGTCGATGCAGTGACGCCCAGCTTCCGGATTGTGAAAAATAAGGACACCGCCGTCCTTTGGGGGGGAAGCCCCATCGCTTGCGCGGTGAGTACTTCAGCAACCTGCTAAGGGTGCTCCGGTACATCACCTGTAATCGATCAAAAAATCTGAGAACGCTTGGCCTGCAAAGTTTGGTTTGCTTTATCTGGCCTGGCTCTCAGACTTTTTTATTACTACAAGCATTCGTTGAGGTGTAGTCGGCAGTCGTCCTCACAGATACTCGACATTCCCATCGACGCTGATAGCCTGCCCGGAGACGTTCCGTCCAGCGGGCGATGCCAGAAACAGCGTCATGGCCGCGATGTCTTCCACGGTCACCATGCGGCGTAGCGAGATCTTCTGCAGATACTGCTCGCGCATCTCATCGAACGAGATACCGAGCGATTCGGCTCTTGCTGCGATGACGCGGTCCATGCGTTCGCCTTGCACGACGCCGGGCAGTATGGCGTTGACGCGGACGTTGCTGGGTCCGAGTTCAATGGCCAGTGATTTCACCAGCCCCACGATGGCCCATTTTGTTGCGGCGTAGGGCGTGCGGTAGGCATAGCCGAGGCGTCCCGCGACGGACGACATGGCGATGATGGCGGGGCAGTCCGAGGTCTGCTTCATCAACGGTACGACGCCGCGCACGAAGTGGAACTGGCTGTGCAGATTCGTCGTGACGGTCTGCTCCCAATCCTGCGGGTCGATCGTCTCCACGCCTCCGGTCGGCCCGGCAATCCCCGCGTTGTTCACGAGAACATCGATGCCGCCCAGCGTGGCGCCGGCATCGGCCACGATGCGGTCGACGTCCTCTCGTTTGCCAACGTCCGCAACGCCGGTGTGCAACGCCGGGTTCTTCTTTTTCAGTGTGTCGAGTGCGGCACCGTCGACGTCACAGACGTAGACGTTGGCTTCGGCCTGCAGAAAGGCCTCGGCGATGCCGGCACCAATGCCGGAGCCGGCACCCGTGATCAGCACACGCAGACCAGGGCGTGGCCGCAGCAGTGCTAGTGCGTTCATTCGTGTCTCCTGATGTCGTTCGGTGGGTAGTCAGAGCGTCATGCCGCCGGACGCTTCGATGACGGCCCCATTGATATAGCTTGCATCATTGCTGGCGAGGAAGGCATAGATATTGGCGATCTCCTCCGGCTTTCCCAATCTGCGCAAAGGCACCTGATTGCGCATTTTATCCAGCACGTCGCCAGGCACGGTGGAGAGGATAGGCGTTTCGATGAAGCCCGGTGCCACGGCATTCACACGGATTCCCTTCGGCCCCAGCTCGCGGCTCCAGGTCTTGGTGAAGCCGATGACACCGAACTTGGCTGCGGCGTAGTTCGTCTGACCGAAATTTCCGTACACGCCCACCACGGAGCTGGCGTTGAGGATGACGCCGGAGCCGCGCTCCACCATGCGGTCGACAACGGCCTGCGTGACATGGAACACGCTGCGAAGGTTGACGTCGATGACGTCGTCGAACTGCATGGACGTCATTTTCTGGAGCTTGGCATCACGGGTGATGCCGGCGTTGTTCACCAGGATATCCACGCGCCCGAATTGTGCAACCACCTCTGCAACCATGTCGGAAATGGCGGTGGGATTCGTCACGTCCAGGCCGAAGCCGAGCGCGGTCGCGCCGTCTTCCCGGCAGTTAGCGACCACCTCGCCCACGGCATCCTGCTTGAGGTCGCACAGCACGACAATGGCACCTTCCTGTGCAAACTTGCGCGCCGTTGCCGCGCCGATCCCCTGTGCCGCGCCCGTGATGATCGCGACCTTTCCTGCTAGCTTCATGACTGCCTCTCCTCTCTTTCGTACTGCTTGCTGTTTGCCGGGCGTTAGCCTTGGTAATCGGGCGTGACTCCGGACCCTCGGATTGCCGCCGTGGAGTCGCCGGAAGCCAGCGGCTGGCCCTCGGTACGGATGGCGCGCGCGAGCATCGGAATCATGACGAGGCCAAGTACTGCGGCGGCCAGGATGACGTAGAAGCCGGTGGAGCTCTTGCCAGATGCCGTTTCGGCCAGGCCGAACAGATAGGGTCCGACAAATCCGCCGAGCAATCCGATGGTATTGATGAACGCCAGACCGGCCGCCGCCTGAACGCCGTGCAGACGCTTCATGGCGATGGACCAGTAGGACGGCAACACGCCACCGCCGAAGAACCCTGCTGCTGCCAGTAGTGCAATCTGCGCGCCTTCGTTCGATGTGGAAATGAATGCAAGAGCGGCCACGACCTGTCCCGCGGTCAGGATGCCCAGGTAGACACAATCGCTCTGCATCCGGCGATGGATGCGCGGCAGCAGCATGACACCCACAAGGAAGCCGAAGCCCACGCTGCTCGACAGGATGGCGAGCAGCACCGGGGACTTCACGTGCATCTGCGAGACGATGGATGGGGTGAAGAAATACAGGCCCACAAAGGCAATCTGGTTCAGGAAATAGATCAGGCTAATGCACAGCGTGGTAGGTCGCTTGAGCGCAGACACCCAGTCACCGGAGAACAGATGCGCGTGGCCATGTGCGTCGATCACGGCGTGCGCTTCCAGAGAGCGGCTTTCTTCGGCCGTCAGCCATTTCACATCGGTCGGCCGATCCGGCAGGATGAAGTAGAGGATGACGCCGATCACCACGGTAGGCAGGCCTTCCAGCAGGAACATCCATTGCCAGCCATGGAGTCCGGCCATACCGTCCAGTTGCATGAGGCCGATGCCGATGGGGTTGCCGATGATGAGCGCCAGCGCCGGCGCCGTATAGATCCAGCCGACCGCGACCGCGCGATCCTTCGGCGCAAACCAGAGCGTAACCATGTACATCAGTGCTGGGAACAGGCCTGCTTCGGCGATGCCCAACAGCACACGCAGCGTGTAGAACGACCATTCGCCCTGAACGAACATCATGCCGGCCGACAACGCCCCCCAGGTGACGGCGATGCGTGCGATCCAGCGGCGCGGCCCGATGCGATGCGCGATGAGGTTGCTGGGCACTTCCAGTAACGCGTAGCCCAGGAAGAAAATGCCGGCGCCCAACCCGTACGCGGCGGCACTGATGCCCAGGTCTGCTGCCAGATGTGCCTTGGCCAGCGCCACGTTCGTACGGTCGATGAACGACAGGAAATAGATGCCGCACAGAAGCGGGATGAGCCGTAGCATGGCCTTGCGCGTGGCGCGCGTGTGCAGGCCGTCGTCACTGTGCTCAACGGTATTCGTTGTCATGAGTTGTCTCCGGTGTAAATCCCATGGCTCTTTTTGTTATGGCCGGATGCCGGTAGCTGGCATTCGGCCTCGCGCACGGGACAAGAAAATGAAGGGGTGCGTCAGAACGAAACAGCGTCCTTGCCTTTGAGGCCCAGCATTTGCCGCGCCTCGGCAGGGCTGGCGATCTCAAAGGAAAGCTCTTCAAGGATTCGTCGGATCTTGCGAACCTGTTCGGCGTTGCTCTTGGCCTTCACGCCTTTGGACAGGTAGACGCTGTCTTCCAGGCCCACGCGGACGTTTCCGCCCAGGATGGCGCCCATGGTGACGAGCGGCATCTGGTGGCGGCCTGCGCCGAGTATCGAGAAGTGATAGTTCTCGCGGCCGAAGAGCCGGTCGGCGGCGGCACGCATGACGGACAGGTTCTCGGGATCGGCACCGATACCGCCCAGGATGCCGAAGACCGACTGGATGAAGAAGGGTGGCTTGATCAGGCCCGCGTCCACGAAATGGGCGAGGTTGTAAAGGTGGCCGACGTCATAGCACTCGAATTCGAAGCGGGTGCCGTGATCGCGGAATTCGGTCAGGATGTTCTTGATGTCCCGGAACGTGTTGCGGAAGATCATGTCCTCCATGCCTTCGACGTACTCCTTTTCCCAGTTGAAGCGCCATGAGGTCATCTTCTCGGCAATCGGATGCAACGAGAAGTTCATCGAGCCCATGTTCAGCGAGCACATCTCCGGCCTGGCGAATCGCGCGTAGGCGAGTCGCTCGTCGAGCGACATGCGGGTGCTGCCGCCGGTGGAAATGTTGATGACGGCGTCGGTCTCGCGGGCGATGTCGGGCACGAACTCTCGGAAGACTTCCGGTTTCGGTGTGGGCCGGCCGTCCGACGGGTCGCGTGCGTGCAGATGAAGGATGGCGGCGCCGGCTTGCGCGGCTTCCAGCGCTTGCGCACGGATCTCGGCTGGCGTGATGGGCAGGTATTCCGACATCGAAGGTACGTGTGCCGAACCCGTCACGGCGCAGGAAATGATGACTTTGCGATGGCTGCTCAAAACTTGTCTCCAGTGTCCTTCGGGCAGTGCCAGTCCGCTGTCGCCCGAATCTTGTGATAGGGATAGTAGTGAGATAGGATTCGTCTCGTAAGGTCATTTTCGGACAAGAGGGAGTCATTGCAGGACAATCTGGAACAACGACGTGTCGTCCAAACTATCGCTTCCCAATGAGCGCGTGCACGCGCCGTACAAGATCGCGGCACTGGTCGAGGTGCTGGCCGAGCAAGGCATCGACCCCGCCGACAGCCTGAAGGGGTCCGGTATCGAACCGGACGAGATCTACGATGCCGCGGTGCTGACCTCCGTGCGTCAGTACGCCGCCGTCTGCAGCAATGCGGTGGCCTTGTCCGCCGATCCCGCGACACCTTTCAGGACGGGCTCCCGGCTGCATCTGTCCGCCTACGGGATGTATGGGTACGCGTTGATGTCGTGCCTGTCATTGCGCGACTATTTCAGGCTTGGGGTCAAATACCACCGCCTTGCCACGCCCACCCTGACCATCGCCTGGACGGAATATCCAGACCGGGGCGTGTGGACGTTTCCCGATGCCTTCGCCTCGAATCAATCCCGTGAAATCCAGCAGTTCCTGCTGGAGCAGCAGTTCACACAGCACGTCACGCATCTGCAGGATGTCGCGGGGAAAAGCTGCCCGCCTGTGCAGGCGAATTTCTCGTATCCGGCACCGTCATACGCTGCGATCTACGAGGAATACTTGTGCTGCCCCTGTGCGTTTGGCCAGGAGGCTTGCGAACTCATCTACGACAGCTCGATCCTCGACCACAAGCCCCAGCTCGCACATCTGCACACGGCGGCACTACTGCAGGAAACCTGCGACCGGCTGATCGGGCAAGCCAAGACATCGATTGGTGCATCAGGGGAGGTCTACCAGTTCCTGATGCGCAGCCCCGGAGAGTTTCCGTCGATGGAGGCGGTTGCAAGCGCATTCAACATGACGAGCCGGACGTTGCGTCGACGGCTCGATGCAGAGGGCACTTCATTCGTCGCCATCGTCGACGACGTCCGGCGCTCTCTCGCGACGGAATACTTGAAGACGACCAAAATGAGCGGCGACGATATCGCAATGTTATTGGGCTTCAGTGACACCGCGAATTTCCGCCGCGCGCTAAAGCGCTGGACGGGAAAGAGCTTGACCGAGCTTCGCGGGCTTTAGAAGGGGGCGAATAGGCGCGCTGGCCAGCGCTTGAAAGCCCGAGAGGCACCTGCCGACCCATTCCGGCCGCTCGCAGCTTCGGCGTCAATGGCCGAAAATGGCCGTAGGACTAAACCGCTCGCGCGGTAACCCTCCGGCCAAGCGCGAAGTGACTCAACCGCCAGCGCTGTTTCCTATGTTGAGGACCGAGGCAATTCGCCTCGAGCCTCGACAGGAGCACAGCCATGTCAGTCGCGACGCCTACCATCAGCCCGCTACGCCAGCGCATGATCGAAGACATGCGGATGCGCAAGCTTGCGGATCAGACCCAGACCCAATACATCCGCGCCGTGTGCCAGTTCGCGGCCTTTCTCGGCCGCTCTCCCGTCACGGCCAGCACCGAGGACCTGCGGCGCTATCAACTCCATCTGGTCGATCACGGCATCTCCCCGGTTTCCCTCAATGCCGCGATCACGGGATTGAAGTTCTTCTTTGAAGTGACGCTCGGCGATGCTCAACGCATGGCCAAGATGCGTCCGGTACGAGTACCACGCACCCTGCCCGTGGTACTCAGTCCCGACGAAGTCGCCCGACTGCTGGCGGCCGCTGGAAACCTGAAGCACCAGACCGCGCTCGCGGTCGCTTATGGCGCCGGCTTGCGCGCCAGCGAAGTAGTGGCGTTGAAGGTGACCGATATCGACAGTGAACGCATGACCCTGCGCATCGAACAGGGCAAGGGTCGCAAAGACCGATACGCGATGCTGTCGCCCGTACTGCTCGAACGCCTGCGCGTCTGGTGGCGTGTTGCCCGTGCCCAGGGCAAGATGCTCGACGGTGGCTGGTTGTTCCCGGGCCTCAACCCCATCGAGTCGCTCAGCCCCCGGCAACTCAATCGCGCCATCCATGCCGCTGCCCAGGATGCACAGATTGAGAAGCACGTGTCCATGCATACGCTGAGGCACAGCTTCGCCACCCACCTGCTCGAACAGAAGGTCGATATCCGCGTCATTCAAGTACTGCTTGGGCATAAGAAGCTGGAGACGACAGCGCTCTATGCCCAAGTCGCCACCGATCTGCTGCGCGAGGTCGTCAGCCCGCTCGAGAACCTGCGTTCCGACTAGAGGTCCTGCCGCCGAGCTCGTTGTGCTCGAGGTCGCGGATATCTTCCGCCTCCACGGGCCGGCCTGGCGACAGACTGCCCGCTTGAGCCTGGGGCAGTTGCAGGTCATGTCGGCCATCGAACAGTGCCGCACCGGGGCACTGGGAGGGCATGTGCTGCGCTGTTCCGGCTGCGCCAAGCTCGAGGTGTCCTATAACTCCTGCCGCAACCGGCATTGCCCCAAGTGTCAAGCCAGCGCGGCACGTCGCTGGCTGGAAGCGCGCAGTCAGGATCTGCTCCCCGTGGAGTACTACCACGTCGTGTTCACACTGCCTGTGCCTATCAGCGCCATCGCCTGGTACAACAAAGCGGTGATCTATGGTCTGTTGTTCGATGTCGCCGCCGACACCCTGCGGACCATCGCCGCCGACCCGAAGCACCTCGGCGCGCAGATTGGCGCCACCCTCGTGCTGCACACCTGGGGATCCGCACTCACGCATCATCCGCACGTGCACGGCATCGTCCCCGGCGGTGGCCTGTCACTGGACGGGGAACGGTGGGTGGCTTGCCGCCCCGGCTTCTTCCTGCCGGTGCGCGTGCTCTCCCGCCTGTTCCGACGCCGCTTCCTCGAGGCCCTCCAGGCCGCGCATGGTCAGGGTCAGTTGCAGTTCTTCGGCGACTACGCCGCGCTCGCCGATCCGGCTGCCTTTGCGCAGTGGATCGCGCCGCTACGCACCTCCGAATGGGTCGTGTATGCCAAGCGACCGTTCGCCGGACCCGAGGCGGTACTGGCCTACCTGTCGCGCTATACCCACCGCGTGGCGATCTCCAACCAGCGCCTGCTCGCCCTGGACGAGCGTGGCGTGACCTTCCGCTGGAAGGATTACCGGGTCAAGGGCCGCACCCGCTACAAGACCATGACGCTGGATGCCGGTGAGTTCATGCGGCGCTTCCTGTTGCACGTGCTGCCGGGCGGCTTCCATCGCATTCGGCACTATGGGCTCCTTGCCAACCCGGTGCGCCGCGCGAACCTGGCCAGGGCGCGTGAGCTGTTGGATGCCGCGCCCGCAGTCACCGCTGCACCTGACGACACCGAGTTCGCGATGCCCACGCCCTTCGTCTGCCGGCATTGTGGCGCACCGATGCTCATCATTGAAGTCATCCCGCGCAGTGCCTGTATCCGCGGACGGCCACCGCAGCGAGTCATCCCATGACACCACACGTCCTACGCATCAAACTCGATCGTCGGCTCTCCAGAGACCGTAGCCGAAAGCGGACAGTCGTGCTCGCTGCCTCAGACCGCCTCGTTGCACGCTCGCATCGTTCGATTGTCCCTAACCTGCTGCAACCTCCAGCCATGACTGGGTCCGCTTCACGCCACGCTTCCTCCGACATCCACGGGCCCGGCTGAGCGAGCAAACGCTTCAATCGCCATAGCCCAGGCCGGCGCATCGCTTCACCCCGCGGTTTCCTCCCTCGAGGATTGTTCGACGCCTGCCCACAGGCGCCACCGCGACTTATCGTCCTGCAGACGAGGGCAGGCATCAAACAATCCTGATATGACTTTCCCTGTCAATCCTCATGTTCGGTTTTCGCGTTTTGCATGAGCAAGTAAATTCCCTGAGGACGGCGTAGCAGTAAAGCCGAC
>Ga0209025_1004092_pt1 | contig 13006 bp, 8 predicted proteins | sample AraplaMF_Col_mLB_FD_184256 | JGI IMG/M metagenome (GOLD analysis project Ga0209025, IMG submission 184256) | Arabidopsis root microbial communities from the University of North Carolina, USA - plate scrape MF_Col_mLB (SPAdes) (version 2) | ecosystem: Host-associated > Plants > Roots > Endosphere ... | reverse complement strand
TGCTATTTTATTTGCACCCGTTATATTGTGAAGACCAATTTCACCGTCTGTTTTTGCATCCGTTCCATCTTCTGTTCCTACATATGATATTACAATTTCTCCTGTGGTCTTATCTTTCAAAGCATATGCTGCAAATCCTGTATTTTCATCTACTTGATGATCCACAAGCTCTGCATTAAAATTTTCTTGTAATCTCTTTGTATTTTCTTCTTCGGTTAATTTATTATACGGATCTTTTCCCTCTCTATAAGCATATATATCCTGACCAGCTAGCTCCAATTTCCCCCAATCAGTAGCTACTTTTAACCTTTTAGTGGGTTCCTGTTTCTCATTATTCTCCATACTAGGTTATCTCCTTTCTTAATTATTTATTATTTATTATTTTTTGTACTGTGCTTTATAATCTACATATTCTTTTTTAGCGTCTTTACCATTATCTTGTTTTCTATTAAAGTATGTGTGTATCTGTAACGCATATCTTACTAAATTCCCCTCATCGTTCTTTTTCTTGTAGTCTACATCAATACTTACTTGCAGTATCTGCTTTGGTTTTTTTGCGGCGTCAAGATAAAGTACAATTGTCGCCCCACGATATTCATCATATTGTATTTTTAGTTTGTCATTAATAATACTTTGAAATTCTGATTCAGTTAGTCTATATCCAACTGTATTAGGCTGATCAAATTTTTTAATATCACCACCTGGCTTCATCTTTAGTTTCCCTATTCCTTTTAACCGATCCACAATTAAATTAACGTAAGAAACATCAACATTGGAATCACTTTGTACCTGCCCATTTTTATACATAATATTTGTACTATAAACAGTTTCTTCTTTATAATTATTATTTGTACTTTCTTTCTTTCTATTATCTATATCAGTAGTAATCTCTTGTGTTGTATCTCCATATAAGCTTTTATCTTTCGTATTATATACACCTTCCGTAGTTTGATAGATTGTTTTACTGTGCTCTCCATCTTCTTTTTCCTCATACGCACTATATATACCTCTTTGAAACACATGTGCATATCCATCATCACTCGCAGACATAACCTTCGTCATATCCCCTTCATCCAAGGCCTTTACAAATGGTTCATACTCAATTTTCGTTTCTCCAAAACTACATCCGCCTAATAAAGACGCAACTACCGTCATAATAATCATCCCCTTAACTTTGTTTTTCTTTTTCATACCATCACCTCATTCGTTACTCTTGGCATTTTCAGTTTGATTATGCTTCCTTTTACATAATAGTATACTTCATCTTTTCCTAAAGCTGGTTCGTTACTTACATACTTGATGTTGAAAATACTTTGGTCGTTTAGAGGCATTGCGATGATTGCTGTTGTTAGTTTATTTCGCATTTTCATTGGTAATGCATCTCTGTTTCGGTCCATATATTCATGATGCCCAGCAAAGATAAAGTAGATGCCTACTGCACGAGATGAATCTATTAAAGTTGCTGCCGCTACGTCGTCGATGTAAACAAGTCGATTCAATTCTTCTACGTTTGCGATAACAATGAGTTGTTTTGCGAATGTTGGTATTTCTCTACCTTCTTGTCTTGCTTGCGCTAATTCATTAGATCGTTCGCGAATAGTTTCCATCCACTGCTTGAGATGTGTATTTACATCATTTTCTGCTACGATGTAATGGGTCACATTCTCTTTATATTGAACAAGTCCGTATTCGCTTGTATCTACTAACGTTACACTTTCAAAATAGTCTTTATTCGTTTGAGAAATGATACTTGATACGACTTGTTTTCTTATACTATCGTCTACACTATAAATCATTAAGTGATCATTTACCGCACTATCATGGGCAACAACTTCCACTTCTTTAAAGTCAAGACCCATTGGAGTTTGTCCTAATTGTAATGCTTGTTTCACTTGTTTATGGTTACGATATGTCATTAAGTCAATTATTTCTGGCATCATTGGAATTGCTTTAGGAAGCTCTCCTTGCCATGCTTCATCCATTTCATGTGCTTCTTGTTGTAACAACTGAATTTGCTGCAATTCGTCTTCTGCTGTTGTTGGTAATGCTGTTTGGAATAATGTAGGATTTTCTAGTTTTATCAGTGCACGTCCTGTAATTTCTTCAATCTTAATATCAGATCGTCCTACAATACTTGATACTTCACTATGATCAATCATGTACAGACAAGGTTGTACCTTAATGTTATTGTATAGTTGAATGCGTAGTGCACTTTGTCTGCCGGCACTAATCAATGTATGAATTCCTACACTTGCACCTTCTCTGACAACTTGCATCATAAGCATTTCAAACTCTTCGTAAAATCTAGCTTCTTTTACCGCATCGTAATTATCAATTGCTACAATGATATTCGGAACTTTATTTCCGCTAGCTTTTTCATACATTTCTAAGCTTGCTACGTCATATTGACTTAACATGCGCTTACGAGCTTTCATTTCTTGATTTAATCGTTCTACCAATTTTAAGCATTTTTCTGTTTCGTCAATTGTAATTGTATCCGCCACATGAGGTAATCCTTTTAATGGTAAAAGACCATTTGTTCCAAGATCAATTAAGTACACATGCAAATGCTCCGGACTATGCTGACGTGTCACATCCATAATAACTGTTTGTAAGAACGTTGATTTTCCGTATCCTGGACTTGAGAAGACTGCAACGTGACCGTCTTTACTTATGTCTAACGTAAGCGGTGTTTGTGCTTGTAGTTCAGGCTGGTCTAGTAAACCAACTGTTGCTTGTAATGGTTTCTTTTCACCTGACCATGCTTCTTTAAAGTTTACTGGATGTAAGTCTTGCAAGAATATTTTCTCTGGAAGCGGTGGTAACCACGGTCTTGGTAATGCTTCAATTCGATTTTCTTCTGTGTAATCATGAATATAATCGATAACCGCATCAAGTTCAGTCGGTACAGTTGTGATTTCCGTTTTGTTTCCGAGTCCACTCAAATCCTCACTCAAAATCTCATACTGCCCAAGCTCATTAATCGCATAGACCGTCGTATCTAGCTGTTCTTGGTCCTCTTTGTTTTCAATATAATCCGCTCCGCTCCATGCACTTTGGAACAGTTCATAGATTTCGTTATTTCCGACTTGTAGGTACGCGCGGCCTGGCAGTGTAATTTCTGCGGCATCTGGTGTTTTTAAGATTTCGTTACTGTCGGATGCGTTTTGTACTTTTAGTGCTAATTTGAATTTGGAGTTACTCCAAATTTGGTCATCTACGACCCCGCTCGGTTTTTGCGTTGCTAGGATTAAGTGGATTCCTAGTGAACGACCGATACGTGCCGTTGATACTAATTCTTTCATAAATTCAGGTTGTTCTGATTTTAACTCAGCAAATTCATCTGAAATTAAGAATAGGTGCGGCATTGCTTCTTTCGCTTTGCCTTGTTTGTATAGTTTTTGATATTGGTTAATATGGTTTACATCATATTCGCCAAATAGACGTTGACGTTTTTGTAATTCTGCTTTAATCGATGCAAGGGCGCGCATACTTTGAGCGCCATCTAAGTTCGTAATTGTTCCTAATAAATGCGGTAAGTTCTTGAATAAGTTCGCCATTCCGCCGCCCTTATAGTCAATCAGTAGGAATGCGACTTCATACGGATGGAAGTTTACCGCTAAAGATAAAATGTACGATTGAATAATTTCTGATTTACCAGACCCTGTTGTACCTGCGACTAATCCATGCGGTCCGTGTGCTTTTTCGTGTAAGTTCAAGTTGACGATGTCATCTTTACCACGTAAGCCCAGCGGTACAGCTAAACTTTTAAATGTTTCATTTTTCGCCCAGCGCCCCTTAATGTTTAGTTCATGAATTTTTTCGACGCCGTACATTTCAAGGAATGTAACACTTTCTGGAATACTGTTTCTTAAGTTTTGCAAGTGATTCAGCGGTGCTAATGCACGAGAGAGCTCTTCTTTGTTGAAACCATCTGGGAAGTAATCGAGCGTAAAGTGGCGATTCACTAGTTCACCTTTTTCTAAGATAACATTTCCGTTTTTCGCATCGCGAATATCAATAACTGTTTTCACATGTTCCGGTAAACTTTGCATCACATCTTCTACAAAGATGAGAGATACACCAAGTTCGCTCGGGTCTTCGTTAAAGAACTCCATTACACTATGATCTAAAATTAGTTTTTCATCTGTAATCAATACAACGTAATGAGGTGCAAAATACATTTTTTCATTAGAATTGCCTTTCTCATCTAATGCTAATTTGCGTTCCTTCAGGATTTGATACAAACTGTTCAATACTTGATCTCGGCTGCGGTCATGATACACGAACCCGCGAACATTAATATCTCGTAAACTCGCATGCGGTAACCAGCGCATCCACTCCCAGCTTGCTTTTTCTTCTTCTGGGAAAATCGTAATGAATTGTAAATCATAATAACTATGAAACAGAGCTGTTTGCATAACGAGCATTTGCAGCTGTTCGATTACTAATTTTCGTTGTCCGATATAACCTACTGGGCCATTCACTAAGTCGGTCACAACTGGTACATTCTCTAAACCCATATATTGCGAACGTAAGCCGCTTGCAGCTTCTACTAATTCATCTTTGTTTTGCGTAAACTCTTCTTTGTTAAACTGAATTTCAAAACTAGAATCAACGCGGCCCAATCCAACCCGATATGTCAAGAAATCATGGTGGAACATTGTTTTTTCATAGATTTGCGAATCTACTCTTACTGCCATATCACGAATTTGTTCAATGTTTGGATAGTGATAATCTAAAGCGTGCCTTTGCTCTTCACTTGCGGCATACAATTCTTGCGTTTTCTGCTTCAAATAATTTTGATAACTTTCATTCCGTTCTTTCGTATCAATTCTGTATTTCTTTAAATTCTTTAAATATGTGGTTAATGCAATAATTACTGTTACCACTGTCATCCCGAGTGATGCGATAATAAAAATCCCGCGGGGCTGAAAGATTGAAACGACTACAGTCAACACGATCATCACAATCGGCGGGACGATCATCTGTGCCAGATGTTCACTTGGTTTTGATGGTAGGTGAGATGGCTTTCCAATCGTGAGTTTTTCCTCTGGCTCACGGTAAATAATCCGCGGGGAACGATGATAATTCGGATATTCATCACCTAAATCATTATCAGCTTCAATTAAAGGTGTTAATTTTGATGTAATGCGATTAGGTGAAGCTAATATTTGAATATCTTCTTTCCCAATTTTGATTGTTACACCATCAAAATACAGTTGATCGCCTGGTTCAAGCATTGCCTCACCAGTCATGCGAAAAAAGTTGTGATATACATAGCCGTCATTCACAACGACTTTAAAACAATCTCCCAATGTTTCACGGATAAACAGCAAGTTAGCAGCTGTCATATTTTTAATTGTCACATCATCGCAATCCGTTGCGCCAAACGAAATACTATACTTGGACGCCATGTCATACACATACTCTTCTCCTGCATCCGTTAAGTAAAAATGCATTTGTTTCTCTTTCGTAATATCTAGAGTCATATGTTCATTTGCACGTAATGCTTCATCCTCAAGTTTCCATGCTTCGCCGTCCCACTTCACCACTACACGCGTTTCCAAGTCCGCGTAAGTAACTGTGTCGGACCATTCATTTCCGATTGTGACAAATTCACGTTTTTTCGGATTAAGATGACATTTATGCAGTTGATTACCGTAACTAATTGTTAGTAGTTGTACCATCTCTATCTCCCGTTTCTTTTATTTTTATTTCTTCTGATGTCTAGTTCGCTTTATTTCCTGATGGATTATTATTTGATAAGTCATCTGAGGAATTTGTATTATATTTTTTTTGGTAATCTTCCAATTGTTTCTGATATTTCTGTACTTTTTCTTCACGCGCCGAACCAGTCAACTTCGGATCATTTTTCACTTGTTCAATTTGTTTAATTAATCCGTACATAATCAATTGCGGATCATCGATATATTTCGCAAGATCTAAAGACTTAGAGAAATCTCCGCGCCCATTGTAAATCCAATATAATAAATAATTTTTATCACTTTTTAGACTCACGTTCTTCATAATTGCTGCTTTTTGATCATCTGTTAGTTTTTCTGCCTTTACGTATGAAGAAGCTAAAACATATTTAGATGCATCCGGTAGTTTTTCAGGATCTTGCTCCTTTAAAGTGCTAATTACTTTATCGTAGTCTGTCGCCAAGAAATTCTTATCTGCTTCTAACAATTTATTTTGATACGGCATTTTTACAAAACTGAAATAGCCAAGCGGTACTGCGAGAACAATCGAAGCAACAATCATCAAAATGGATAATCGTTTAAATAAACGGAATCGTTTTTTCGGCACAAGCTGCATATTTTTCTCTGTTGTCGTTTGTTCTCTTCTGTAATGATCATTTAATAACTTTACAAGGTCATCAAATGTACCAACCTCAACGACATTACGTTCGAATGCCGTATCTTTTGCATTGTTCAATGAACCAGAATATAATTCATCAAAACTATATTTTTTCGAGAATATTGCGACAACTAAACATTTATACTGACGTAAAAACTTCTCATCATCTAAGCGATACGGTGGTACAATATCACGGATACCACGATAAACTAGATAGGGCATATAATTGTCATCGAATACTAGATTGTCTGGATGAAGGAAGAAAGTTTTTCGCGTTTGTAAGCACTCTTGAAAACGAGCAACATTAAGCAATAATCGTAATTTATCGTTCTTTCCTAGTTTGTGTACATCTTCCCATTGCTTTGTATATCCCTTAACGTTGAACTCAAATGTAAACATATCTTCATGATCTTCTACTGTAGCCGGTACAAAGAAGTTAGATTTTTCTGTGATTAACTCCAGTTGCCGCATGTCCTTCACACGCGTCTGTGATTTCGATAACTTCAATGTCCGTATATGCTCCGTCGTTTCAAATAGATACTGCATCGAATCTAGCTGAATCGTTCTCTCTGTCATAGTCTCTTACTCCTCTTTTTCATGTTCTTTTCTATATAAATTCATTTTTATTTTTCAACATATAAGTCGCTGCTATGTAGAAGTGATCCACTCTTGCTTTCTAGCTTTGTTTTTTGACAAAAGCAGTAACTGACCGCTTCTATGCACGGTCAGTTACTCTCACCTAACTAAAAAGAAAGTTTTTTAATTCTACAAAACTTTTAATATATCCCCGTCCGTTACCTGATAATCAATTAACCGATCATCGTCAGTGAGTAACAGTTCTTTATTAACAACCTTAATAGCGCAGCGAGAAACTTCTATCACATCAAGCTTTAGTGCTTCAGCGATGTTCATGAGCAGCTGTTTGACGGGCTGGTGGGTCGGGATACGCAAATCATATAATCTGCTATCCCATTTACTAAAGTCAATTGTGACATTAATATGTGTTTGTCCTGCCATACTTCCTTCTCCCTTACTGCCAAATTTTTCGTATTACAACATAAATGCCGCAGCAAATTGCTAGTACTACACCAGATAGGATTCCTATCATTTGTGTGCTGATAGGTTCCGTTTCTAGTTGATTAGTGTTTTGGTCAGCGTTAACAGCGTTGCTAACCGTATAATTTTGAGCAAACAAGCTGTTTTGTCTGTCCTTCACAGTTGTATCCTTCTTGTCTGGTGTTACAAACAATGAGTCATTTAAAGCTTTCGTTTCGCCCTCTATTTGTTTCTGCTTCTCTTTAATTACATCTTTTGTTTGTTCTTTAAACAAGTCTGGTGCGTGTTTTTCAAGCTCAGTTTCTTGGGGTTCCTTTTGTTCCTTTTCGACTTTTTCCTGTTGCATCTGTTCCACACGATCCGTTTTCAAATCCATCTTTCCGTTATGATCAAGATAGCTGCCCGTATCAGCGTGAAGGGCCGACGGAGCAAGAAAAAGCAACAAAAAAACAGTAATGAAACTAGCTCGTATGAGAATCAGCTTCATATTCATCCCTTTCTTCTGCCCGGTATTTGCGTATGACGAATAAGTTTACCACAAGGCCAATAACGACAGCTGCCATTAAACTATACATAATAGTCGACCAATTTGCTCGGTCGTTTGCAAAATCAGTAATCATAATCTCAATATATTGAAGCGGTGAAAATTCACGTATTTTAGCAGCAGTCGACATTTTATCAAGATTCAACCCAACTGCATCTGTCAGGAACAGATACAGGCTAAACATGGCTAGCAAAATAAACATTCCGACCATTTTCATTTGGCGTAATAAGTAGCCTGAAATGAGAACTAGCACTAACATAATGGTGGTATACATGCTGATCCATACTGGGAATTCTGCATGACTAATTTTCAATAAATAGCCTGAAATACCGCCAATTAGAATCCCTTCAACTATTCCAATACCAGCTTGAACAGCTGTAGTTGGTACGTTTTTCAGTACCAATGACATCTCTTCCTCAAAAGCACTTTTTTCTATACGTTTTCGTTCTTGGTTTGAAATTACATAAGCTGTAAATAGAGAAACAATGAAGCAAATCAGTACTAATAGATATGGTGTAAACGTATCTGCGGCTACAACAACACCATCGTTTTTCTTTTGCACTGGGTTTGCAAGGAAGCTATATAAGTTTTCGTTTTGTCGATCGCCAACGCGACTGTTTGCGAGAACTTTCGTGAAATTTTTCAAGTAATCTTTATCATCAATTAGTTTCTTACTTAGATCACCCGAAAGCCTTGTCGCCTGACCAACTAGCGAATCTCCACTATCTTGAATCGTTTTCGCTTGGTCATCGATATTATCAAACGTTTTATACACGTCGTCAGCTGATATTAAGTTACCCTTCGACTGATCAGCGAGTGTCTGACTTTGTATAAAAATAGACTTGAATTCCCCGTCTAACGCAAGCGTCGCCGTTTGTTCACCATCACTATTTGTCACAACTTTCCCTTGTTGATCGATTAGTTTATTGCTTGTTTCACGCCATGTTGCTAAATTTTTTAACGTTTGCGTAAGATTCGTATTCATCGCGTTTGCTTGCTCAGTTGTCTGCTTAATTACTTCTGTTAAATGTGTAGAATTTTTATCTGCTTCATCAACCAATTTAAGATAAGCATCTACTTTGTCCTTCAAATCTTTTGTTTGTTGCTGTACTTCTTCTGTCGTTTGCTTAGCAATGTATTCCGCTAATAAGTCAAGCACATCGCGTTTGTTGAACAGGTAGTATAATGAATTTTGATGTGATTCTGTTAAATCCATAAGTGATTTTTTATTAAAATTCTCCGGTAAATCGGTTGATGCCTCAAACCCGTAATACAAGTTATACATGTTAGATAGTTTTTGATAATTTTTAATCGTATCTTCAACTGCTTGTATAAGCTTATTAGTCGCATTCGGATCTAACGACGACATAACTTGGTGAGTAATGTAATTATTATTTACATGTTTCCATTCCCCTTCTGTATTCGTCTCTTCATCTTTTGTAGGGGGCTGCTCTGTTTGTGTCTCTCCATCACTTTTTCCTGGCTGTTCCGTTTGTGTCTCCCCATCACTTTTTCCTGGCTGGCTACCACCATCTTGCGTTTGACCGTCACTTCCGCCTGGCTGGCTACCACCATTTTGCGTTTGACCGCCACCTTCACCTGGCTGGCTACCACCATTTTGCGTTTGACTGTCACTTCCACCTGGCTGGCTACCACCATTTTGCGTTTGACTGTCACTTCCACCTGGCTGGCTACCACTATTTTGCGTTTGACTGTCACTTCCACCTGGCTGGCTACCACTATTTTGCGTTTGACTGTCACTTTTTTTTACCTTTTTCAAAGGACTTTGATAAGTAATCGTACTTGATTGACCTAGTATAGGCGGTTCAGTTGGTTTTGGTTTCATGTCAGATGATGGATTATCAATGACATAATCTGTATCCTCTTGTGTCAAATTCCAACTCCAAGTTACAGGCTCAAAGACAGAAATATTACTGTTAGCATTTTTTAAACGTAATGTCGCTTTAATTTCGAAATCGCCTTTTTCTGTAGCTGGTAAAACAATTTTTTTATTTTGAAGGTACTCCTCTGTGTAATCTGCTTCATTTCCGATAACCAGTTTTACACTTGTCACTTCATAATCGTCTGGTACATTTAATGTGATATATTGTCCTTCTTTTTTCGTAGCTGGCAATACTGCTTTATCGTTTACTTCAACACCAGATGTCGTCAAATTATCCTTAATTTTTTTTATCATTTCCACCATTGGAATAGTATCTATACCTCGCGCAGGTGTATAAAGTTTTTCCGCATTATATTTATTTGTGATATCAATAACATTTTCCAGTTCTTTCTTCGTCCCATCTGATAAACCAATGTTTTGAATATCATCTTTATTTAATGACGGTAACTGATTAATAGCCTCTTGAATCTTTTGATTCGCACGATTATCCGGTGCATCAAAGAATTTATTTAAATACACGTCTTGATGACCCTCAGAAGAATTTGAAATTTCCTGCTTTAGCTTTTCAGTTATTGATGCCGTAAGCTCTGGTCCTAGTCTATTTGCTAACTCAGTGTTGTGACTGCGGATTTTCGCACTGTTATCACTCAAATACTTTTGCATACCAGCTGAATCCGATAAGATATTAGGCTGCTCTTCTTTCAACTGAAATTGATCGTAAATTACTTTATTCGCTAATTCTAAATTAGCAAATTGTTGCATTATATCTGTTGTATTCATACTTTGGTCAAACTGAGTCAACTGTGTCGAGAAATCCTTTAAGACAAGGCCATTTGCTTCCTTCATTTTATTAAAATCACCAAAAGCTGTCTGACTGGTTTGATTGGATTTCATACCTTCATTCAAATTGTTGCTAAACCCATTTAAAATCTCTTGTAACCCTTTAAAACTGCCTTTCGCCACACCTGTTTGATCTTGAACACTTTTAAACTGCTGTGTGTAACCAGCTAGCGGGCTATGAACCTCTTTATTGTACACATCGGTGTAAGTTTGTTCTTTTTTTACAAGAGTTGTAATGTTATCCTGCGCATTTTGCAAGTTTCCGATAATGCTAGCGAAATAAACATCGATAATTCGGCTGTTGAAATCTCCAAGTATCGAACTTGCTGTTTTTTCTGCTTCTGCTTTTATATCATTATTACCAGTTGTATTTACCTTGTAGTTAAGCGTCACCTTTTCCGGCGCATTCGACTCAATTGATAATGCTTTTTTGGAAAAATCGTTCGGAATAACGATCATCATATTATAGACGTTACGTGATAGTCCGCTTTCTGCTACCCCGCGGCTAACTACATACCAATCGTGCTTATTATCTTTTTCCACACTCGTAATAAATTCATTACCAAATTCAATCTTTTTGCCACCCAGGTTTGCACCTTGATCTTCGTTAACCAGCGCAACCGTCATCTTTTGTGTTTCTTTATCACTCTTTCCTTTCTTCACTTGATTCAGTGCTAGAAAGGATGTTCCAGTAGACAGCGCAAGCGTCAGTATAATAAAAAATACTATGCTCCACTTTATTTTTTTCACACATCACCACTCCTGCTAGTAAAACTCTTTGTCTGTATACTGTTTTTCGCTTACTTCTAGTAGTCGCGAAAACGGATACTCCTTTTCATACCCACAATAAGGTGAAACTTTCATTAGTAGGAGCTTTACTATCCGCTAATGCGGGAGAGATGCAAACAAACTTCAAGCTACCTTATACTTTTTTTACTAAGCATTTACATTTATTTTGTAGTATAATCCCAAGAAAAATGGCAGTATCTCTCCCTTTTTTACAAATAACCCCAATAAATAAACCACGCAGCACTTGCTGCGTGGCTCACTACTCAGAGAATTTACTCGCGCCCGTTACTATGTAAAGCATGAAAAATCCCCTAATCTACTAACAAACATCACCGTAATTAGCTAAGTCCAAAATTACGGGATAAGTCTTGATCATGTCGAGCCACAGCATCTGCTGTATCCTTCAATTGTCTTTCGATGTCATGTAGTAATTGGGCAAAATTTCTTACCTTCGGTGCTAATTCGATAAATTGTCGGTCAAACCCTTCGAATGCACGACCTTCCCATTCTCCACGTAAGTCTGATTGTAAGTTTGTTAAATCGCGCAGAATGTCCTCAATTTGTTGACCACCGTTACCATAACGAGCTGCTTTTGCTTTAAGCTCCTCTGGGCTCATACGAATTTGTCCAGCCATTTATATTCCCCCTATAAATTTGTGAAAATTGTAAAATAAACTTTAATTTTACTTACTAAATTATAACAATAAATAGAAAAATTGAAAAGATATTTTTACTTTTTTGGGTATTGTTATCATATATTGGCTTTTTTTTCTTGCTTATGCATATAAATAAAGGGGTTCTGGTGCAAAAACTTGGGGTACGGAAACGATTCTGGGTATAAGGGGCCATTCTAGGATTTAATTACAAATTTAAAAAAACTTTATTTAAGTTCTTTTAATCTACGATACAGGGCGGCCTGACTCACACCTGTAATTTGGCATATTTCTTTCACTGTTTTAGTGGTATGCTTCCGTAATTCAATCGCATGATTCATACCTGGGTGTTTATCCGTGTATTTCTTCAATCTTCCTCTATACACTCATTTTGTTTCGCTAACTTTATTCCCGCACGTTGCTTTTCTTTAACCATTTCTCGATCAAGTCCATAGAGGGGGAGCACCACATGCCCGTCAACTTAAGAAGTGGGTTGTTCCCCAAACCGAAAAAATGAGTTAAACACTAGTCGTAAAGAAGTCATTTTTTCGCTATGGGGAAACTTAAAATCTTAGCTTGATAGCAATGTGGTATTCTTTCTATCTTATGGTAGTAAAAAAGGTTCTGGTGCGAAAATGTTAGTTAGAAACATAGAGTAGCAATTTCTTCTTCATTTCTATCTTATGAAGCTAAGCCAAATAATTTATGAATAAATCATTTCTGGTTTTGGACAGACTTATCCGGTAAAACAAGTTGCCCTTTTTTCATCATATGCATGGCTTCAACACCACTCAATATAGAGATTGCTGTTTTAAACGACTTTAATCCTAACATAGAACGAACTCGCCTTTTAATAAA
>Ga0209025_1004088_pt1 | contig 13010 bp, 14 predicted proteins | sample AraplaMF_Col_mLB_FD_184256 | JGI IMG/M metagenome (GOLD analysis project Ga0209025, IMG submission 184256) | Arabidopsis root microbial communities from the University of North Carolina, USA - plate scrape MF_Col_mLB (SPAdes) (version 2) | ecosystem: Host-associated > Plants > Roots > Endosphere... | reverse complement strand
TGCGATATCAACATTTGTATGAGCAGCATAAATTGCTATATCGTTTTTTATACACATTTCGATAATACGCCCGTATGCTTGCTCTGTAAGTATTGCTTTAAGCGGATTAAAAATAAGCGGATGATGGGCAATAATTAAATTTACCCCTTTTTCAATTGCTTCTTGTACAACTTCTTCTGTTACATCAAGCGCAATTAACACATTCTCTACCGGTTTATTTAATGCACCAATTTGTAATCCAACTTTATCACCCTCGACCGCTAAATGTTTCGGGTACATACTTTCAAACAAAGAAATGATTTCGTATCCATTAGGCGTTTTACTCATGATAAAATCTCCTCAATCATACGGATCTTCTCTAACACTTCTGCACGTTTCGCTTTTGTCTCTTCTGTTTCTGTGGCACGCTCTAATTGCTTACAAATGTTCTCAAAGTTTTTTCGTTCACTTTCCCATTTTTCTACAAACACTTCATTTTTCTCTTTCATTAAAAATGGTCCTATGAATAAAGCTTCTTCTTTTTTCTCCTTGTAGGGTGCTAGAACATCGCCCTGTTCTCCTACTAAAATTTCGTAAATCTTTCCGTCTTCTTTTACGATTTTTTCTTTGATTAATTCCCAGCCATTCTCAATAAACCATTCACGAATATGATGTGCAGCGATGTTTGGTTGTAAAACTAAACGTGTCACACCTTTTAGCTTCTCTTTTCCATTTTCTAAAATATCACGAATTAGCGCACCGCCCATACCTGCAATTGTAATTACATCTACTTCACCTGGCGCGATGACTTCTAAACCATTCCCTTTACGTACGCTCACTTTGTCTTGCAATCCGCATTCTGCTACTGTAGCTTGTGCAGAACGAAATGGACCTTCTACAACCTCTCCTGCTACTGCCTGCACGGCAATATGATGTAAAATTGTATAGCAAGGTAAATAAGCATGATCCGAGCCAATATCTGCAACAGTGGAACCCGCTGGAATTTCAAGTGCCACTTCTTCTAATCGTTTTGAAAGCTTTACTTCATTCATTTATTTCAATTGCTCCTTCTCTTTCAGTCTGTCTCCATGATATAGAATTTATAGTTGTGATTGCAAGTAGATAAATCATTTTACTCCGCTTATCAACCATTTATTTTTAAATTCAATGTCTTACAAATAAAAAAGCTCTTTACTTAGGCGCGTAAAGAGCTACTATGTAATCCACTATTATTTTTTCTTTGATAACCAATCCGCTACTTTCGTTGCTTGATCCGCTGGAATAATACCTGGTGGCATATTTCCTTTTCCTTTTACAATCACTTCTTGGATTTGATCTTTCGAGAGCTTACCGCCAACTTTTTGTAAATTAGGACCGACTGCTCCCTGCAATTGCTCACCATGACAACTTGTACAACTTTGCTTTACAATCTCTTCTGGTTTTGCTGCTGTTTGTGTCGTTTTTCCCCCGTTTTTCTGCGCGTCAGCTAGTTCCTTTGATTTATGCAAGCCTTGAAATGAAAATACAAACATAACAATAATTCCCAATACAGCAATAAGAGCAAATGGAATCAACGGATTACGCTTCATTTTTTCTTTTTCCCCCTCTATCTCCCCTAATAGTTTGATGATTCAGTCATTTCTATTGTACTTGAAAACAATCTACCAGAAAAGACCAAACTACAATATGTCAAAAATATTCCGCATATTCAATTAATTATCCAACTACAAATTCACGTAATTTTATGCCAAATATCCTCTTTTCTCATCATAAACAGTTACATTCTCCAAATATTTTTGTAAAGAATACACGAAATTAATCGAAAAATCGAAAAATGACTATTTGCAAATCAAAAGACAATTCTGTAAAATAAATTACAAGAATTGTAATTGCTACTGACAAATAATTTTTAATAAAAATTAACAAAAGAAAAAAGTTTACTTCACATTCATGAAGTAAACTTTATACAAAGCTCTATTCTAAGAAATCTTTCAAGCGTTTGCTACGGCTTGGGTGTCTTAATTTACGAAGTGCTTTTGCTTCAATTTGACGAATACGCTCTCTCGTAACGCCGAATACTTTCCCAACTTCTTCAAGCGTACGAGTTCGTCCATCGTCTAAACCAAAGCGAAGACGAAGAACATTTTCTTCACGATCTGTTAATGTATCTAGTACATCTTCTAATTGCTCTTTTAGCAATTCATATGCTGCATGGTCTGCAGGAGATGTTGCTTCTTGGTCTTCAATAAAATCACCTAAATGAGAGTCATCCTCTTCACCAATTGGTGTTTCAAGAGATACAGGCTCTTGTGCAATCTTTAAGATTTCGCGTACTTTTTCAGGAGCAAGATCCATTTCTTCACCAATTTCTTCTGGAGATGGCTCACGACCTAAATCTTGTAATAATTGACGTTGAACACGAATCAATTTATTAATTGTTTCAACCATATGAACTGGTATACGAATTGTTCTTGCTTGGTCCGCAATTGCACGTGTAATGGCCTGACGAATCCACCACGTTGCATACGTACTAAATTTATATCCTTTGCGGTAATCAAACTTTTCAACTGCTTTAATTAGACCCATATTCCCTTCTTGAATTAAGTCTAGGAAAAGCATACCGCGGCCAACATAACGTTTTGCAATACTTACAACTAGGCGTAAGTTTGCTTCTGCAAGACGGCGTTTCGCTTCTTCATCGCCTTCTTCAATACGTTTTGCAAGAGCAATTTCTTCTTCAGCAGATAGTAAGTCAACACGACCAATTTCTTTTAAGTACATACGAACAGGATCATTAATTTTCACACCTGGTGGTACACTTAAATCATTTAAGTCAAACTCTTCTTCAGCTTTGGCTAATTGACGAGTATTTGGGTCTTCATCGCTGTCGCCAACTAAATCGATTCCTTGTTCACCTAAATATTCATAATATTCATCCATTTGATCGGATTCAATATCAAATCCACTCATGCGTTCTGCGATCTCTTCATATGTAAGAACGCCACGTTTTTTTCCGAGCTCTGTGAGTTGCTCTTTCACTTGCTCAAGTGTCATATCAGTTTCAATTTGTTTAGAACGAGCTGGTTTATCAGCCATTTGTTCCCCTCCTTACGTGAGATACAAACAATGATTATAGTAAGTTTTTATACAAAAAGCTATTTTTTTGCTTTTCGTTTTTGTAAATATTCTTGGAAAAATCGTGCTGCTGCTAAATGATCTTCTTTTTCCATTTGCTTTAGCATGATAATATTTTCCATTTTCTTCAACTTTTGCTTCTGCCGACGCAGCGCGTCTACATTGCCATGCAGCAACTCTTCTGAGAACTCAGGATTAATCATTTCATCTGTTGAAATATTAGTCACAATATTTCTCAACTTTTCATCAGAAAGCCAACTTAGAAAGTTTGCGACTGACGGTTCATTTCCCTTTTCATAATATGCGTATAGCTCATATAAAATCCCTTTATGTTCTTCTGTATGAAAATCTTCTATATGAGGTTCGATACGAAAAGCGATATCTTCACTCTGTAACATGTGATAAATAAGCTCTCTTTCAGCTCTTTCAAAACCAGAAAATTTCGGCTTCACATGAACAATTTGAGAAGGCTGTGCAATTGGCTTTGTCTGTTTTTGCTGCACCTTTTGTTCTTTGCGATATTGGTGCAATTGCCCCAGCAGTGTTTCCATTGAGTAAGCAAATTCCTGTGACAATGCCTTCAAGTACGATTCCGCTTGCATTGCATCTTGCAATGACGCTAACTCTTTTAAAACACTTTTCACATAAGCTTCTTTTCCAGATTCATCTTGCAAATTTTTCCCTAAACGAAGATAATTTATTTTAAATCCAATAAAACTCATACTTGCTTGTACAAGTTTTTGAAACGCTGTTGTTCCATAACGCTGTACATATTCGTCAGGGTCTAATTTATCTGGCATAGAGACAACTTTCACTTCACAACCGGTTTGCAATAACAATTGTCCTGCTTTCATTGTTGCCTCTTGTCCTGCTTTATCACCATCATAGCAAAGAACAACAGTTTCAACATTACGCCGCAAAAGCTTCGCCTGCTCCTCAGTTAAAGCAGTTCCCATTGTTGCAACAGATTCTTCAATCCCACTTTTCACAGCAGCTAAAACATCCGCATATCCTTCAAAGAGAAGAACTTGTCCTCGCTTTCGAATAAATGGCCTTGCTTGATGAAAATTATATAGCAGCTTGCTTTTATGAAAAATAGGTGTCTCTGGACTATTTAAATATTTAGGAGTATCATCCCCTAATGCCCGTCCACTAAAAGCAGATACTTTTCCTTGCAGTGTATGAATTGGAAATATCACTCGTCCACGAAAACGATCATGATAACTGCCATCCTTCTCACTGCGAACAAGTAATCCGGCTTGCTCCATAACAGCTGGTGAAAAACCTCTTTTTTGTAAGATTTTCTCCGCTGCATCCCAAGCAGGAGTGGCATACCCAATTTCAAACTTTGCAATCATTTCTTTTGTAATGCCTCGATCTAATAAATACGCAAGCGGTTGTTTACCCTCTTCTGTATTTACTAAGAGATGATGATAATACTTTTTCAAAAGCTCGTGGGCTTGCAACATAATCGTGCTATCATCAGATATATTTTTTGTTTGCTCTAGCTCTGATGTAAAGTTAGCAACAGGAATACCATTTCGCTCACCTAACTTTTGCACAGCTTCCACAAATGCCAGTCCATCTATTTTCATTAAGAAAGAAAAAACATTTCCCCCTTCTCCGCATCCAAAACAATGAAAAATTTGCTTATCAGCAGAAACCGAAAACGACGGTGAGTTTTCACCATGGAAAGGACAAAGCCCAAAATAATTTCGACCTTGTTTTTTTAGCTGCACATATTCACCAATCACTTCAACAATATCCGATGATGTACGAATTTGTTCTACAACTTCCTCGGGAATTCTGTTCCCCATAACTCCATCTCCGTGTCGTATTTTGTATTCGATACAAATTAAAGGATTCCTTTATTATTCGACAAATTTTTTTCTAAACTAGATAAAAAATATTGTCGATCACGCTTAGAAAACGCTTTTTGCCCTTTTGTAAAGGTTCCTTGTCTGCGTAATTTCACAGATACGTATCGATTATATAAAATTGTATCCATATGTTCATCGGGCACAATTGTGCCGCGCGGAGATAATACATATACTCCTTTTTTAACAAGAAGACCAGCAAGTCCCATATCTTGTGTGATAATGAGATTTCCCGCTTTTGCACGTTGATAGATACAAAAATCCACCTCATCTTGTGCAGAATCTACATATATCCAATTTCCCTTCTGACTTCTTGACTGATGGGCGTAGGATGCGATAAACCAAATATCGACATGAAATTTTGCACCAACGCGCATAATTTCTTCCTTCACTGGACATGCATCTGCATCAACATAAATTCGAGTGATGTTTTGCATATTTCTCTATTCTACATCCCTTTTGTGAATCCTTCCATAATGTGCGTTTTCTTGTTCAGATTTTTGTCGATTTTACGTAAAAGCATGACATTTCCAAAACCTATCACTAGTTTATTCTGAAAAATTGAAGTCTAAACGTAAAACAAATGTTTTTATCACAATTTTTTATTATAATACATTTCTCTAAACTTAGCTACATATCCTGTTAAATTTTATAGTGGAGCGAAAAAAGCACATTCACCGTTGGTAAATGTGCTAAAACATTCTTTGGTTTTGCACTGCATTTACAATAATATTTGCTGTTTCTTCAATTGCCTTATTCGATACATCAATAACCGGGCAACCTATTTTACTTACAATCCGTTCAAAATGTTTAATCTCTTCTTTAATGCGTTCAATATTTGCATAATTTGCTCCATCACTTAATCCAAGAGATTTTAAACGTTCTTTGCGAATATTATTTAATTTATCAGGCGTTATTTTTAACCCAAAACATTTTTCTTTCGGTACATGATATAATTCCTCTGGCGGATCTACTTCTGGTACGAGAGGAACATTAGCAACCTTTAATCGCTTATTATGCGCTAAATATTGTGAAAGCGGTGTTTTCGATGTGCGAGAAACTCCAATTAATACAATATCAGCTTTTAAAAGACCGCGTGAATCTCTACCATCGTCATATTTCACAGCAAATTCAATTGCTTCGATTTTTTTGAAATACTCTTCATCCAGCTTTCGGACAACCCCTGGCTCATACCTTGGAGTTTGTTTTGTTATACCTTCAATTTGATCGATAAGAGGACCGATAATATCATACACTTCTACGCCTTCTTTTTCTGCTTCTTCCCGTAAATACTTTCGCATATCAGGCTTTACTAATGTAAAACAAATAAGAGCATTATTACTTTTAGCGATAGAAATAACTTCTTTTAACGTTCCTGTATCTTCTACATACGGCACACGTCTAAGATCCGGCGTAAATGGAAATTGTCCCATAGCTGCTCGAACAACTAAATCAGCTGTTTCTCCAACTGAATCAGACACGACATATACGATTTTACTATTCATTGCATTACCTCACTTTAAACGAATTGCCTTTACTCATGATTTACTAAATCAACAAATGCACGCGTAATATTGGTTTTTGTAATTCGACCAAGAACTTCTAATCCCTGTTTCGTCTCTTTTACAACTGGAACAGAGTCAATCTGTTTTTCTATTAAATCCATTGCAACATCATACAAGCTATCTTCCTTACGACACATCGTAACATTCGGCATTCTTGTCATAATAATATTTACCGGTAATGATGCTAAATCCTGCTTTCCTAAGCTTGCTCTTAACAAATCTTTTCGAGAAACAACACCGACTAACAATGTATTTTGATCAACGATAAATAAAGTACCGACATCTTCTAAAAACATTGTACAAATCGCATCATATACCGAAACATTTTTATCAACCACAACTGGCCTAGATTGATAATCTTGAACGGCAATCTTTTTAACCGCCTCTGATAGCAGTTGTCCACCTGTTTTTCCAGTGTAAAAATATCCGACGCGAGGACGCGCTTCTAAATAGCCAGCCATCGTTAAAATAGCCAAATCTGGTCTAAGTGTTGCTCTTGTTAAATTTAATTGTTCCGCAATTGATTCTCCAGTAATTGGACCGTTGTCTTTTACAATCTGAATGATATGTTCTTGGCGCTTATTCAGTTCTATGGTAATCACCACCTTCAGTACAAAACGAAAAATGTTATACTATCTCTTAAATATTATATACTAAATATATCATTCGAAAAAGAAAGTATGTAAAAAGGACCTGAATACGGTCCTCTATATTTGAAATTTATCAAGTTGATCTAAAAAACGTCTTGATTTCAAATATATCCCACAGTATTCATCATAATACATATTCAATACTGTGCGCATTTGTTTTTTTGTTTCTGCTTTCACAGAGACATTTCCAAGACGTGCTAAGTCGAAATGATAAAATAATCTAAGCAGCTTGTGAATAGCTTCGCTAATTGAAATACGGTACGGATCTTGCTCAGCGTGATATTTACACAGAAAGCCGCCTTCTCTAACAGAAAAGGCGACAAAGTCTGTTGACTGATGACAAATTGCACAAGTATCAAAGTGCGGGTTAAGCCCTAGAACTGGCAGCATCTTCGTTTGATAGATTAGCGCTAAAATTTCCGGGTCAACCCCTTCGGTCATATAATGCAACGTTTGATATAACATTTCGAATAAATACGGATTATGTTTTTTCTCTTCTGTCGCTTTATCAGTCAACTCAACAATAAATGACGCATAAGCAGTTAAAAATAAATCTTCGCGAATTTCTCTCATAGAAGAAATAATCTCACCTTGCTGCAATGTTCCTAAACCAGAACCCATTTGAATAAGAAAATGGCCATGAGTTAATAATTGAGAAATGGATGACAATCTGCTTTTAGGCTTTTTAGCGCCTCTCGCCATCGCACTAACTTTCCCTAATTCACGAGAAAAGATAGTTACAATTTTGTTTGTTTCTCCATAATCAATCGTTCGAATGACTATTCCCTCAATTTTTTGAAACATGTTCGTCACCATCCAAGGTTCGAACAAAATGGGTTAGGAAATTGGAGAATCCAGCTCTACTTGTATTTCTTCATGCTGTTGCATCTCATCTTCTACACCTTTTTCCATTTCTTTCAAAAGAAGATAAGTTTCAATGCTTCCTGTTTTCGAGAAAACTTTCCAGGTAAAATCTAACATAAGAATCCACCTTTCTCAGTGAGCGTTCATGTAATCCAATTTCTTTCTTTGCTATTAAAATGACCCATTTTGTTCATTTTCATGTGAGAAAAATTTTTCTAAATTATACAGCTTTTATCTTGCTATTTGCGAGCATGAAAAGCTCTATTTGTTCAACTAAGTAAACGTAAGAAAAATCGTTTCACCTTATAGATATTCATCTTCACGGAAGCCAAGATCACGTAAATGGGACATTTTATTGCGCCAATCTTTCTGCACTTTTACCCACAGTTCTAAAAATACTCTTGAACCAAGAAGCGACTCTACATCAAAGCGTGCTCTTTTTCCAATTTCTTTTAACATCTTACCTTGTTTTCCGATTACAATTCCTTTTTGCGACGGACGTTCTACAATGATTGTGGCATTCACATAAATCGCTCCGCCTTCACGCTTTTGAATTGCATCAATAACAACCGCAACTGAATGCGGCACTTCCTCACGTGTTAAATGCAATACTTTTTCACGAATAAGTTCCGCAATAATAAAGCGCTCCGGATGATCCGTTACTTGATTTTCCGGATAATATTGAGGCCCTTCTGGTAAATACTTTTTAATTGCTCCAATTAACGCATCAACATTATTTCCTTGTAATGCTGAAATTGGCACAATTTCAGCAAAATTATATAACGTACGATATCGATCAATTAGTCCGAGAAGCTCTTCTGGATGAACTTGATCAATTTTATTTATAACTAAAAATACCGGTTGTTTCGTTTCTTGTAATTTTTCGATGATAAACTCTTCACCGCGTCCAAAACCTTCTTCTGCGTTGACCATAAATAGAACAATATCTACTTCTTTTATGGTCGTTTGCGCCATTTTAACCATAAAATCGCCAAGCTTATGCTTTGGTTTATGTATACCTGGTGTATCAATAAATACGACTTGCGCATCATTTTCTGTGTACACACCTTGAATTTTATTACGTGTTGTTTGTGGTTTATCACTCATAATCGCAATTTTTTGACCGATAATGTGATTTAAAAATGTTGATTTCCCAACGTTTGGTCTCCCAATAATAGAGACAAAACCTGATTTAAAACCTTCTCTATTCATGTAAATCCTCCGCTAAAAATGCTCCTGGCAACAATTCTCCTACTGTTGTTTCTTGTATGTCACCATGTAAATTTGTCAAGTATACTTTTGTATTTGACTTACACAATTCTACCATAACTTGACGACACGCTCCACATGGAGGTACCGGACGTTTTGTATCTGCTACAACTGCAATTGCAGTAAATTCTGTGCTTCCATCAGAAATCGCTTTAAATAGCGCTGTTCTTTCCGCACAGTTACATAAACCATACGATGCATTCTCAACATTACAACCACGGTATACCTTACCATCTGTCGTTAAAAGGGCGGCACCTACTTGAAATTTAGAATACGGTACATATGCTTGTTTACGTGCTTCAATCGCTTCTTGAATTAATTCTTTGTTGTTCATCGTTTCTCTTCCTTTCCACTCACGATATGAAAAGATAAAAATCGTTGGAATGCAACTATATCATATACGGTCCAAAGATAATAGCACCAATTACAACGGCAATAATCGAGAAAAATAATACCGCACCTGCTGCTGCATCTTTTGCTATTTTAGCAAGGGGCTTCACGTCCATCGTTACTAAATCAACCGTTTTCTCCACCGCTGTATTCACAAGTTCTAGCGCAAAGACAATACCAATAGTCAAAAGCAAAATAAGCCATTCTGTTTTTGTAACATGAAAATAAAAGCCGAGAAAACTAACTATACACGCTGCTAAACAATGAATTTTTACATTTCGTTCATAACGAAGACAAAAGAAAATGCCAGCAAACGCATAGCGAAAACTATTTATAAGTTTTCCTTTTTTCATCTACCTAATCCAAATGCATCAAGAATGTCTTTTTGCTTTCCAAACATAACCTTTTCCTCTTCCTCTGTCATGTGATCGTAGCCAAGCAAATGTAAAAAGCCGTGCACCGCTAAAAAACCAAGTTCACGATCAAAAGAATGACCATATTCTTCAGCTTGCTCTTTCGTTCTCGGAATAGAAATAATAATATCACCTAACATGCGCGGCATTTCTACACCAACAATCTCCATTTCGCCTTCACCCATATCTTCCATTGCAAAAGAAATTACGTCTGTCGGCTGATCTTTATCACGGTATTCACGGTTAATTTCTTGAATACGTTCATTATTAACAAATGTAATCGAAAGCTCTGTTCCATCCTCTACAGATTCTATCTCTGCAGCTTTTTCAACTAATTGTTGAATCATTTCAACATACTCTTCTTTCACTTCTTCCGTTTCATCAATAAAGTCGATTATTAATCCCATTTATTTCACCTTTTCTTCTGTTAATTCCGGATACTTAATCCGCGAGTGGAAAATTCCATTTAATGTTTCACATAATGTTTTTCCAACAATTTGCAGTTCTTTAAATGTTAAATTACATTCACTGAATTGACCATCTTGTAAACGATCTTTAATAATGCTGCGAACAAGATTATCAATTTGCTCAGGTGTTGGCGCATTCATCGAACGAACTGCCGCTTCTACACTATCAGCAATCCCAACAATTGCTGATTCTTTAGATGTTGCTTTTGGCCCTGGATAACGAAACATTTCTTCTGTATATTTCTCTTTATCTTCTTGCATTGCATTGTAGTAAAAATATTTTAACAAAGTTGTTCCATGATGCTCGGCCGCAATATCAATAATCTCTTGTGGAATATAATGTTCTTCTAACATTTTCACTCCATTTGTAACATGAGCGATAATAATATCTCTACTTGTTTCAGGATCTAACCGATCATGGGGATTCGCTATGCCCATTTGATTTTCAATAAAGAAATGCGGCTGCACCGTTTTTCCAATATCATGATAATATGCCCCTACACGCGCTAGTACACCGTTCGCTCCCACAGCTTCACATGCTGCTTCCGATAAATTTGCAACCATAACACTATGATGATACGTTCCTGGTGCCTCTAACAGAATTTTACGAAGCAACGGATGGTTCGGGCTTGCCAATTCTATCAATTTCATGCTAGAAACAAGGCCAAGGCCACTTTCTAAATACGGCAATATTCCCATCGCTAAAATAGATGAAATAATTCCAGACGCCGCTGCCATTAATAAATGCGTTCCAATCTCAATTACCGAAAAGTTTCCATTACGTAGTAACAATAAAGCTGCTAATACAACAACATTTAAAATCGATACTAGTATCCCAACTTGCAGTAGCATTGTGCGACGATGTTTTTGCCGCAAGAAAATACTAACCGAAAGCGAGCTTAGCAATACGTAAATCCCGACTGCATAATTAAGTGTACTTGTTACACCTTCATTAAATAAAATGCTTCCGCACACCGAAAAAATCACACTTGTTATAAAAACAAATCGATCACCAATCATCAATTTTACTAATATAGTCCCCATTGCAACTGGAGCAATATAAGCAATACCGACATATTCTAACTTTTGAAACAAACTAATAATTTTCATTAAAACAACTGTAATAGCGACAATTGTTGTATACGCTAAAATATATGGCTTGTCCTCTCTTATCGGCTTTAAAAACGCTACAAATTGCTTATGCATGAAAAATAAAAGAACGCCAATAAAAATTGCTAATCCTAAATAAGGCTGAAACGAATTACTTTGATCTAATAACCCCACTAACTTTAACTGTTCATACGCTTCTCTTGTAATTGTGTCTCCTTCTTTTACAAGAATTTGACCTTGTAAAATATAAACAGGAGCTACTTGATCGATTGCCAATTGCTTTCTTTCTTTCGTTGCATTCGAATCATAAAAATAGTTAGGTACAATCGCATACTGTCCAAGCGCAGTAATTGCTTGTTTCAATTCATTGCTGACATTTACGTTTTTTAACTCGTCCGTAATGCGGTCTTTAAACTGATCTACTTCATTCATTTTAATATGGGAGCTCATTAAACTATTAACAGCTGTAACAGTTGATTCCTTCGCCATAAGAAGCTGATCTTCCGTTGCACCTAAAAATTGTAATAACACTTGATCAGACAAACTTTTCGTTAACTCCGTTGGAAGTTTCTTTTTTAACTTGTCCAATCGTTCTACCGCCGACAATTTATGTTGTCCCTCTGGCGCTGAAGCGATTGCATTTGACTCTGCATCCACCTCTTTAATTGCATCAAAGACTGAATTCACAACATCGATCCTGTTTTGCTTAAATTCATTTCGATATGTATACTGATCTTCAACCTTTTGAGCCGCTTCTCTCTTTTTCTTTTCTGTTGTTACTTTATCCTCAATTTTTATCGGAGAATGAATTGTCTTTTTGGAAATAGACAACATTTTGATATTGAGTTGTTCCGGTTTTACATTATTCATCAGTGCAAAAAATAACACTGCTCCTATTAAAACATAAGAAATCCAGCTCAGTTTTTTCGAATGCTGTAAATTACGAAACCACTTAGCAACTTCTTGAAACCTTGACATAATTACAATACCTTCTCCTCTCGAAATATTAAGTGAAACACTCTTTTCTTTATTTATGATAATAAAAAATAAAGCATTAGCCAACCTGTTTACAATATCTATATGCATGCAAGGTAAAAAACGACATAAAACCACTTTCTTTTAGAGGAGGGCGTGAGCATTCGGCCGCGCATAGAAGCGGTCAGGGCCTTTTCCTACCAACAAGTAGCAGTCAAATTGGATTCTGCACTTGCAGTGACTTGTATGTCGAAAAATTAAAATGGGTTTATCTATAAAATGTACAGTGAAACTTCCTTCTAGAGCGTTCTTTTTT
>Ga0209025_1004083_pt1 | contig 13025 bp, 17 predicted proteins | sample AraplaMF_Col_mLB_FD_184256 | JGI IMG/M metagenome (GOLD analysis project Ga0209025, IMG submission 184256) | Arabidopsis root microbial communities from the University of North Carolina, USA - plate scrape MF_Col_mLB (SPAdes) (version 2) | ecosystem: Host-associated > Plants > Roots > Endosphere... | reverse complement strand
CGCAAACGTCCATTTCATCCTGTTCGACTTATGAATTGGTTACAAAAATGGCCATTAGATATTGTAAGAGCGAAAGGTTTTTTCTGGCTTGCATCTCGTAATCACATGATGGGGCTTCTCTCTCAAGCTGGCTCTTCCATTACCATTCAAGGAGCTGGTGAATGGGTTGCAACATTACCTGCAGCTGAGCAACAGCAAATACTTAGGGAAGAACCAGAAGTCTTAAAAAATTGGGATGATCAATATGGGGATCGAATAACAGAACTAGTCTTTATTGGAGTTGAAATGAATCAATATGAAATTGAACGCTCTTTGGATACATGCTTATTAACCGGGGAAGAAATGAATCAGGAGTGGGATGATTTTGTTGATCCAATTCCCCCTTTTACCGTTGTCTCATAATACAAAATTCACAAGATTACTAACTATAAAGTGATTTCAAAAACAAGATGGCTTCCTCAAAAGGTTACCATCTTGCTTTCGTTTATCATTCAGATTTGTGAGGCTTATTTATTACATTAGCCCATATAACAAGTACAATTGTACTTATAACAACAAAAATCCCATACCCAACCCCTGCAGCATCACCAATTGATTCTAGTCCAAATGGTAACAGAGCGGTAGTAATTCCTATTACGTAAGAAAAAATCCCAGATATTTTTGCAAGTTTCTCTTTATCCCCCACGAAAGTCTCTTCTTGGTATCCTGCAATGAGAAATAATCGCTTTTTTATATGAATTTGGTATCCCATAATAATGATTAACATGCCTACAAGAAAACTGATTATAAATCCACCGATCATCAAATCCCTCCTTTACAATATTTTACCATAATTATAACTATTACATGTCTATCTTTAATATTAAAAAATTCTGTTTATTTTTAATATTACTCGTGATATATTACATATTGTATTCAATATTTCAATTAGATTTTCTTTCTGAAAGGAGGACCCAGCTATGGATTCAGGAAGATTGAAAGGCATTATTATGGTCATTACAGGTGCTAGTTTATGGGGATTATCCGGGACCGCTGCACAACAACTGTTTCAACAAGAAAATGTTTCTACAGAATGGTTAGTTACAATTCGATTACTTATATCCGGAATTATTTTGCTCTTATTCTCCTCATTTGGCAGTAAAAAATCAGAAGTACTTGGCATTTGGAAGCAAAAAGCTGAGGCAAACAAAATAATTCTGTTTGGATTGTTAGGTATGCTTGCTGTACAATATACCTATTTTGCTTCTATTCAGGAAGGAAATGCTGCAGTCGCAACATTGTTACAATATTTAGCACCAATATTTATAACTGTTTACCTTATCTTTAAATGGAATATTCGTCCTACTAAAATCGATTTTATTTCTATCGTACTATCTTTAATCGGGACCTTTTTCTTGCTAACGAATGGATCCATTGATAATTTAGCTGTTTCAACACCAGCTATCGTTTGGGGCATTTTATCCGGTTTATCACTAGCATTCTATAGCCTTTATTCAAAGGAATTATTAGAGAAATGGTCTTCATCTGTCATTGTTGGATGGGGGATGATTATTGGAGGAGTTGGTGTAACCGTCTTACATTTTCTCTCCACGAACGAGTTTATCTTATTATCTGGCATGAAATATTTTCAGCCTAACAATCTTTTTCTCATTACATTCGTTGTTATTTTCGGCACACTCATCGCATTTTATTTATATTTAGACAGCATACGATATCTTACACCGAAAGAAACTACATTATTTGGTTGTACAGAACCACTTGCAGCTATCATTTCTTCTATTCTCATTTTGCATGTTCCGTTTCAATCATTTCAATTTTTAGGTGCTCTTTGTATTATTGTAATGGTACTTGTACTAAGCCAAAAGCCAGATGAAGGAAAACCGAAACTACGACTTGCCATTACGAAAAAACAAAACATAAAATGAAAGGAACTGTTCGATCATGCCTATTCCTCAAAACTATCGAAAGCAAGAAAGAGTATCTGCTAAATCCCTCGTTTTAAACCAACTACAAGATTGGATTATTGAAGGTGTTTTACAACCTGATGAAAAGATTAATGATGGAGAGCTAGCTGAAGCTTTAGGTGTGAGCAGAACACCGGTTAGAGAAGCACTGCAAGTGTTAGAACTTTCAGGACTGGTCGAGATGGTTCCAGGACAAAAAACAAAAATCACCCCTATAAAATTAGAAGATGTATCTGTCATTTATGAAACGATCGCTGGTCTTCATACCATTATTGGAAAACAAGCAATTCATCAAATAAACGACACCGACCTGATAAGACTTTCTGAAATAAACAAGGCATTTCAAAATGCTATAGATGAAAAAAATTCAAAACAAGCATTAAACTTAGATATACAATTTCATAATACAATCGTATCAATCGCTAAAAATACATATATCGAGCCTTTCTTAGCAAACATACAACTTCATGTGTTACGTCTTGAATACCTTTTTTTCCAAAACTTCATTCCTGCACGTAAATCGATTGAAGAGCACAATTTAATAATTGAGGCATTAAAAAACCAGGATGCAGCACAAATAGAACAAATCATGTCTCAAAACTGGTTACGACCAATGAAAGAAATCCAAAAAATAATCTCTATGAAATAATGAAAAGAGCCGTTTACGTGTTCTCTCAACACAAACGGCTCTTCCTTTACAATTCTATATAACTATGCGCGAATCTCGGCATATTTCTCAATGTCCCTATACTCTTTTTCTAGTTCCTCTAAAGAAAGCTCGTATAATTGTCGATCGAGAATTTTAAACACACCCGCCCCAATTAACTGATCAATTAACTGCCTCTTACGATTTTCAACAGCAAAACGGAGTTGACTACTCATCTTTTAAAAACTCCTTTCCACAATCATTGAAAATGATAATCTCTATCAATTACCACTTTGATTATAAAAGATGATATTTTAGAAGTAAAGTAATATCATGAAATATTTACCTTACAAACTGTTTGTGGCCACATTATATATATGTATGTTTCCTAAGATGGTTTATGACACTTTTTATCATCTTTTTTCTTTCATACTTTGCAAAGTGGTTCTTTATGGATAGAGTCCCTCTCTATTTCTATTTGAATCGTAACATGCTCTACATGAAAACTGTCCTTCAATAAACGTGTTGCTTCTGCTAATACACTTTGTGCTTCCTCACCTTTTTCTATAACAAGATGACACGTTAAAACTTGAAAATCTGATGTAACCGACCATATGTGTAAATCGTGTACTTCTTTTACAATTGCAATGTTTAATAATGTATCTTTCACTTCTTCCACATCAATATATGAACGGTATCATGTGTTACACGCCAGCCACTTATAATGACTAAGATGGAAACGAGGATACTGGCAATTGGATCGGCAACTGTCTAGCCAAAAAATTTAATAAGTAGCGCTGCAATAATTGCCCCCACTGATCCTAATAAATCACCTAAGACATGCAAAAAAGCACTTCGTACATTTAAATTTCCTTTCACATCTCCGCCTCGCATTAAAATCCATGCTGACGTAATATTAATGAACAAACCGAAAACAGCAATCATTAACATGCCATTGCTTGCAATCTCTACTGGTTCATGAAAACGGCGAATTGCTTCGATAAAAATGTATATCGAGATAGCAATAAGAACGACACCATTGCACAATGTGGCTAATATTTCAATTCGCTTATACCCATATATTTTGTCTAAAGTCGCCTTTTTTTCTCCAATTTTAAAGGCAAGTAAACTTAAAGCAAGAGAGACTGCATCACTTAGCATATGCCCAGCATCTGATAAAAGTGCTAAACTATTCGTTACAAATCCACTAATAACCTCAGCAATCATAAAACTTGTCGTTAATATGAATACAACCATTAACGCTTTTTTATTTTGTGAATGACCATGATTATGTGAATGTCCCCTATAAATACCCCTTCAATAATAATTCCAGTATTCTATTATGCGACAAATATTACTAATTTATCATGATTTATCCATTTCAATTCATACACCACGAGTCACCCCTTTACTTAATTTCTTCGTGATTGTTAACACCAGTTCCTTGTTTCCCCGCAAAAAATATAACTATTTATTGTTTATAGTGGTTTCATGAAAAAGGACTACCTTATGTAAATAAGACAGTCCTTACACCTATTACTTCTTCAAATCAATTACGATATCATCTAAAACAATATCTTTACTTTTTGCTTCTTTTTTAGGTACTTCAATCTTCTTCTCTTTTCCACCACTCATTTCTACCCCGCCATGGTTTTCAGGAGTATGAACTCGCAAATTAATCCGGGGAGTAATAATTAGTTTCGTTGCATTTTCATGTAGCTTTTGAAATGTATCACTCCAATGAATATTATAGGAATCCTTACCTGATCCACCATTTCCTTCTCCAGAATAATGATTACCTAAATCATCTTTAACTTCCAACTCAACATCTACAGCATCCCATTCCTTCCTTGTATTTTTAGAAACTTCTTGATTGTAATAAAGAATAAACGTTATCGGTGACACTGCCACCTTTTCCATATTTACTTTTACGCCTTCTTTTTCGGAACTTCCACTAATTATTTTTTCTTTACTATCCATTGCCTTTACAGTAAGAGCAAAATTCCAATTCCCTTTTATTTCTTTCTTTTTATCCGGTATTTCTATTTTGTCTATATTCCATCTAAGGTTTATTTTGTCTTTTTTATTACTGCTATGATGTGTCGTTGTCGCCATACCTACATACTTTTTATCTGCAACTTTAGAAATTTGAGAACTTCCTGTTCCTCCATCAGACCCCATTATATCTAACCCACCTAATATAATTGGGTCATCTCCTAAATCTTGCTCACTTTCCATTGAATATGTTATTGATACAGTTCGTCCATCAGAAATCACATCATTGATTGTTATTTTAATCCCATTACTTTCCCTCACCATATTTAACTCAGTAGAAAATTCTTTATAATTTTCATAAAGTCCCGTTCTACCATTATCTAAAAATCGAAAAATATTACCTACAATCGGAAGCCCTCCTGCATAAGTAGGAAATCCAATTCCAAGTGTTGCAACTGACAACCCTACTAAAATAGATGCAACAGCGACACCCTTTTTCCAGTTCTTCGTTTTTTTCTTTATATATATAGCCTGTTTTAAGTTACGTTTCACTTTTTCCTTTTCAAATTCATAAGCCTTCATTTCCTCTAATTCTTTTTCATCTATATCAATGTCATTTAACAGCTCGTAAATGTCTTTCATATTACACTACCTCCTAAACTAAGATTCGTAGCATTTTTTTGTAATTTCTTTTTCCCTCGATAAATCCGATTATCTATCGCCGCTCGCGTTAAACCGAGCTTTTCTCCTATTTCCTCCGTCTTTAACCCTAGAAGAAATTTCATGATAAAAATCTTTTGATCTATAGGCTCTAATTGATTAATTAACTTTATCAGTTCATCCCTATCTTCCATTATAATCAGTTCATCTTCTATCGATTTTCCTGTATTTACATCAAAATCATCTGAGGTAACCTCAACTTCCTTAATGGATTTTCTGTAGTAATCAATTGCTTTAAACTTAGCAACCGCTGCAATCCATTTCTTAAAATCTTCCGGCTCTCCATGAAACTTGTTTGCATTATTCCAAACTGAAAGAAAAATATCATTGATACATTCGTCTATAAGTCCATCATTTTTAAGCGGAATAAGAACCTTATGTACGATTGCTTTTATTAATGACAAATAAGTATCGACAATAAACTCTAACGCATCTTCTTTTTGTCGCTGCAGCCTTTTTATAAAATTTTTCTCATTTGATTTCATTTCGCAATTCCCCTTATTTTTTTGTAAAAGCTTTTACACCTTATATAACGTACAGGAAAATTTTTTCTCTCATATTTATAATCATTTTTTCATTTTCACAGAGTAAATGTGTTTCCACATATACAATAAACCTTCGATACACTAGAAATATACTGACGGTTTGTTTTCATTGGATTATTTAAATTTTACGTTTATTCAAGAAATAGAAAATGAGCTTAGAATGGATTTATCCTAAGCTCACTTTATGAAAAATATTAATCCGCATATTCTCTATTTTCTGTATCAATTGACCACCCAATGATAGTCGCACAATCTCTTCCCTTCCATTCAAGCACATTCGCTAATGCAGGTTCAATCTGAAGAGAATCTCCTTTATGCAGTACTTCAAGTAAAGATTGATCATCATCAAACGTTTGCTTATCACACTCTAACACACCGTCTGTCGCCAAAACAATATGATTCATTCCCTTCTCTAATCCACGAACCCCAGAAGTGAAGCAGGGCGAATTAGCAGCAAAAACATTTTTCCTTCCAATATATTCATAAAATTTACGTTTATTTAATCTCCCTTTTCCATTCTGTAATTGTTCCGAATGAAATAAATAAGCAAAGCACTCTCCTACTGATAACCAATATAAAAATTCACCTTTTCGTAAACAAATTAAGCACGCGAGTTCTTCATTCTCTTGTTCACATTTCTCAATAAATAACTCATCAGTAAATAACGCTAATAAATACATATGTGTATGATGAAACGCAAGATGAACTGGATATGAGAATAATTCTTGTAATTTTTCTTTTCTTTCAGAAATTGCTTCTATTATATAATGTATATTTTTCGTTTTATGATGAGCATCAAAGATCATAACAAATTCAAATTCTAATTGCGGATCCCACCAAGCTAGTACTGCATCTCCTCTTTCATACGCATCACTCTCTTGATTCCCGCCATATACACCAACTGAAAGAGGACCACATTTTTCAACATGTATTTGGTCTAAATACATCTTTTCATGACTAATCCATTTAAATGTATTCACTTCTATCATCCTCTCTCTTGCTATTTGTATGCCTTTACATTAAGAGTACCGTATATTTCAAGAAAAATAAACTTTTTCAATAATTTTTATGCAAATAAAGGAATTTACTTCTTGTAAAACGAATATATCGTATTGTAAGATATAAATAAAAAACGGAGGAATATTATCATTATGAAGAACATCAATCAAAATTGGGAAACCATTTATTATCATTTACGGTATGAATATGAAGATAATCTTTCTCACCAAGCCATTCGGATTCTTCAAATCATTTCCCGAGAAACGGAGACTACAATTGGTAAAGTTGCATCTGAATTAGGCTTATCTCATAATACAGCATCAGAGCATGTGAAACGCCTTATTCAAAAAAGATTCGTTATAAAGGAGCGAAATAAACAAGATGAACGAGTCGTTAATCTAACATTGACTACAGAAGGTAAGGAAGCGTTAACGAAACATACATTATTAGATGAAGAAAAATTAAAAATATTAGAATCTCAATTTTCAAAAGAAGAACAGCAATTAATCGAAAAGGCTTTTTCATTACTAGCAAAGGAGTCAAAATATGCATTTCCTCGTTAAAGTAATCGTTTCCGCCCTCATCATCGGTGGTGTAACTGAGTTTGCCAAACATTATAGTACAATTGGTGGTTTTATCGCTGCCCTTCCTCTTATCAGTTTGCTTAGCTTGTTTTGGCTTTCATTTGAAGGTGGGAGCAAACAAGATTTAAGTCAATTTACTTTAGGAGTATTATACGGCTTTCCTGCATCAGCACTTCTATTATTTGTTGTTTATATTGGATTAAAAAATTCTTTTTCACTCAGTACCTCTGTACTATTCGGTGTAGGCATTTGGTGTATCGTATTTGCTTTTCAAAAAACATTTCAATCTTAGTGGAGGCTATTACCATGAATCGTTTTGTAAAAGTACGTGGAAAGAAAATAGAAGTTTGCACAATGGGAAATGGCTCTCAGACCGTTGTAATTCAAACAGGGATGGGATGTTCCTTTTATGATTGGTTCCAAATTGCAGAGAAACTTTCTTCAAATTATACCGTAGTTCTATTTCATCGCCCTGGTTATGGGAAAAGTGAACTTGGTAACGAACCACGTACAACACTACAAGCAACAAAAGAATTACAGGAACTATTACATATGTTAGCTATTCGACAACCCATAATTTTAGTTGGTCATTCTTATGGAGGGTTATGTGCGCAACATTTTGCTATGGTACACCCCAATCAGTTAAAAGCTTTGATTCTTGTTGATTCTACTTCTGTAAACTTACATCGATTAGATGAACTGGATTTACCTACCTCTGATCAAACCGATTCGGATGATATATGGCTACAAAAATATAGGGATTATTCCAATATGAATGCAGAAGCACTTCGTGCAGAACTAGACTCTACATTAAATCAATACAGTCACTTGTCACCATATAAACAAAAACAATACGTGAAATTCCTTACATCACCTTTCTTATATAAGGCTACTACTTCTGAACTTTCAGAGTGGAAATCTTGTGCACATAGAATAAAACAACTTAGAGTCACATTAAAAACACCATTAATCGTCATTGGAAGAGATCCCAATCATTCTATCGGGCAAATGATTCAAGAGGGAATGCCTAATGAAGAAGCTAAAAAGCTTGAAAAAACATGGCAAGAACTTATTCAAGAACAACGTATGCTCTCCCAAAACAGCCGATATATTCTCGCTCAAAATGCTAGTCATGGAATCGAAAGTGATCGCCCTGATATCATAATTCAGGCAATCCATTCCTTCGAAGTAAGTGACGTACATGACCCTGAAAACAATGAGCATTCTAGAATTAAATAAACATGCAAAAAAGAAAGCAGCCTTCACTGCTTTCTTGCCTTTTCATCTATTCATAATCTTCCTCGTCTTCATCACCATCATAATACGAGTTTCCATTATTCACATATATAGGTCCATTCGCAACATCAACACGAAGTACCCATGCCCAAGGTACAGCTAAGCGTTTATGTAATGCCCGCCAAAACCCTATTGACTTTCTTTCATACTCCTGGAACTCCTGAAGTATATCCTTGTAGGAGGAACCGTCTAGCTGAATATTTGCTTCTAGTAAACGAGAATAGGCATAGTGCTGTAATTCGAGTTCGGCAGCAACTTCCATCTCTTCTGGTGTTGCCATACCAATAATTGTTCCATCAGGTGGCACAATTTCATATACGTTATGAACTTCAATGAGCCCTTCTGGTGGATGATCTACTAACCCCTTCTCTTTCTCAAACATGTAAACAGCCTCCTTTATCATGCATTTTTTTTATGTTACAAAAGCATACTTCTCTAACAAACCCGTTCTTTCCTGCTTTCTCGATAAAATTTTACAAATTATTCACATGATGACTTGTTTCTATATTTTAGTGCGCTCTTCTACTCTTGCAGTAGAAAGTAAACTCTCTTCATTAAAAGTCAATTTATATACATCTGGCATGTCGAGTGTTTTCCAAAAATGATAATCATATGTAGAATCAAAATAATTCATTATTAATACCATAATATTTCCATGGGTACCAACTACAATATTTTTCCCTTTATATTGTTTTAATATATTTTGAATACATGTAACACCACGCTTTTGTGCAATATTATTTGATTCCCCGCCTTTAAACGAGAAGATGGGATTCTCCCACACCTTCATAATTGCTTCCTCAAAATCTTCTACCGGTTCTTTACTTAGTAGTCTCTCACGCAATTCTTCTTCAATTTGTATTGGCAATTGGAATTGGTTTGCAACCCCTTGAACCGTTTGAATCGCTCTTTTGTATGGACTAGAGATTACAACATCAATTTTCTCTTCTTTTAATAACTCTGCCACACTTTGCGCATCATTCCGTCCTTTTTCGGATAATGGACGTTCTCTTTCTTCCGGTGTATATATAGAATGGGCGTGACGGACAAAATATATATGAGTCATGAAAATCCTCCTTTTATTTCCTCTTCTATCCCATTGATTCTATTAGATATAGACCAATTCCTTTCAATATTTTTTGCTGTATAACAAACAAAAGGCACTTCATGAAAAAAGCACCTTTTGTTTACATAATAAAATTATATTGTTATAACTTTTTTCTAAATTCCTCACTCATTACTACAGATCGAATAAAATAATCTAAGTTATTCTTAAGTTTTTGTAATTCCATAGAATCTAAATCATTAGACATAAAGACTATTTCAACCTTGTTTCCTTCTTTATCTGTACCATAAAAACTATTTGTCAATACAAATGGAGTTGAACCTCCTTTTTTACCAGCATGTTCATATATACTATCTCCAACAGTCCCATTAAAAATCTTCTCAATCTCATCTTGCATTGGCTTTGGAAAAGCAGTTCTATTATTGATTTTCCCTATTAGACTCATGTAGTCTTTTGCAGTTGCCCTTACTAGCCTATCAGACCAAATACGTTGAAATTCCATGTCAACTTTTAATGGTATATTGTGTTTTTTCCATTCCGCTTCATCTTTCATCCATTCATGTATTTTCAAAGCATGCTTTCTATATTCATCCATAGACATTTTACGTAACACTTCTAATGATTGATCTTTAGGTACATTCAGTTCTTTTTCTACATACCCTCTCATATATAAGGGGGATGTATATGGATAGAATGCATCATGGCTATTTAGCTCTAATTCTTTTAAGCTATTATTTATTCTTTCGAGTCCTAATTTTTCTAATAAATAGGTTGTATTTGCATTAGAACTAAAGTGAATCATACCTCGGGCTACTTCTTCTAAAGAAAGCTTTTCATTTTTTATTGCATTTCTTATTTTTGCATCCTCTAACCATGCCGGATGCGCTCCAGCATCTGTGTCTGGTACGTAGTATTTTTCTAAATCTTGTAATGGAATTTGCTCCTGTGGATTTATCTTTTCTTCTGAAACTTGTTTTGCAAATTCCACTGCTACTACTATTTTTGCCATACTTGCTAACGGTAGTTTTTTATTCTCATTCACAGTAGCTAAAATTTCACCATTTCTTCTAATCATTAATGAACATGTTTGCTCATTCTTATGCTCTTTTATGTAATCTAGCACATAGTTTGGATCTTCTTTTGAATAGTAATATTCCATAATCGCTATGATGATTGCTATAATAATAAAAATACTCCATCCTATAACCTTTAACACCTTCACTATATTGCTCCCCCTAACAAAATACCTTTTATCAATATATTCATTATATCAAATGTATAAGGGAGTTTTATGTAAAAAAATCCAGTATTTTGCTAGAAACACACAAATGAAATAGCCCTCACTCGAGAACAAGGGCTACTCTATCTCACACGAAGTTACCTCTCCGTTTAATACAACCACTATATCAGACCGCTGTTCATCCGTAAAACGCTTTAAATTAGGTGGTCCAATCACAACAGATTCTTTAATAGGTGCAAGATCCTTAGCTAAATGTTCAGCATTAACACCGTAAGCGACTTGGAATACTTCTGGTGGGGTCATTCTAAGGACATCTGAACCCTCAGCTGTTTCAAATTGATCATTATTGAAGAAGAGATGTAAATGGGCTTCTTCTGATACAGCCGTAATCCAGTGCCACCAACCCATTGGAATAAATACCGTTTGCCCAGCTTTCGCTCGATAATTTTGCAGTTGATTCGTTTCTGGATTTAAAATAGAAGTAATTGCTTCTCCAGAAACGATGACATCTAATTCCCAAGCGTTTGGATGCCAATGTGGTTCCCTCATATGACCTTTCGTCATAAAAAGATCGACAAACGCTCCTCCAATCATTGCTGGTAATTGTGTTGAAGTCACTTCATAAGCAATATTTTTATCATCTCGTTTAAAAAATATATTTTCCCGTGAGTCAAAGAAAAGATTTGGTGTCCCAGAACTTTTCTTTAAGTTTTTATTATCTGGAACATATCCTGAATTAGCCATTCGATCCCTCTTTTCTATTCCCAACATTTCATACTTAACATTGTATCGTATGGAAGAAATCAAACTGATGTGCCTATCTACTATCGTTTTTACATAACAAAAAAACATGCTCCACAATGCTAGCATGTTTTGTGATATCCTTCACATTGTTTAACTAAAAAATAAACCTCTTTACTTACCATGATGTAACATTAAATCGCCAAGTTCTTCTTCAATATGATTTAACTTTGCAATCCCTTCTTTCCATTTGTGGATATAACGTGAAACTCCAAAAACAAATAAAGCAATAATAGTAGAAAGAATAATACCATATACGATAGCTACTGTACTCATAAGTTACACTTCCTTGTAATAGGTTATACATTTATTATATTCCTTTTTTTGATGAAATAGTGGAAATTCAAGTTATTGTAACAAAATTGATTTTTCTAATTATACAAAAAAACACCCTAATAGGAGAAACCCTAAAAACATTAAGATTCCTCCTATATTTAAATATTACTCCACACCAACAGAAACTGTTTCTGGCAATGTACTTCCACCATCAATTACAATGTGTGTTCCTGTTATGTAACTTGATTCGTCAGATGCAAGGAATCCAGCTAATTGTCCTACTTCTTCAATTTTCCCTAAACGTCCTAACGGAACACCTGAAGCGATTCCATCAATAACACTATTCGGTTCATTTGGATCAGACTCATTTGCAATTTGCTCTGCCATTGGCGTCATAATATAGCCTGGACAAATCGCATTTACCGTAATATGATGCTTGGCTACTTCACGTGCTAACGCTTTTGTAAATCCCCAAATAGCGGCCTTGGTTGTCGCATAAGCTGTTTCTCCTTCATCTGCAACTAGCGTTCCTGTTACAGAAGACATGTTCACGATTTTTCCATAGTTTTTCTCAATCATATATGGCAAGACTGCTTTAGAGAAGTTCCACACACCGTTAATATTTACTTGAAATTGAAAATCACGCATTTCATCTGACATCTCTAAAAAGTTAGCAAGACGAATAACTCCTGCGTTATTCACTAATATATCAATCTTCCCATATTTTTCGTATACATCTTTTGCTATTTCTTTTACAGCTGCAAAGTCAGTTACATCTACTTCGTAACTAGCTGCTTCTAACCCCTTACTAACAATTTCTTTTGCTGTTTCATGAACCTTTTCTGAAATATCAACAAGTAATACTTTCGCTCCTAATTCAGCAAATACATGGG
>Ga0209025_1004077_pt1 | contig 13035 bp, 12 predicted proteins | sample AraplaMF_Col_mLB_FD_184256 | JGI IMG/M metagenome (GOLD analysis project Ga0209025, IMG submission 184256) | Arabidopsis root microbial communities from the University of North Carolina, USA - plate scrape MF_Col_mLB (SPAdes) (version 2) | ecosystem: Host-associated > Plants > Roots > Endosphere... | reverse complement strand
CACGCCGCCAGCGTTCGTCCTGAGCCAGGATCAAACTCTCCATAATAGTTAAGTTTAAATCTTGTTTTGCTCTAAAACTAATAATTGACGTTTTACTTCATGTTTTGTTTAGTTTTCAAAGATCACTATCGCTCGTAAGCGACTTAAACATCATAACATTTTCCATCGAATGATGTCAACGTTTTTTTAAAACTTTTTCGTTCGTTATCAACAACGTTTTATTGTGACAACGTTTAATAATATAACATCAAGAACACACAATTACAATAGCTAAATCCAAATTCTTTTTATTCAGAATTAAATCGATTCAATCAAGTCCTTTTTAACAATTACCAGAGTATTAATATTAGATAAAACAGGGTTAAAAATACATAAAAAAAAAACTGACTGTAATTAATTACTTTTACAGTCAGTTTTTCAACTTAATTATTTATGTCTCATTAATGGGAATAACAGTACATCACGAATAGAAGGTGAGTTCGTTAACAGCATAACTAATCTGTCTATACCAATACCTAGTCCCCCAGTTGGAGGCATTCCGTGCTCTAACGCTTCAATATAATCATCATCCATCATGTGCGCTTCATCATTTCCAAGTTCACGCTCTTTAAGTTGAGCTTCAAATCGTTGTTTTTGATCGATTGGATCATTTAACTCGGTAAATGCATTTGCATGCTCACGAGCCACGATAAATAATTCAAAACGATCAGTGAAACGTGGATCATCTGCATTCTTTTTCGCCAATGGAGAAATTTCAACAGGATGCCCATAAATAAATGTAGGCTGAATTAAAGTTTCTTCTACTTTTTGTTCGAAGAATTCATTAATAATATGGCCAACAGTCATATTGTTGTTAATTTCTACATTATGTTGTTTTGCATATTCTCTCGCTTGTTCAACTGACATTTCAGGCCAGAAATCAACACTACAAGCTTCTTTAATCGCATCAACCATATGAAGTCTTGTCCATTTTGGCTCTAAGTTCACTGTGTACTCCCCATAAGGAATAGTAGTAGTACCTAAAACTTCTCTAGAGATATGAGCAATTAAGTTTTCAGTAAGTTCCATAATATCTTCATAATCAGCATATGCTTCATATAATTCGATCATTGTAAACTCTGGGTTATGACGAGTTGAGATTCCTTCATTACGGAATACACGACCAATTTCATATACCTTTTCAAGTCCACCAACAATTAAACGTTTTAAGTGTAGTTCAATCGCGATACGCATAAATAATTCCATATCAAGAGCATTATGATGAGTAATAAAAGGTCTAGCAGAAGCTCCACCTGCAATTGCATGTAACATTGGTGTTTCTACCTCTAAGTAACCTTGACTATCTAAATAACGTCTCATTGATTGAATGATTTTACTACGTGAAATGAAAGTTTGACGACTTTCCATATTCATTAAGTCTAAATAACGTTGACGGTAACGCTGTTCAACATCTTGTAGACCGTGGAATTTATCAGGTAGTGGTAATAAAGCTTTTGAAAGGAATGTATAATCTTTTACCTTAATAGATAATTCTCCAACATTCGTTTTAAATACTTCACCAGTTACACCAACAATATCACCTAAGTCGGTAATATCAAAAATTTCATATTGTTCTTCGCCAACAGCATCTTTACGTACATAAATTTGAACTTGTCCATGTAAATCCTGTACGTGAGCAAATCCAGCTTTACCTTTACCACGCTTAGTCATTACGCGCCCAGCAAATGATACTTGGATAGACTTTTCTTCTAATTCTTCTTTAGAAAATTGGTCGAATTGCGCTAATAATTCATTAGATGAATGTGTTCGGACAAATTTCTTACCGAATGGATCGATACCTTTTTCTTCAAGCGTTTTAAGTTTCTCCCTACGGATTAGGGCTTGGTCGTTTAATTCTTCGTGACTCATCTTCTCAACTCCACGTTATTATTCATTAAGTATATAAATACAATATGATTTTAATAGAAAAACTGCCAGTTATTCATTCTGGCAGTTTTGTTTACTATAGTTTATTATATTTTGTCAAGGGAAACCTGTCAAACTTACAAAGCTTGAACGGCTGTCATTTTAGCTTCTACTTCATTAACATAAGTAGTTAATACGTCGACCATCTCCGAACGTGTATTCACTTCATTGATTTGGTTACGAACCTCCGCATTTCCCTTCATGCCTTTTAAATACCAAGCAGCATGTTTTCTCATTTCCAATACAGCTATATGTTCATTCTTTAAATCGATTAAACGATCTAAATGCAATAAACACACATCGATTTTTTCACGTGGAGCTGGTTCTGGCATTAATTCTCCAGTTTCTAGATATTTAACTGTACGATAAATCACCCAAGGGTTCCCTAAAGCAGCTCGACCAATCATCACTCCATCGCAGCCTGTTTCATCTAACATACGCTTCGCATCCTGAGGTGTTTCTACATCACCATTTCCGATAACTGGAATTGATACATTCTTTTTAACTTCTTTTATCCAGTTCCAGTCAGACTTACCTTCATACATTTGATAACGCGTACGGCCATGAATTGCAACAGCTTTTCCACCCGCTGCTTCTACAGCTTTAGCGTTGTCAATCACATAAATATGATCGTCATCCCAACCAAGACGCATTTTTACAGTAACTGGTTTACTAACATTTTGAGCTACAGCATATACCATTTCATAAATTTTATTTGGATCTAACAGCCATTTTGCTCCTGCATCTACTTTTGTTATTTTAGGAACAGGACATCCCATATTAATATCAATAATATCAGCATTTGTATTCTCGTCTACGTACTTAGCCGCTTCTACTAGAGATGACTTTTCTCCACCGAAAATTTGTAAGCTTAACGGTTTTTCACGTTCATCCATATATAACATATCTAACGTTTTTTGATTATTATGAAGGATAGCTTTATCACTTACCATTTCTGCACAAACTAATCCTGCACCAAATTCTTTTACCGTTAATCGAAAAGCTGAGTTACATACACCAGCCATCGGGGCTAGTACGACGGGATTTTTCATCTCGATGTCGCCAATTTTAAGCACATCCCATCCCCCTTCCACTTCTTTAAAATCTATATTGATAATTCCTCTACACTTACCTTTAACTGTTTTGCACAATCATGCAAAAACTGTTCTGATGGCATGCGATTTCCTCGCTCCACTTCACCTAATACAGAAACGGATACGCCTAGATTTCTTGCAAATCCCTCTTGCGTATAGCCTTTTAATTTTCTAAAAGCCCTAATCCGTCTCCCCCACTTTTCAGCTTCCATAATCGTACTCCTTTATCTTCTAACAATTTATTTTCAACCTGATATGATTGGTTAATTTCTTTTAAAGGAATTAAAACAAAGCTTCTTTCAAACATTCTAGGGTGAGGTATTCTTAGGTGCTCAACTTCTATATTCTCTTGATTGTAGAGTAAAATGTCAAGGTCTATTGTTCTTGGACCCCATCGCAACTTCCTTTTTCTACCAAGAAATTGTTCAATCCCTTGTGTTACTTCAAGCAATTGCAGTGGCGTTAAATTGGTAGAAATTTTTAATACCAAATTTAAAAAAGGATCTTGATCTAAATAACCAACTGGATCCGTTTCATAGATTGAAGAAATTTGTTCCACGTGAATATCAGAATGTTGCTCTAATTCCTGAATGGCATTTTTCAAATACGCTTCTCGGTCCCCAATATTCGTACCTAAACTTATATAAGCTTCATTCTTCATGAGCGACACCTTGTTATTTCGACAGCAACATAATCGTAATGACCAGGTATTGGTGGATCTGGTTTGATTACTTTAACAGTGCATTGTTGAATTAATTCATATGTACCCAATATTTGTTTTGCAATCTCCTCTGCCACTGATTCAACTAAATCATATGGTTTCCCCTGGATAACTTCTTCACAAGTATTATACAAATCCGCATAGTTTACAGAATACGACAAATCGTCCGTTTCTCCTGCTTTTTTTGTATTTAATTCAACGATTAAATCAACATTAAATCGTTGCCCTAACTTTTTTTCCTCTTTAAAGACACCATGATAACCGTAAAATTTCATTCCATTGACATATATTTTATCCATTCTATACTCCTACCTTTAGCATTGCGTCCATCATTTTAGACATTCTGGAAATTGCCAGTACATCATGTACTCTTACAATTTCACATCCTTTTGTAATACCTAAGCAGACCGTTGCTCCTGTTCCTTCCATTCGCTCATCTACTTCTGTGCCAAGAACTTCTCCAATGAACCTTTTACGAGAAGTACCAAGTAATACAGGATAGTCCAATGCTTTTATTTGCTCTAGCTGATTCATCACTTCTAAATTTTGTTGCATAGTTTTTGCAAATCCGATCCCAGGATCTAAAATAATCATTTCATCTTTTACACCTGCACGCTTTGCAATGTTAATACTTTCTACTAGGTCACAGACAACATCACTCATTAAACTGTAATAATCTTCATTTGTTCGATTATGCATTAAACAAATTGGGACATTATACGCTGCAGCTACTTCAGCAATCCTCGGGTCCTTTTTAGCTCCCCATACATCGTTAATTATCGTTGCGCCTGCTTCTACAGCCTGCTTTGCTACTTCAGATTTATATGTATCAATCGAAATCGGAACATCAATCTCATTAGATAAAGCTTTTATAATAGGAACAACCCTTCTAAGCTCCTCATCAACATCTACTAATGCCGCTCCTGGTCTAGTTGATTCTCCACCAACATCTATAATTTTTGCACCATCGGCAATTAATTTCTTCGCATGTTGTATCGCTGACTCGATTTCGTTATATTTACCACCATCAGAAAATGAATCTGGCGTCATATTCAAGATGCCCATTACGATTGTTTCATTTTGAATAGGTAATGTGTAATTTCCACAAAGCAAAGGTTTCGTTGTTCTTCTCATGCTTATTCACTTCTTTCTATCTCATTCATACTCGACAAAAATGATCGATAGTGCTGATAATCACTTTGAAGTTTATTTATTAAACTATTATCACTCACTCTAAATAAACGCTCACCAATTACTGTAATTGGGAGAATTTCTTGAATTGAGTTTGTAATAAATACCTCATCACTTTCTAACAAATCATTTTCAGTGTAATAACCCTCTTCAATTAAAATACCATTTATTTTTGCCCATTTAATAACAAACTGTCTAGTGATCCCATTCAATATGCCAGTTTCAATATGAGGTGTAAAAAGGATATGATTCTTTATAAAAAAGAGATTTGAAACGATTCCCTCTGATAGAAAACCTTCATTAGTTAGAAAAATCCCCTCTAATTTTGGAGAATTACCGATTTCTTTCTTCCCAATGATATTATTTAAATAATGGTGAGACTTCAATCTCTCTTTTCCTTCAGGAGAGTTTCTAGGGGTATTTAAAATAACCCCTTCCTTCTCCAAAATATTAGATGGGTGTATCGGTTTAACAAAAACAATCGTATTAGGATTGAAATAGATTCCAGTATAAAGTCCAATTTCTCCATCACCAGCTGAAACATTTAAACGAATATAGGCGTCTTTTAATTCGTTTAATTCAACTAAGTTTGATAATATAACTTGAACTTCTTCATTTGAAACGTTCCATTCGATATTTAATTTGTCTAACGAACTCCTTAAACGCTCTAAGTGATCAAATAATAGAAATGGATGTCCATTATAGATTCTAAATGTTTCAAACACTCCTAAACCATATAAGAAGCCGTGATCATATGGAGAAATTTTCACTTCAAAGTCGTTAACATAGTCTCCATTGAAATAAATCTTCATACATTACTCCGTAAAGGTTTGTATAGCTCTAAAAAGTTTCTAAGCATCTCTTTACCAAACTGGGACATGATTGATTCAGGGTGAAACTGCACTCCTTCAATCGGCAATGTTTTATGTTTTAAAGCCATAATTTCATCATCTTTCGTCCAGGCTGTTATTTCTAGTTCATCGGGGAATGTTTCTTTCTTAACAATTAAAGAATGATATCTCGTCACATTGATTGGTGATGGTAGATCACTAAAAAGTCCTAAACCTTTATGTGAAATGGCAGATGTCTTACCATGCATTAATCGCTCAGCGCGGACAACATCACCACCAAATACTTGTGCAATAGCTTGATGACCTAGACAAACCCCTAAAATCGGTATCTTACCTGCGAAGTATTCAATCGCTTTTAAACTTATTCCAGCTTCATTTGGCGTACATGGACCTGGAGAAATCATCAAATATGTTGGGGATAGTTCTTCAATTTCCTCCAACGTGATTTCATCATTACGTTTTACAATTAATTCCTCTCCCAGTTCACCTAAATATTGAACTAGATTGTAAGTAAAAGAATCATAGTTATCAATCATTAGAATCATTTTTATTACCACCTAACATCGCTTTATCTTCACTAGCTTTTTTTGCAGTCCATAACGCTTGTGCTTTCTTTAAGCTTTCTAAATACTCATGCTTAGGATTTGAGTCGATTACGATACCAGCACCTGCTTGAACAAATGCTTGTTGATCTTTTGTAATCATGGTACGTATTGTAATATTTAATTCCATATCTCCATTAAAACTGATCCAACCCACAGAACCAGTATAAATCCCACGCTTAGTTGGTTCTAATTCTTCTATAATTTCCATTGTACGAATTTTAGGTGCACCTGTAATTGTTCCCCCGGGAAATACTGCTTTTAATAAATCAAATGAATCTTTATCTTTTTGCAATACTCCTCTTACATTTGATACAAGATGCATAACATGTGAATACTTTTCGATGACTAATAGCTCATCTACTTCAACCGTTCCATATTCACAAACTCTTCCTAAATCGTTACGTTCCAAATCAACTAGCATAATATGCTCAGCCTGTTCTTTTTCATTCGAACGTAATTCTTCCATGAGTTGCATTTCTTCTTCTGCTGTCTTCCCTCTTGATCTAGTACCAGCAATTGGTCTTGTCCAAACTTCTTGATCGCGTTTCGCAACAAGTAATTCAGGAGAACAACTTACAATTTGGAACTCATCGAAATTCAAATAAGACATGTATGGTGAAGGATTAATCATTCTTAATTGCTCATAAATATGAAGTGGTTCAGTTACTAAAGTTTCTGATTGAAGTACGGATAAATTCACTTGAAATACATCCCCAGCTCCAATATATTCTTTCACAACTCCAACAGCTTCTGTAAAGTTCTCTTCAGACATATAAACTGTTTTTTTAATTTCATTATCTGAAGTTATTTTAGCTAGATCTATCTTTTCCACTTCTTCGGCAAAGAATGCTTCTAATGAATCCAGCTTAGCTAAGGCTTTATTTTCGTTTTTGACGTCATCTATCGCTATTAAATATAATAACTTTTCTTGGTGATCAAAGATAACTGCTTCATGATAGATTAATAAGTAAACGTCAGGAATATTGTAAACGTCTTCTGTAGCATTCGGTAAGTCTTCAATGTACCTGTTGCAATCGTAGGTGAAATAACCAATTGCTCCACCCTGAAATGGTGGTAAGTCATCCTTTTTAGTGACAGTAAAATCTGATAAATAGTTTTTTGCTAAATCAATTGGATTACCTGTGTATTCTTTTTTCCCCGTAAAATCTTCTATAGTTAATGTATTATTCTTACCATAAATTTTAGCGATGGGATTCGAAGCGATAATCGAATATCTCCCATCACGTCCACTTTCTAGAAGAACGGCGTTATTTTTCTTTTTAGCCAAATCAGTAAAGTGATGAAAAAATGGTACTGAATAATTTAATACTCTTGAAAAAATCTCATAGTTCACGTGAAATCCCCCTCTGATTGCTTCTTTTCTCATTTTACACAAAAATCAGGAACTATACATCAAAGCATTTTAGATAAAAGAAACAAAAAACCCCTTTGCAAAATTAGCAAAGGGATTAAATTCGATTTATAAGTGATTATATTTTAATCTGGACTATATCATTTATTCAAATTGATATAAAGCTGTACTTAAATAGCGCTCTCCGTTACTTGGGATAATCGCAAGTACTTTTTTACCTTTTCCAAGACTTTTTGCAACTTGTAATGCAGCATTAATCGCAGCGCCAGAAGAAATACCTACTAAAATCCCTTCTTCTTTTGCAACTTTTCTAGCTGTTTCCATTGCTACATCATTTTTAATTTGAATTACTTCATCGTAAATGTCAGTGTTTAAGATTTCAGGAATAAATCCTGCCCCAATCCCTTGAATCTTATGAGGACCTGGTTTCCCACCTGATAATACAGGAGAATCTTCTGGTTCAACAGCTACAATTTTGATTCCTGGATAAGCTTCTTTTAATACCGAACCTGCACCAGTAATTGTCCCACCTGTTCCTACACCTGAAATAAACGCATCCAATTGATCACCCATTTGATCTACGATTTCAGGTCCAGTTGTTAATCGGTGAACTTCTGGATTTGAAACATTTTTAAATTGTTGAGGAATGAAATATCCGTGCTCTTTTGCAAGTTCATCTGCCTTACGAATTGCCCCACCCATACCTTCTGGACCAGGTGTTAACACTAATTCTGCTCCATATGCACGTAGAAGATTACGTCTTTCAATACTCATTGTCTCTGGCATAACTAGAATCGATTTATATCCTTTTGCTGCAGCAACCATCGCAAGACCGATACCCGTGTTACCACTTGTCGGTTCAATGATTGTATCGCCCGGTTTTAACAAACCTTTTTTCTCTGAATCCTCAATCATCGCTAAAGCGATACGATCCTTAACACTGCTTCCTGGATTCATAAATTCTAATTTTAAGTAAATATCCGCGCTGTCCTCGTCAACTAATCTGTTAAGTTTCACAATTGGAGTCTGACCGATTAATTCATAAACTGAATTTGCAACCTTCATTTTTCTTCACTCCTAATCCCTAGTATATTGACCTGTTTAATATACATTATGTTAAAAAGAAAAGAATCTGTCAAACACTTTCTCTTATACATAACTTGTATGAATTACACAGTAAATTATGAAAAGAAAATGCGACAAATTCCTACAATTTTCACTTATATTTGTTCGATTAATTCTTTAAGCTGTTCTTCAGAGTAGTGATATGCCTCATTACAGAAATGACATTTAACTTCTGCTTCACCATCTTCTTCCAGTATTAGTTTTAATTCTTGCTTCCCAATACTTAAAAGAGCACCTTCAATTCGATCTCTAGAGCATTGGCATTGGAATTTCACATCCATTGTTTCTAAAATTTGAACTTCATCTTTCCCTAATACTTCATATAAAATCTCTTCAGGAGAAAGTCCTTCTTCAATTAACTTAGAAACTGGTTTAATCGTTTTTAAATGATTTTCAATTTTAGTAATGCACTCATCACTTGCTCCAGGTAGGATTTGAATAATAAATCCTCCGCTAGCTAAAATCGTATGATCTGGGTTTACTAAAACACCTACTCCAACTGAAGATGGAGTTTGCTCAGAAACTGCGAAATAGTAAGTGAAATCTTCACCAAGTTCACCTGAAACAATCGGCACTTGACCTGTAAACGGTTCTCTCATACCAATGTCCTTCACAACTGAAACAGTTCCTGCAGTTCCAACTGCTTTTGCAACATCAATCTTACCAAATTGATTTAATTCTGTTTGAACATGCGGGTTAGCAACATAGCCGCGAACCTCACCTTTCGCATTACTATCAACTAAAATATGGCCAAGTGGACCATTGCCTTCAACTTTTAGAGTTAATTTTTCTTCGCCCTTAAGCATCGCACCCATCATTGCGCCTGCTGTTAAAGTACGACCTAAAGCCGCAGATGCATTTGACCAAGTATCATGACGTACTTGAGCTTCTTTCACAATGTTAGTTGATCGTACACTATACGCACGTACTTCACCATTAAAAGCTAATGCTTTTACTAAATAATCTTTCATGATGTACCCCTTTTTTATGAATTTCGTTTATAAATTAAATGAAGACCTTTTAACGTTAAATACGGATCCATTACATCAATAATATCTGATTCTTTTGAGATAAGTGATGCAAGTCCACCTGTCGCTATAACAGTAGGTTCCACTTTTGCTTGAGCTTTCATTCGCTTAACAATTCCTTCAACCTGTCCAACATATCCGTAAAGAATACCTACTTGCATAGCTTCCACAGTAGTACGTCCGACGATGTTAGATGGTCTTGAAAGCTCAATCCTTGGTAATTTAGAAGCCTTAGTATAAAGAGCTTCCGTTGATATATTAATTCCTGGCGCAATCGCACCACCTATATAATTTTTATTCTCATCAATATAACAATATGTAGTTGCAGTACCAAAATCTACAATAATAAGTGGACTACCATATTGTGCAATACCGGCAACAGCATTTACAATTCGATCCGCTCCGACCTCTTTAGGATTATCATATTTAATATTTAAACCCGTTTTTATTCCAGGTCCTACAATTAGTGGTTTCTGTTTGAAATACTTCGTTGCCATTCTTTCTAAAGCGAACATAATCGGAGGTACAACCGAAGAGATGATCACAGCATGAAATTCATCAAATCGAATATCGGCATACTTAAGTAATGAGCCGATCATCATACCATACTCATCCTCTGTTTTGTATCGATTCGTTTCAATTCTCCAATGATGTATTAATTCATCTTCTTGATAAACACCTAAAACAGTATTTGTATTCCCAACATCAATTACAAATAACATATTATCCACCGTCTCTCCATTTCGAAAATAAAACCGATATTGTTTTATGTATTTTTAGTTTCAATCGCATTTTTTATCACTATAAAAACAATCATATCACAAGTTGTTTACAGTTTAAAAATAGATGCTTTCTGTTAGAAAATAAAGGCTGTTTGTAAACTTTATGAGCATTTAGGGCGGATCTTAGTTGATTTTCACTACAGGATGCTCGCTTTCCGTTGGCAGTCGGTGCTCCCACAGGAGTCTCGCATATCCGCTCCAATCAACTTCTTTTTCAACATATGATTTAAAAAATCCAAAATCTTTTTTAAGCTATTCTAAACAAAATAAAGAGTGTCTAAAAAGACACTCTTTAATATTATTCAGTAATTTTAGGTTCAGTTGGTTCATCGTCCTTTTTCGGAGCGATGTTAACTTTAACTTCATCTGCAGATGCTGTAGATGTTGGAAGTGTTCCTTGTTCCCAAAGACTATTAATTCCTTTTGCATCTAACGTTTCTACTTCTAATAATGTATTTGCAAGCAAGTCTAATTTATCACGGTGTTCCTTGATAATGTCTGTTGCTTTTGCATAACATTCTTTAATAATTGTTTGAATTTCTACATCAATTTCATAAGCAATTTTATCACTGTAATTTTGCTCATTGTTAAAGTCTCTTCCAAGGAACACATTTCCACCTTGAGATTGACCAAATTGAAGTGGACCTAGTTTATCACTCATTCCAAATTCAGTAACCATACGACGAGCAATAGCAGTAGCACGTTGGAAGTCATTATGAGCACCTGTACTTACTTCACCAAATACTACTTCTTCAGCTACACGCCCACCTAGTAGACCTGTAATTTTATCAAGTAATTCTGGTTTCGTCATAAAGTATCGATCTTCTTTTGGTAGCATTACTGCATAACCGCCAGCTTGACCACGAGGTACAATAGTTACTTTGTGTACGATTTCAGCATCATCTAACACCTGACCAATAACCGTATGACCAGCTTCATGGAATGCTACAATTTTACGTTCTTTTGCAGATATGACTTTATTTTTCTTAGCAGGACCAGCAATTACACGATCCGTTGCCTCATCAATATCCAGCATATCTATTTTCTTTTTATCACGACGAGCAGCTACTAATGCCGCTTCGTTTAGTAAGTTTTCTAAGTCTGCACCAGAGAATCCAGGAGTTCTTTGAGCGATTGCTTTTAAGTCAACATCCGGAGATAATGGTTTGTTTCTTGAATGAACTTTTAATACCGCTTCACGTCCGATAACATCTGGACGGTCAACTGTAATTTGTCGGTCAAAACGACCTGGACGTAATAATGCAGGGTCTAATACATCAGCACGGTTTGTTGCAGCGATGATAATAATACCCTCGTTTGCTCCAAATCCATCCATTTCAACAAGTAACTGGTTTAATGTTTGTTCACGCTCATCGTGACCTCCACCCAATCCAGCACCACGTTGACGACCTACTGCATCGATTTCATCAATGAAAATGATACAAGGAGCATTTTTCTTCGCATTTTCGAATAAATCACGAACACGTGAAGCACCTACCCCAACGAACATCTCAACGAAATCAGAACCACTAATTGAGAAGAATGGTACACCAGCTTCTCCTGCAACAGCTCTAGCTAATAATGTTTTACCAGTACCTGGAGGTCCTACTAATAGTACCCCTTTAGGAATTCTTGCACCTAATTCTGAGAATTTACGTGGATCTTTTAAGAACTCAACAACTTCGACAAGTTCTTGTTTCTCTTCATCTGCACCAGCGACATCTTTAAAACGCACTTTCTTCTTTTCATCATTATAAAGACGTGCTTTGCTCTTCCCAAAATTCATAACACGGCTACCGCCACCTTGTGCTTGATTCATTAAGAAGAAGAAAAGAATGAAAATAATCACAAATGGAATAAGTGATGTTAAAATCTGTACCAATGCACTTGTCGTTTCAGCTTGAGCTAAATCGACTTTTTTAGTTAGGTTTTTATCAATCGCATTATTTATTAATTTAGTTGTTTCATCACTAATTGGAACTTGAGTTTGGAAAGATTCTCCCTTTTTAGCATCGTTTAAATGCCCTTTTACTATGTATACTCCATTTTTAGGTTGGGTTGATAGATCCTTAACGTCACCTTGTTGTAAAGCAGTATAAAATTTATCGTAACTTATTTTCTTTACTTGAGATTCAGGACCATTGAAATATGTAACAACACCGATAACAACCAAAAAGATTAATATGTAAAAGACTGTATTACGGAAAATTCGATTCATTCCAAACCTCCTCTCTTTCGATTTGATTACTTTATATAGTAGCATAGTTATACTATGTAAACAAACGAATAAAACTTGACTTA
>Ga0209025_1004075_pt1 | contig 13039 bp, 7 predicted proteins | sample AraplaMF_Col_mLB_FD_184256 | JGI IMG/M metagenome (GOLD analysis project Ga0209025, IMG submission 184256) | Arabidopsis root microbial communities from the University of North Carolina, USA - plate scrape MF_Col_mLB (SPAdes) (version 2) | ecosystem: Host-associated > Plants > Roots > Endosphere ... | reverse complement strand
GCGCGATGCTGTCCCGGAATAGGAAGGTGGCTGCATCCCGCTTCGCTCGGAAGCCATGGCCGCTCGTATATACCCGCAAGAACGATACGTCCGGATACATCTCGACGTGGTTCTGCTGCGCATATTGTAGCAGGTCCTTGAAGCCGGACTTGCCGCCTAGCGCCGAATCAATATCGACATCGTCAGGATAATCATGATTCAAGCCACGGTTGAACCAACCGGAATAACGAAGTTTAACATCATCTACGCCCCGCTGCATCAGCATCGTTAAGATCGATTTCGCCTGCACGAAGCTGGTCAGCGATTTGACGGATTGGTATGGAATGCCGAGGAACGTATCGCGAACTGAGATCGATCCGATCAGGTCAAGTACGAATGGCGTTGCAGCTGCAGCATCCAGCTTCGTCAATTGATGAGCGCGGACCAGATAATCTTGATAATACTTCGCCATGCCGACGTAATTCGCCGACGTGTTCGATAAGAACGCATAACAGAGCTTAATATTGCCTTGGTACATGGATGAGAACATCGGACTGTCCTTCTTCACGCTTCCTGCCCGGTAGGTGAACAACTCCATCGGCTTCAACTGGAACTTCGCGCTGATCCGATTATACGAGTTAACACGCCCGCTCACGTCGGCATTCACCGACGCCACGGCATCCCCATCCTCGATGATGCAGAAGAAAGCTTGCTCTCCCTGCTTCATCCCGAACACCGGCAGACGTGAAGTCTCCTTAAATTCCTTGATGTCATCCTGCTTCTGCTTCAGCGTCTGATCCTTGCCATAGATCGGCATCTCATACGGCGGCACCGATATTTTGCCGTTGTTGTGAACATGTGGCAGGACGTCGTGAAGCGTTATAACGCCTTGGGGCTGCAACAGGCGATACATGAAGTGAATTTTAAGCTGCATCATCCGGATTCGTAAAAAGGTGCGCGCAAAACGTTGCGACACCCTGTTTTTCATTTCATTGATTTTTGTTGAATTTTTTTGTTTTGTCGGTTTTTGTTGTGAATAACAATATAGAATTATACTCGATTTCATGGGAGATGGAATCATACGGGGAAACAGATTGAATAGCTCTTGTACTTGGATTGGACGGAGTAGCAGTGTAGTATTTTTCAAATAAAAGAAAAGCCTCAGCGGCGCTGAAGGCTTTTCTTCTTGAGAATCATTGCACAAATCAAACAATTTAAACGGTCACGCGAACGGAGACGCTTTTACCCTACGATCCCCGTACGCTCGACACTCTCTACGAAGTAGCGCTGCACAAACAAGTACAGTATGAGCACTGGCGCGATAAACAGCATCTCGCCTGCATTTTTGATCATAAAGGCGTATAGCGGATCATCCATCTGGAATGACGCCCACATCGTCGGTAATTGTGTAGCCAGCACCTTCACCCGTGTCAGGTACAAGGAGACGAAGTAACTATCGTTCCACTGCCATACAAATGAAAACAACAGTACTGTAATCATCGCGGGAACCGCATTGGGCAGCATAATCCGGAAAAAAGTCTGGGGAACACCGCAGCCGTCAATGTAGGCCGACTCTTCTAGTTCTTTGGGAAGGCCCCGGAAAAACTGCCTGAATATAAAGATGAATAATCCGCTCTTGATTCCCATGCCCGTTGCAGATTGCAGAATAAACGGCCAATAGGTATCAAGCAAATTGATGCCGCGCTCTCCTGTGAACAAGCTGATAAGTCCCATCACATCAAAATAACGATAGTTTAAATACGTAGGAATCATGATCGTCTGTGACGGTACAACAATTGTGAATATGACGCAGGCAAACAAAAAACCGCTCCCTTTAAACCTTAGCCGGGCAAATCCGAACGCCGCGAGCGAACATGAAATGACCTGAAACAGTGTAGTGATTAACGAGATCATAATCGTGCTTGCGAATGTTGTCGGATAATTCAATGCCTCAAAGGCCGTTCGAAAAGAATCGAGAGTAAAATTTCTGGGAATCCATAGCACAGTCGTATCATAAATATCGATTCTTGACTTGAATACGATCGATAGCTTGAAAAATAACGGATATAGAATGACATAACATAGCCCGGAAATCAATATGGCCCGAATGAGGACCCAGCTCCATTTTAACGCAAAACGCTCTGGATTGAACCGCCGGAATCGCAGGTTCCAACCGCGTGAGCCCTGTTTTAATTGTTTCTCCATGTCCAGTGACTCCCCCCTTAGTCGTGATAAAACACTTTTCGCGAGATTAGCCCAACAGCAACAACCAGAATGAGCGAGGTCATTGCGAAATAAACCCATGCCATGGCCGCGCTTTGACTGAAGTTCAACGACTGAAACGCTGTATCCATGATCAGTTTGTTTAATTTGTTGTTCGTAAACGAATCGATAATCGTATATACGATGTTCGTCAATAACATCGGACTGATCATCGGGAACGTAATTTTCCAGAAAGCCTCGTAGCCCGTAGTCCCTTCGATCTTAGCAGCTTCATACAATGACGGGGAAATCGACTGCAAGGCAGCCAGGAAGATCAAGATCTGCACCCCGGATTTACTAATGACTTGATAGATTTGAGTCACAAAATCAACAATAAAACCTATGAGCTGGAGTGGTAATCCCGCATCCATCAGTAGAAACATCAATTCCTTGCCACCCATGGAGAACATTTCTCCAGCTTTGCCGTTTGTATCGCCGGTAATTCCGCTTACAACGTCCCCTAAACCGTTACTCATCTCAAGCGACAGAACACTGGCTGAAAGAAGAACAGGGAGGAAAAATATTGCTCTGGCAATTCCCCGTCCTCTAAACTTCTGATTGAGCAGCGTTGCCGCGAATAAGCTGAAAATAACGATCGAAGGAACGTTGAGCAGCATTTCGACAGTCGAATCGACGAGCAATCGATTAAATGTCGGATGGACGGTAAATAATTCCTTGTAATAAGCGAGACCCTTGAAGGTGGTCTCAAAACCTCCCATTGCCAGCTTCAATTCGCTCAAACTGTAAACAAAAGATTCGTAAAGCGGGATCGCGAACAGGAATATAAAACCGAACAACCAGGGGGCGACAAACAGCACGCCATATAGCGATCTTTTAGTTGCTAATGTGAGCTGGATGATCTTCATTTCAGCTCACCCCCAATCCTGTAGTTTTGTGCGGCTATGCGGACGCCATCCACAACAACATCCGTTTTATTATAATTGACGATGACGGTCTGGCCTTTTTCATACGTGGTTTCAAATACATTGTCCGCTAGCTTCCGATGTCCTGTAATCGTTTGCCCTCGTACTTGTTTCAAGAATGGGTCGGTTTCTTTATAGAATTGGACCGCTTCATCGAACCAGTTGCGATAGTTAGCGGAGTACAAGTAATCGAATTTCGTCAAGCGCACAGATGACTGATCCCCGTAAAACCATTCATAATAAACATTTGAACCCGTTTCGAGGTTCAATAACAATCGGCTGCGTTCGTCCTGGTTTCGGTCCATATTAATCGGCATTCCGGCAATGTCGAAATACCCGTGAAGCGCAATGGAATAAAAAGGAACCTCTTCGTCGACGATTTGAAACTTGTTGCTGGCAAGCGGTGCGTTGACAATCGTCTTCGCAGAAGGAAGCGAATAGGCGTTTCCTCCGTTTACCATGACGTTGTTCAGCTTGCCTTGGATCAATTTTTCCTGGTCAACAACGATCTGTTGGGTTTCGGGCCGATCAATTGTTTCTTTCTTCGAGACACTTGAATGAAGCCCATCGCCCAGGTCACGCAGTGAAATACCATCGACTCCATACGTCGCATAGCTATCCAAGAAGCTTTGGACGAGATCCGGTAGTTTACGCGGCGACAGCAAGTAGTATAACGGATCCATAAATTGGCCTGTCACAATGCTCCTGTCATAAATTAACACATTATTTCGTTGAATAAATTCCGCACTGTCCCTGGAAGGCTTGAACCCATGGCCCTCTTCATAGACCCTTAGCAACGCGACGTCAGGATATAGCCCGATCTGATTGTCTTTCGTGTATTGAACCAGCTTTTGAAAATCTTTCTTTCCTCCAAGGACGCTATCCGGATTAACATCATCTGGAAACTGATGATCAACCCCTTTGTTGAACCATCCTGAATATTTCAGTTGGATGTTATCTATATCTTGTTCCTTCAGCATGGAGAGAAGGCTTATCGCTTGATTGTAGGTTGTCAGCGCTTCTACAGACTGGTACGGGACACCGAGGAATGACTTGTAATCGGGAATCGAGCCGACCAATTCGAGAATAAAGGGCGAGTTGGCTGTATCCTGCAATCTCTCCAACTGATACTTATTCACAAGATAATTCCGATAATGGGTAGCCATTCCAACATAATTGGCGGAATTTCCAGATAAAAAGGTGTAGCGCAGCGCGATACCGTCTTGATACAATGCAGAATATTGCGGAACTTCTCTCTTCATTGAACCCGATCTGAACGGGAACATCTCCATTAACCGAAATCGGAATTGGGGTCCTACGTTGTTATAGCTGTTTATTTTGCCGCTTGTATCGGCCGTTATTGTCGCAAGCGCATCGCCTTGTTCAATGATGGCGAACGTCGCATGCTCGCCTTGCTTTATTCCGAATACAGGAAGGCGTGACTTCTCACTGAGACGGAAATCAATTTTATCCGGCCACGGCGTTTCGTCCATTCCGTAGATCGGAAGTTCATATGAACGAACCAATTTCTTGGGGCTGTTCAAATGAATGAGCGCGCCTGTACCGTCCGGGACAAACATATATCCATCCTCACTCGTGCCCGCCGCACCGAAGAACGGTAATACATTCACGTTACGCAACGGAAATTCAACCGTATCGACTACCTCGCCGGCGGGAATTCGAACGATCAGATCCTCCCCATCCAGCTCATATACTAATGGGATAACAAATCTTGGCGTTGCAGCTTCCTTCTTGGCTTCCGACGCGTGCTTTTCATTGTCCGCTTTAGCATCCTTCGCCGTATAACCGACGGATTGCAAAGTAGCGACAACGTCTTTTACAATGTAGTCCGGCATTTTCTTTCGTTCGTAAACTTGCTTCTCCTCGTTGTAGAAGAACCTTGTCCGAAGGGTCGACCGCGCTCTCTCATCTTCGATTTTATTCAAAATGAGTTCTTCAAATCGGTCTTTGTCAATGACCGCAGGAATCGCTTCAAGCCCGCTCTGGGAAGTCCCCATTTCATATACAATTTTGACGCCTTTGTCCGTTGTTTGGATTTCAAACTGCTTGCGTTGGATGCTCTCCGCAAAATTGTTCATGAAAGATTCATGACCCTTATCATTGTAGTACGATACAAGCAATTGTGATGCAAGGTTCGTCTTATTCACCGCCGCGGCAATTTTATCGTCATCGCGGTCCTTCGGATTGGAATACCAAACGTATCCATTCGCTTTTTCCTTTATGGCGACTTCCGTCGTCTGATCGTTAATATACAGCTGCAAATGTTCATTCTCAGCGATCAGGCGCAAGTCACCAAGAAATTGCTCCTCGCTTCCGACCGCCGCCACTCTTACTTCCTTCGATTTCGCTTTTGCTTGGCTAATTCCCGAGGAGGCTCCATCCTCTTCGCTCGTTCTTCTGCTGTTCTGGTCAGCTGTAGCGATTCCATTCGAATCCTCACTACGACCAAAAATGAACGCGCTCCCTATTGCTGCAGAACATAAGCCAACCATCAACAGCTTTTTAATTTTACTGTTCATGTAAGCCTCCCCCCTAAAACCTGACTAAGATTTCTCTATACAAGGACTCGATGAATAAGTACATCTGCGAAAGCAAGTTGAAGAATAACAGTGCTATAAAGATGATGACCATCATGGCAACAGCGGTCAGGAATAAAGTCAGGATCGTTTTGCTGGCCGAATATTGATGCACTGTCATTATTCCGACAAACAAGAGGTATAAAAACCACAAGTATGCGATCGAGTCAAGCAAGTAATAAAATGCTTTTTCTTCGGAAGTTATCACATTGCTGAACAAAATCTGCGGTAAAAAGATAATGACTAGCGGCAGAAGGGCATATCCCGTTGCCATAATAATTTCTTTGAACTTTCCTTCCCCGTCCATTAGTGTCGTAAGCGACCAGTTGGCGACACAGAACAACAGGAACGGCAATATGATGGTCTTCAGCTCGTCAATACTGTTAAACGCGAGAGGATAGTTTTCATTTACGATAAATCCGGCGTATTTCTTCTTTAATATCATCGTAATAAAGAGCAACAGCAGGATGAACAGAGCAATTTTCATACGGCCTTTGTTCTCGTATTTCAATTCCCAGAAACCTTTGAATGGATGGAGAAGCGTATGGAATGGCGCTTTATATATACCTACTTCCGTATAATGAACAGCTTGTTTGCGTTTCTTCCAAATGATGTTCCCCGTTACAACAACGGCGATCGACAAGATCAGAACAATCATGATCGTGCCGAAATGGTTCCATAAATAGTATGAACGATATTCTTTGAACGCTTGGGAGTAGTACTTCCTGTTGTTCCCCTCTTTGAAATAATCAAGCGCCTGCTCGTAATTGCCCTCTTTCATCATGGCTTTACCCATGCCGACATAGGCGATTTCGAAGTTGCCGTTGAGCTTGAGCGCTTCTTTCCAGGCTGCGGTCGCTTCATCCGACCTACCGTTGGACATCGCTACAGCAGCCTCCTTGATCGCTGCCCCGTATCGTGTTGGTTCGAATAGGATCAGACGATTGATCCCGCCGTCCAGCACAAGCATGCGATCGCCGAGCATGTCGATGGCTGTCGGCTTCTGAAATTCATCAGCCTGTTTGCCGGTGCCGCCGAATTGGTACAGCAGATTCCCATCACGGTCGTATGTGAATATCCGCTTGTGCGATGAATCAAGTCCACTGTATATACCGTTTCCTTCGGAAACCACGTCAACGAAAGCCCAAGAGTCATCGAAGTTGACGACATGCAGGTCGCCCGCGGGTTTGAAATTTCCTACGCGGCGCAGGATATCCGCTCCACCCGGATTGATTCGCTTGATCGGCTCCTCGGAGAAAAATTCCTTATTAACGGCATAGATGAATCCGTTCTCGTCCAGATCGATATTGCTGAATTCAATCGGAAGAAACAACCCCATCTGTGAAGCTTGCGCTTTGGTGGAAAACAACCGTTTCCATAACAAATCGACTGGGTTGGGATTAACCTTGTTTGTACCGACATATCCTTTGAAGCTACCTTGCTCATCCAAATCCATAATTCCCTCGTAAGCGCCCTGCGCCACTACATAAATGCGGCCGGTCTTGTCAACAGCAACTTTAAGAGGGAGATATTTGAAATCTTCGGGAATAATAGTGGACTTAGGAGGGCCGAGTATACTAACAAGCGTACCCTTTTGAGTCAGTCTCACAATCCGGTTGTTCTGCGTGTCGGCCACGAACAAATCGCCTGAATCGCTTACATGAATACCATAAGGCTTGTTGAATGTCTCCTGTTTGCCGCCGTTATCGAACGAATCAAATACCCGAACCTGCTCTCCGTGTTCGTCGAACCTGACGATCCTGTTATTGCCCGTATCCGCGATATAAATGAAATTTTGTTTATCTACAAATACGTCCTGGGGATCGTTAAATTCACCAATTCCAAGGTCCGAGCCATAAAACTGTTTTACTTCCAATTCTGCAATCGGCGCCGGCTCCGCATCCATCCAGAATGAGTAGTTATAACTGTAATTGGGCATTGCAAAGGCCGGAACCGCAACGCCAATCGAAAGCAACGCGAATACGAGGAACCATACGGCGACTTTTTTGATAGCCAAGCTCGCTCCCCCCTTCCTTGGATTCTTTAATCTTTCATTCCCGATGTCGACATCGTCTCAATAACATTGCTCTGGCTGAAAATAAATACCCCGATCGGCACGATCATCATAATAAGCGCTGCGACGGACATTGCTCCGGTACGAGCTATTCCGCCGGCTAGAATTGTAGCGAATGCTGCGCCCATTGGCTTGAGCTGTTCACTGTAAATAAAGGTTCCAGACATTCCGCCGCCCCATAATCCATTAAACGAGAAAATAATGAGTGTGAGCCATGCCGGCTTGACGGTTGGCATAACAATATTCCAAAAAATCCGATATTCGCTGGCTCCGTCGATTTTCGCAGATTCGATAATCGCATCCGGAATTTGCTCCATAAATTGCTTCATCAGGAACAGTCCGAGCGATGAAGCGAAAGCTGGAATGATGACGCTCCAGTACGTGTTGAGCATTCCTAGCCAAGTAATCGTCAAGTAGTTCGGAATCGACGTCACAATCGGCGAAAACATCAGCGATAAAACAACCATCGTAAATAATACTTTCTTTCCCTTAATGTCTAATTTAGCTAGCGGATAGGCTGCCATCGAAGCAAGAATGACGTGACCGCCAGTACCAAGAAAAGCAATAAAAAACGTATTGAACATATACCGCGAAATCGGAACCCATGAGTTAGCAAAAATGTTAAACAAATCGAAAAAGTTGTTCAACGTCGGATTTCGTACGAGAATGGTCGGCGGGAACAGAAACATCTCATCAAGCGGCTTGAGGGCCATGCCGATCATATAGACGAAGGGTATCGCCATAAATGTCCCTAGGCCAGCCAGGATGATGATCAGTATCATATCAGCAGGCAATGAACGGTTCACTTTCTTCTGTCTGCGCAATTGTATGGCAAGCTTCATTTTATCTAGTCACCCACTTTCTTGAGAAGCTTCTGTACGAGCTGATTTGCACCAAGCATGATGATGAACAGTACAGTTGCAATCGCGCAAGCGTATCCCATTTCAAAGCGGAGCGTTCCGTAGTCGATCAAATGGTTGACAATCGTATGCGCCGCATATTGCGGACTCGGAAATCCGACCAATTGTGTCGCAATATCGGCGACGGCAAACGATCCCGTAATTTGCATAACAGCACCGAACATGAGCTGCGGCCGCATGGAAGGCAACGTGATAAACCACAACTCCTGCCAACGATTCTTGATCCCGTCGATTGCACCGGCTTCAATCAACGTTCTATCCATGCTCTGCAGACCAGCGATAAACGCCAGGAAAGCCGTACCGAGACTGAGCCATAGCTGCACGAGCATCAAGACAGCAAGCATGTATTTGGGATCCGTCAGCCACTGAACTGGTTTAAGAATAAATCCCCATTTGAGCAAAAAGGCGTTAATATAACCAAATGAGTCTCCAGAAAACGCAATTTTCCAAATCAAATACGCATTGCCCGAAAGCGAGGGTGCGTAGAAGAGCAGCGTGACAACAGCGCGAACTTTCGGCGACAGCTCGTTGATTAGCCAGGCTAGTAGAAAACAAGCGATATAACTTAACGGTCCGGTAATAACCGCAAACAGGATGGTATTCTTCACCGCAATTAAAAATATTTCATCCTTGATGAATAGATTGGCATAATTATCCCATCCGATCCACTTCGGCGGCTCCAATATGTTGTAATACGTGAAGCTAAGTACAAAGGCCATGGCGACAGGCAAAACAGTAAATACGAAAAACAATATGAAAAATGGAGTAAGCAGCACGTACGCTTGTTTTTGCTGTTTCAAGGATATGACGAGTTCCGCCAGCTTTCCGGTCCGTTTGTTACGGGCCGGCGATGGAGCAACCTGGTTTTTTTCCGGTAGACCAGCGTTTAATTTGATCGAATCAGAAATGGATTCCGCCCCCTTTGTCTAGTTTGGCAAACCAAACTCATTACGTTTTTTCTTAATTTCATCGTTAATAAATCGGGTAAACTTTTCAATCGCCTCGCGTGGATCCTCATGTGAGACGGCAACGCTTTTGAAAGCATTATCGATATGACGCGCGGCGAAATATCCGCCGGGTACTTCCGGTATGCCCTTCACCCATTTCCATTGCTCCATCAACGTTTTATAATCATTTATTTGCCATGGAAGTTGGGCCATTGCATCTAGGTTACCCATTGCCAATCGACCCGCTGTGCCAAGAATCGCTTCGTTCTCCAGACCGAATCTAGCTTGAGCATCCGTGCTTGCCCACCATTTCATAAAATCCCACGCATCGGACTTATGCTCGCTTCCCTTCAGCATTACGGTGGCGGTTCCCGCACCTGGGGCGTCGTGGCGAACAGTGCCGTCCGGCAACTTCTTGCCTGGGACCTGCGCAAATTCCCACAGTCCTCTCAATTCGGGGGCGGTCACGCTAATCGTTTGAAAAACCGTATAATCGGCAATTCCGATTGGCATTTCTCCGCTGCGGAATCGGTTCGTAAAATCGATTGTGAGAGGAAGCTGATAGGATGTATATAGATCCGTCCACTGAATAAAGGATTTAATCGATTTCTCTGAATTCAGCGCGATCGTCTTGCCGCCGTCATTGTATATCTCTCCATCATCCTGGTAAAGTAACATTGCTAACATAGAGAATGATGTAGCGGATGATTCAGGAAAACCGAACAGCAGATTTTGCTTCTGGAGCTCAGGGAGAATCGCATAAACATCATCCCAAGTTTCAGGCACCTTCAACTTCAATTCATCCAATATATCTTTGCGGTAGAAAAGAACCGGAAAGGATTGTTCCATAGGCAGCGCATAATACCCGCCGTTAAAGGCATACGGCACTAGTGCGCTTTCGTGAAACTCTTTCTTCACTTCTTCAAAACCAGGGTATTTGGATATATCTTCAACACCACTGCGCAAGGCATAATTGACTGGTCTATCGTTAGGAACGGAGAAAGCGACATCAGGTCCGCGTCCCGCAAGCATCGCTTGCAGCAATATACCCTCGCTAACAACTTGAAAATCGACGGCAATCCCTGTCTCGGGCGTAAAGGATTCTTCGACCATTCGCTTTAAGATTTTCGCTTGATCCATCCCCAGCGTGATCCAGACCGTGATCTTCTTGTCAGTTTTTGCCGAAGAACCAAGCTGATTGTAGTCTGTAAAGAACGATAAGAAAAACGTACCGACTTGATGTTCGACAGAATGCCATAAAGTCGCACTAGCGCTTGGCATTTTCACCTCCGGCGAGGCTACGGCAATATAATCAATCGACAGCGGCATATTATTGGTTTGATAAATCCAAGTGCCAAGCGAGCTGATATTGGTTTTAAACGATTCCATCAAGCTCGGCACAGTGCCGGGATTATTGGCCATTTCGCGAAGCTGAATAGCAAGCCGGTCTAACGTCGCCGTACGGTCGCTGTTTCCTCCTGTCGCTTGCGCGAGCAGACGGGATATCGCCTCAATCACAGTTGCCTGTTTCGTCATCGTTCCAACCATTTCCGGCAATTTCAACTCAAGCTGATAATCGCGGTTTGTGTCTGGTACCGTGCCGGTAACCATGACAATACGACGGTACAGCGTATTCAGATCTAAAATGCTGGATTCTATCGTTCGTACATAGTCCGACATTTCACCTAGTGATACTTCCATCCGAAGCTCATGCTTGCCTTTCGTCAAGTAAAACTGATAAGGTTCTTCTCCATCTCCGAGTTCCTTCAGATCCCATCCGTTTGAAAAATCAAATGCGACCGTCTCCATCTCTTCAAAAGGCACCTTGCCGTCAATCGTCAACTTCCGATACGACGTAATGCCGCGTGCAAAATTTTGATTAAACTTCACGCCGATTTTATACAATCCGTCTTCGGGTACGTCGATGTCCCAAGCGAGCCATTGCCCCGCTTTGGACCAGTTGGTAGATCCAATCGTGTTCATTCGGATTTTGGATATATCGTATGGTTCTGTTGCCGCGCTGCTGCGGTCCATCACGGGATAAAGCGAAGAATTCGACTTCCTCGAGGCAGCCTCGCCTTGAACTTTGATGAACACGCCGCTCGCCGCCGCCTTGTAGCCTTGTTCCTTATATTGCGCCGCTACTTCCTGATAATTTAAAACTTTGTCCACTTGACCCAGCTTTATATAATCAATCATCATCGGTTCTTTATCGGAAACGAGTGATATGGAGTGTTTTCCCTTTGAAAAATAAAACGAATACGGATCTACATGACTTCCGTCAGAGCTTTGTAGAAACGCTTCCTGCCACATCGGATCTTCGATCTGCGGCGTATACGAGTCGTTCCCCTTCTCATCGCGAATGGTCTCGCCTTTATTTTTCCACACCCTGTTAAATGTGAAACTATTCGCCTCAGCAAATGGCAGCTTGCCATCAATTAACAATTTCCGGTCAATACTCGAATGCTTGCCCTCCAATTGATAATATCGAATCGCGATATTATACAAACCATCCACTGGTATATCGAGTTCCCATGTTATTGTACCCGTTTCTCCCGTCTCTGCCGCCTTGCCGCTGGCTCCGGGAAAATCACTGACTGCACGAGCATCCATCCCTTCCGCCTTAGCAAACGCTCCGCCTTGGATTAACAATTCGCTAGCCGGTCGGGACACATTACTATATTGAGCAATATAGCTGTCGTATCCATCCTTTTTGGTCGAACCCATTTCGATCTTAGCAAGCTCTGGGGCAGACGATCCATTCTTAGCTGCGCTTACAATAGGACTATTGAGAAAATGAACAGGCTGCGCAAAAGTAACACATAATACGGTTACAACAAGTACTAGCGCTATAAAGATTTTTTTATACTTTGTCACAACATCCCCCTCCTCCTGCCATCTACCACGAAATGCATATGCTAAAGTCAACAGCGGCATCCTAATCACGGGGACATTTTCCTTAGCAAATGCCCCCTTGACAGCGTTTCCGTGTTCGACTTTTTTGCAACTACTATAGCGTAACCTATGACATGTTCATAACGGTCTTCACTAGAAGCGTCTTTTTAGTCCATAAGAAAGCGTTCTATCCGCCTCGCGGCGGATAGAACAGCTAAAAAAATCCAAACAATCTCATATAAATGTACTATACATCCTTATGAGATTATTTTTTCAGTGTTACATCGATCGCCGCTTGAGCCATTGGCTTGATTCTCGCCAATTCGGCTGTTGCTGTCGCTTTACCGGACATAATATTTTTGATCGCTTCGTCAAAAATACCTCTAAATCCAATATAGGATCCATATTTAATCGCAGTTACGTTGCCCAACATCTTTCTTAA
>Ga0209025_1004073_pt1 | contig 13042 bp, 11 predicted proteins | sample AraplaMF_Col_mLB_FD_184256 | JGI IMG/M metagenome (GOLD analysis project Ga0209025, IMG submission 184256) | Arabidopsis root microbial communities from the University of North Carolina, USA - plate scrape MF_Col_mLB (SPAdes) (version 2) | ecosystem: Host-associated > Plants > Roots > Endosphere... | reverse complement strand
CATTGTTTCCGGAAGCACGAAGCGATCGGCCAGTACGTGGTCGATCCACGGCGCGCCCGAGGTGCCCGGATAGGCCAGCCAGTTCACCTGCACCGGTGCCGGACGCATCGCCAGTACTTCCGGCGCGCCGCCACCGCCCCAGCCGCGCAGGTCGAACAGCACGTCGATGCCGGCCGCGCGGATCGCCATGGCGACCTGCGCGTGTGCGCGCATCGATACGTCATGCAGCGTGTGCGCGGCCGCCTGCAGGCGCTGCCGGATCGGACTGCCGTCGTCGCGGTTGAGCGCGAACAGATGGATCTCCAGTTCGCCCAGCGCCTTGAGCTGCTCGAACATGGCCGCCGTCAGCAAGCCTGTCGGGTGCGCGCCAAAGCCGTTCGAGAGGAATCCGACGCGTAACGGTGCGTCCACCGACAACGGCGGCGGTGGCGGCAGCGGGCGAACGCTGGCGGCCACTTCGGCCGCACGCAGTCGCGCGCATTGCAGTTGTTCCTGCGCGCTGGCGTCTTCGCTGAGGAAGGCGAACGGTTCCACCGATGCCCGCGCGTTGTTGACCGCATCGCGGACCTGGCGCGCAAGCGCGTCGAGGTCGCGCCAATCGCACAGCTTGCGTCGCCATGCCAGCAGGTAGGCGGCCAGCTGCGGTTCGTCCGGAGCCAATGCGTGCGCACGCGCGTAGGCCTGCGACGCGGCCTCGGCTTCTCCGGTGTCCTCCAGGGCATGCCCCAGCCAGACCGCGATGCCGGGATGGTCGGGTGCGTTGGCCGCAGCGGCACGCAGGCTGGCGACGGCATCGCCGCGCTGGCCCTGCAGCCATTGCGCGCGCCCCAGTCGCGCCAGCGCTTCGGGGTGGCCGGGCCTCAGTGCAAGTGCGCGCTGCGCGGCCATCCCGCCGGCGACGGCATCGCCGCGGTCGAGCTCATGCTCGGCCAGCATGATCCAGGCATAGGCATCGCCGGGATTGCGCTCGAGCGCACGGCGCAATTCGATGCGCGGATCGTTGTGCACGGATCAGGCCAGGGCCAACTGGTAGCGAAGCGTGCCGTCGTAAAGCTGCCAGCCGGCGGACTCGTACAGGGCCTGGGCGCTGCGGTTGTCGGGCGTGGTTTCCAGCTCGAGGCGGATCGCGCCGTCATCGCGCGCGAACATCGCCGCGGCGGTCAGCAGCGCCTGCGCAACACCTTGCCGGCGTGCGCCCCGGTCGACATAGAGATCGTTGAGCACCCAAACGCGCGCGGCGCGCACCGACGAGAACGTGGGGTAGAGCTGGGTGAAGCCGACCGCTGTGCCGTCATTGGTGGCCAGCAGGACGACGGACTCGTCGCGTTCGATGCGTTCGTGCAGGAACCGCCGTGCCAGTGCCGCATCCTGCGGTTGCTCATAGAACATGCGGTAGGCGTCGAACAGCGGTGCTAGCTGGTCGAGGTCGGTGAGCGTGGCGCGCTTGATCTCGAGGGGCATGGCGAATCCTTCGGCACGAAGTGGGGTCGATTGTAGACAACCCGCAGGAGCCGGCGCCGCCATCAGGCGTCGTGCGTCAGTCGCGCCAGTTCGTCGGCCTGGTGTTCGTGCTGCAGGCGTCCGAGCAGTTCGTCCATGCCGCCTTCGATCACGTTGGGGAGGTCGTAGAGCGTGAGCCCCTCGACGCGGTGGTCGGTGATGCGGCCCTGCGGGAAGTTGTAGGTGCGGATGCGCTGGCTGCGGTCGCCGCTGCCGACCTGGAGCTTGCGCAGCGAGGCCTGCGCGGCGGCGGCCTTGGCCGCCTGCGCCTCGGCCAGGATCGCCACCAGCCGCTTCATCGCCTTGTCGCGGTTGGCGTGCTGGCTGCGTTCGGTCTGGCATTCGACGACCACGCCGCTGGGCACGTGGGTGATGCGGATCGCCGATTCGGTCTTGTTGACGTGCTGGCCGCCGGCGCCGCTGGAGCGGAACGTGTCGACCTTCAGGTCGGCCGGGTTGATCTCGATCGGCTCGCCCTCGGCCTCGACCGCGATGATCGCCACCGTCGCCGCCGAGGTATGGATACGCCCTTGCGACTCGGTCGCCGGCACGCGCTGCACGCGGTGGGTGCCCGATTCGAATTTCATCCGCGAGTACGCGCCGCGTCCTTCCACGCGTGCGATGACTTCCTTGAAGCCGCCGTGTTCGCCCGGGCTGCTGGATTCGATCTCGACCTTCCAGCCTTGTCGCTCGGCATAGCGCGCATACATGCGGAACAGGTCGCCGGCGAAGATCGCCGCTTCGTCGCCACCGGTGCCGGCGCGGACTTCCAGGTAGATGTCGCCGTCGTCGCGCGGGTCCTTCGGCACGAGGTGGGCGAGCAGTTCGCTTTCGAGCTGCTGCAGGCGCGTGTTGGCGGCGGCGATTTCCTCTTCCGCCAGCTCGGCCAGTTCCGGATCGCCGCGCATGCCCTCGGCAGCGGCGAGGTCGCGTTTGGCCTGCGCCTCCGCGGACAAGGCATTCGCCACCGGCTCGAGCTGGGAGAATTCGCGCGAGAACTTGCGGAAGCGGTCGGCATCGCCGATGACGCCCGGGTCGGACAACAGCCGCTCGAGTTCTTCGCGGCGTTCGACGAGGGCTTCGAGCTTGCGGCGCAGGGTAGGAGTCATGGACGAACCGGGTGTGGAGGAAGGGAGCAGGCAGTGCCGCGGCCGAGACGGTCGCTAGGCTTCGCGCTGCTCGTCCTTGCCGTCACCGGGTTCGCTTTCCGGGAAGAGCTTTTCCGCCGCCCGCGCCAGTTCGACGTTCCCGCTCAGCGCCGCCTCGCGCAACGCAACCGTCGGCGCGTGCAGCAGCCGATTGGTGAGCGTGTGGGCGAGGAAGTTCAGCACGTCCTGCGGGTCCTGGCCTGCGGCCAGTTGCTGCTGTGCCCTGGCCAGCACATCGGCCTTGGCGGTTTCGCCATGCGCGCGCAGGCGCTTGAGCGGCGCGGTGCGGGTGCTGGCGGCGATCGTTTCGGTGAAGCGCTCCACCTGCAACTCGACGATGGCCTCGGCTTCGGTCGCCGCTTCGCGACGACTGCGCCGGTTGTCCTCGATCGCCCGTTCCAGGTCGTCGACGGTGTACAGGAACACGTCTTTGAGCTCGGCGACGTCCGCGGCGATGTCGCGCGGCACGGCCAGGTCGAGCAGCAGCATCGGCCGGTGCCGGCGCGTCGCCAGCGCCGCGGTGACATTGGCCTTGCGCAGGATCGGATCGCGGCTGGCGGTGGCCGAGATCACTACGTCGGCCTCGCCCAGGTGCTTGTCCAGCTCGCTCAGCGGCAGGGCGACGCCGCCGTGGCGGGTGGCCAGTTCCTGCGCATGGGCGAGCGTGCGATTGGCCACCAGCAGGCGCTTCGCACGCGCCTGCACCAGATGGCGCGCGGCCAGTTCGATGGTTTCGCCGGCGCCGATCAGCAGAACCGTCGAGTCCTCGAGGCGGGCGAACGATTCCTGCGCCAGGCGCACCGCCGCCGACGCCACCGACACCGGATTGGCGCCGATGCGGGTATCGGTGCGGGCGCGCTTGGCGGTGGAGAAGGCATGCTGGAACAGGCGGTCGAGCTGGCTGCCGAGGCTGCCGGCCGTGCGCGCCGTGGCCCAGGCGTCCTTCACCTGGCCCAGGATCTGCGGTTCGCCGAGCACCAGCGAATCCAGCCCGGTGGCGACACGGAACAGGTGGCGCACCGCATCGGCATCGCGATGGCGATAGAGGTAGGCATGCAGATCGCCGACCTCGTCGGGGTGGGTGGCCAGCCAGTCGGCCAACGCTTGGCCGTCGTCGTCGGCCACCGCGTACAGCTCGGTGCGGTTGCAGGTCGACAGCAGGGCGACCTCGCTGACCTGCGGCAACGCGCGCAGCGCTTCGAGCGCCGCCGGCACGCTGTCGGCGGAAAACGCGACGCGCTCGCGCAGGCTGACCGGCGCGGTCTGGTGGTTGATGCCTAGTACGTACAAACTCATTTCAAACGCGCCGGGCTGCGCCGACTGGGGCCTCTTCCGTTCAGGTGCTTGCGATAAGCTGCTGGCTACCGCGGAGGCCGACATTCTACCGGCCCCGTCCCCTCCAGGTTGACCTGCAGGCTTGATCGATGCCCGTTGCCTTGCGCACGCAGTGTTTCATTCTCGCGGCCCTGTTGGCCGCCCAACCGCTGGCCGCCGCGGAGAAAGCCGCGAAACCAGGCCCGGTCGCCGACCCCACCGCCGCTTCGCTGGAGCCGCTGCTGGCCGGCGAGTTCGCCCTGCAGTCCGGGCGCCTGGACGAGGCCGCCAAGTCCTACCTGGACGCCGCCCGCGCCGCCGACGACGTCGCCCTCGCCGAGCGCGCCACCCGCATCGCCCTGCTCGCCAAGGACGACAAGCGCGCCGCCGAGGCGCTCGACCTGTGGCGCAAGCAGGGCGGCGAGGGCCTCAACCTCGCCGCCGCCGAAGCGGTCCTGGCCATCCGCCGCGGCGACGAGCGCGCTGCCCGCAAATACCTGACCCAGTTGCTGACCGCCCCGGGCGACAGCGGTTGGCGCCAGGCGCTGGGCGTGCTCAGCGGTGGCGCCCGCGATCCGAAGCAGTCGGCGCGCTTGCTGGAGCGGCTGGTCAAGGACGGCAAGATTCCCAACAAGCTCCCGGCCTGGCTGGCCTTCGGTGGCCTGGCACAGGGGCTGGAACAGCCCGAGCTGGTCGAGCGCATCGTCGCCGAAGTGGTCGAGCGTTTCCCCGGCGAGGCCCGCGTCGGCCTGCTGCGTGCCAGCCAGCTGCGCGAAGCGGGCAAGGAAGACGAGGCGCGCAAGCTGCTGGCCTCGCTGTCCGAGCAGGCCGGCAACGACCGCGACCTGCGCCGTGCGATCGCCGACGAATACCACCGGCTGGGTGACTACCAGGCCGCCGAAGCCGTGCTCGCCAAGGGCCCCCAGGACGACCAGACCTACGCCCTGCGCGCCGCGCTGTTGGCCCAGAGCGAAGACAAGCAGTCGCTGACGCGCCTTTACGACGAACTGCGTGCCGGCGCCGCCCAGCCCGATCCGCAGCGCCGCCTGCTGCTGGGCCAGATGGCCGAGTTCCTCGATCGCTTCGACGAAGCGCTGGAGTGGTACCGCGGCGTGCCCGGTGGCGAGCAGCGCTGGGCCGCGCGCCTGCGCAGCGCCAACGTGCTGCACGAGCTCGACCGCGACGCCGAGGCCTACAAGCTGCTGCGCGAGCTGCAGGCCGATGCCGCGGCCGACGACGAATCCCGTCGCGACGCCTACCTGCTCGAAGCGGCATTGCGCGAGAAGGACAAGGACCAACCGGGCGAGTCGGATGTGTATGCGCGCGGCCTGGCCGCGTTCCCGGACGACCCGGAAATCCTCTACGCCCGCGCCCTGAGCTGGGAGCGCCACGACGACATCGCGCGTGCCGAGGCCGACCTGCGCAAGATCCTCGTCGCCGAACCGGACAATGTCGCAGCGCTCAACGCGCTGGGCTACACGCTGGCCGACCGCACGACGCGCTACCAGGAGGCATTGCAGCTGATCGAGCGTGCCCGCACCGCCGAACCCGACAATCCCGCGATCGTCGACAGCTACGGCTGGGTGCTCTACCGCATCGGACGCAACGAGGAAGCGCTGGTCGAGCTGCGCCGCGCCCTGACCCTGCAGAAGGACGCCGAGATCGCCGCGCACCTGGCCGAAGTGCTGTGGGTTACCGGCCGCAAGGACGAGGCACGCAAGTACTTCGAGCAATCGCGCAAGCTCGACCCCGACAATCGCTCGCTGCTGCGCGCGCTGGAGAAGACCGGCGCATGAGGATTCCTGTCTGTGTAGCGGCCCTGTCGATGGCCATGCTCGCCGGCTGCGTGTCGAGCCCGACCCGCGCCCCGGCCGTGCCGGTCGATCCCGTCCAGGCGCAGGCCAACGACCAGCGCCGCGGCGAGATCGACGACTGGACCCTGTCCGGCCGCATCGCCGTCTCCAACGGCAAGCAGGGTGGCAGCGGCCGCATCGACTGGCAGGAGACGAAGGGCGGCTATTCCATCTCGCTCAGCGCGCCGGTGACCCGCCAGAGCTGGCGCCTGAGTGGCGACGCCACCGGTGCGCGCCTGGAGGGTGTCGATGGCGGTCCACGCGAGGGCACGGACGTCGAATCCATGTTGCAGGCCACCACCGGCTGGGACGTTCCCGTGCGCGCCCTGGCCGACTGGGTGCGCGGCATCGGCGCGGCGAGCGCCGAGTACGGACCGGCGAAGATCGAATACGGCGCCGGCAACCTGCCGTCGCGCCTGCAGCAGGCCGGCTGGCTGATCGAATACCAGGACTGGCAGCCGGCCGCCGATGGCCCGGTGATGCCGGCCCGGCTGGTGGCCACCCGTGGCCAGGCCAAGGTCCGGCTGATCGTCGATCAGTGGTCGCTCGGCCCGCAATGAGTTCGGGGACCGATGACGTGGGCACCGGAAGCGCCTGGTCGCTATGGCCCGCCCCGGCCAAGCTGAATCTGTTCCTGCGTATCACCGGCCGTCGAGACGATGGTTACCACCTCCTGCAGACCGTTTTCCGGCTGCTCGACTGGGGCGACTCGATCCGCGTGCGGGTCCGCGATGACGGCCAGATCCGCCGCCACGGCGCCAGCGCGCCCGGCGTGGCCGAGGCCGACGACCTGACGGTCCGAGCCGCGAAGTTGTTGCAATCGGCGTCTAACACCTCGCATGGCGCCGACATCATCGTCGAAAAACGCATTCCATCCGGTGGCGGCTTCGGCGGCGGTTCGTCCGATGCGGCGACCGTGCTGGTGGCCCTCGACGCGCTTTGGGGCGCAGCTCTGGGCGAGGACCGGCTGGCTGCCCTGGGGCTGCAACTGGGCGCGGACGTGCCGGTGTTCGTCCGCGGCCGCAATGCCTGGGCCGAAGGGGTGGGCGAGCAGCTCGCCCCAATCGAGCTGCCGCCGGCCTGGTACGTGCTCGCCGACCCCGGCGTTCATGCGCCCACGGCAGCGCTTTTCCGTGCCCCTGAATTGACGCGTGATGCCGCGCCCGCGACAATAGCGGACTTCGTTTCGGGTGTGCCGCTCGGGAATGCGTTCGAGCCGGTATTGCGTGTGCGCGAACCCGCCGTAGAGGCGGTGTTTGCAGCACTTTCGCAGATCGGTTCGCCGCGCCTGACCGGGTCGGGCAGCGGCTGTTTCGTCGAATTCGCATCACGCGAAGACGCCGAGGCAGCACTGGTGGCATTACCCCAAGGTCTTCGGGCCTGGCTGGCAACGGGAGCCTCGCGCTCGCCGCTGCTGGAGGCGCGAAGCAGGTGGGAAGGAGCGGGGAGAGAGTAGTAGCCGCCAGGCTCCGGCTCATTCCCGGCTGCAGTCCCCAAGACCTTATGTACCTCATGCAGGGGCGTCGCCAAGAGGCCCAAGGCACCAGGTTTTGATCCTGGCATCCGTAGGTTCGAATCCTACCGCCCCTGCCAATTCATAGCGGCCCGCTCCGGCGTTTGCGGTGTGGACGCCCCCGGATTAACCGCCACGGTCAGAGCGAAGCGGAGAGCACTGTGCAAAACGATCGGAACCTGCTGATTTTCAGCGGCAATGCCAACCGCCCGCTGGCCGATGCGGTGTGCAAGGAACTGGGCATCCGCCTGGGCAAGGCACTCGTCAGCCGTTTCTCGGACGGCGAGGTGCAGGTCGAGATCGAAGAGAACGTGCGCCGGCAGGAAGTGTTCGTCATTCAGCCGACGAACGCGCCCACGGCCGAGAATTTCATGGAACTGCTGGTGCTGGTTGACGCGCTCAAGCGCGCCTCGGTGGCCAGCGTGACCGCAGTGGTGCCGTACTTCGGCTACGCCCGCCAGGATCGCCGCCCGCGCTCGTCGCGCGTGCCGATCACGGCCAAGGTGGCGGCCAAGATGTTCAGCGCGGTCGGTACCGATCGCGTGTTGACGGTGGACCTGCACGCCGACCAGATCCAGGGTTTCTTCGATATCCCGGTCGACAACGTGTATGCCTCGCCGCTGCTGCTCGCCGACATCTGGCGCGCGCACGGCACCGACAACATGGTGGTGGTCTCGCCTGACGTGGGCGGCGTGGTCCGCGCCCGCGCGATCGCCAAGCGCCTCGACGACGCCGACCTGGCGATCATCGACAAGCGCCGCCCGCGCGCCAACGTGTCGACGGTGATGAACATCATCGGTGACGTCGAAGGCAAGACCTGCGTTCTCGTCGACGACATCGTCGACACCGCCGGTACGTTGTGCGCCGCCGCCGCTGCCCTCAAGCAGCGCGGCGCGCTCAAGGTCGCCGCCTACTGCACCCATCCGGTGCTGTCGGGCGCGGCGATCGACAACGTGACCAAGTCGCAGCTCGACGAGCTGGTGGTGACCGACACCATCCGCCTGTCCGATGCGGCCAGGGCCTGCAACAAGATCCGCCAGCTCAGCGTTGCCGAGCTGCTGGCTGAAACGATCCGCCGCGTTGCCTTCGGTGAATCGGTCAGCTCGTTGTATGTAGATTGAGAGCAGTCGACTAAAACCAGTCGACTGAAGAATTCGCGGCGACGGCCCCGGTCGTTGCCGCAACGCCGCTCACCTGGTCGCGGGTGAGCGTTCATCCCCGTCGCGAGACGGGTTCATTGCAGTAAAAGTGAGTAATCCAAATGTCTGAACACATCCTCAAGGCCACTGGCCGCAGCGTCGAAGGGAAGGGTGCGAGCCGCCGTCTTCGTCATGCCGCCAGCATCCCGGCCATCGTCTACGGCGGCAACGCCGCGCCGCAGCCCATCCAGCTCGACCACGAGAAGACCTGGCTGGCCCAGCAGAACGAGTGGTTCTACTCCTCGATCCTGACCCTCGAGATCGACGGCAAGGCCGAGCCGGTCCTGCTGCGTGACATGCAGCGCCATCCGTTCAAGCAGATCATCATGCACCTGGACTTCCAGCGCGTTGACCTGAACCAGGCGCTGAAGGCTGCCGTGCCGCTGCACTTCCTCAACCAGGAAACCTCGCCGGCCGGCAAGGCCGCCGACGTGGTCATCACCCACGAGCTCAACGAAGTCACCGTCAGCTGCCTGCCGAAGGACCTGCCGGAGTTCATCGAAGTCGACCTGGCCAAGCTGGCCGTCGGCGACGTGGTGCACCTGTCGGACATCAAGCTGCCCAAGGGCGTCGAGCTGCCGGAACTGAAGCTGGGCAAGGAACACGACGTCGCCGTCGTGATGGCCAAGCACGGTCGCGTCGAGACCGAGGAAGCCTCGGCCGAGACCCCGGCCGAAGTGCCGGCGACCAAGGCCGCCAAGAAGGACGAGAAGTAATCACGTCCCGTGTGCCTGCCCGCGATCGCGGGCAGGCCACTGCGTGAGATTCTCTGATGGCTGCTGGTCTGCGCCTCATTGTCGGCCTGGGAAATCCCGGCGCCGAACACCTCCGGACCCGGCACAACGCCGGGTTCTGGTTTGTGGACGCCCTGGCTTCACGCCTGGGCGGCCGCTTTGGTCTGGAATCCAAGCTGTTCGGCGAGACCTGTAAGGTCGACATCGCCGGCCAGCCGGTCTGGCTGCTCAAGCCAGCCACGTTCATGAACCTGTCCGGCAAGTCGGTCACCGCAGCCCTGCGCTACTGGAAGATCGAACCGGAACAGATGCTCGTCTGCCACGATGAGCTCGACCTCGATGCCGGCGTCGCCCGCATCAAGTTCGATGGCGGACACGGCGGCCAGAACGGCCTGCGCGACATCAGCCAGCTGCTCGGCCACGGCAAGTACCACCGCCTGCGCATCGGCATCGGCCATCCCGGCCACAAGGATCGCGTCACCTCCTGGGTGCTCGGCCGTCCCGGCAGCGCCGACGAGGCGATGATCCTGCGCGCCATCGACGATGCCCAGGACGTATTGCCGCTGGCAGTCAGCGGCGACTTCAACGAGGCCATGAAGCGGCTGCACACGCCGCGGGCCTGAGTTCCACCCCCATTCCTGGTGTCGGCGCTGCCGGCACTGCAACAGAGCGAGAAAGCGTCATGGGCATCAAATGCGGCATCGTCGGCCTGCCTAACGTCGGCAAGTCGACCCTCTTCAACGCCCTGACCAAGGCCGGCATTGCGGCGGCCAACTTCCCGTTCTGCACGATCGAGCCGAACGTCGGCGTGGTGCCGGTGCCCGATCCGCGCCTGATCGCGCTGTCGGAGATCGTCAAGCCGCAGAAGTGCATCCCGACCGCGGTCGAGTTCGTCGACATCGCCGGCCTCGTCGCCGGCGCCGCCAGCGGCGAAGGCCTGGGCAACAAGTTCCTGGCCCACATCCGCGAGGTCGACGCGATCACCCACGTGGTGCGCTGCTTCGAGAACCCGGACGTCATCCACGTCAACAACAAGGTCGACCCGATCGCCGATATCGAGACCATCGATACCGAGCTGGCCCTGGCCGACCTGGAGTCCGTTGAGAAGGCGCTGCAGCGCGCCGAGCGCACCGCCAAGACCGGCGACAAGGACGCCAAGATCCGCGTCGAAGTGCTCGGCCGCGTCCGCGCCGGTCTCGATTCGGGCAAGCCGGCGCGCGCGCTGGGCCTGTCGGAAGACGACCGCCTGCAGGTGCGCGACCTGTTCCTGCTGACCCTCAAGCCGGTCATGTACGTCGCCAACGTCCTCGAGGACGGGTTCCACGACAACCCGCACCTGGACGCCGTGCGCGAGCGCGCAGTGGGCGAGGGCGCCGAGGTCGTGCCGGTGTGCGCGGCGATCGAGGAAGAGCTCAGCCAGCTCGAGGATGCCGACCGCGACGCCTTCCTGACCGATCTCGGTCTCGACGAGCCGGGCCTGAACCGCGTCATCCGCGCTGCCTACAAGCTGCTGGGCCTGCAGACCTATTTCACCGCCGGCGTGAAGGAAGTGCGCGCGTGGACGGTGAAGTCCGGCTCGACCGCGCCGCAGGCCGCGGCCGTGATCCACACCGACTTCGAGAAGGGTTTCATTCGCGCCGAAACCATCGCGTATGACGACTACATCAAGTACAAGGGCGAATCCGGTGCCCGCGACGCCGGTCGCCTGCGCCTGGAAGGCAAGGAATACCGCGTCCAGGAAGGCGACGTGCTGCATTTCCGCTTCAACGTCTGATTCAACGGTCGGACAAAAGAAAATGCCCCGCCGAAGCGGGGCATTTTCATTTTTGCCCTTCGTTCGAACGAATCAGCCGCCGCCGCCGAACCGGTAGGTCATCTGCAGGTGGCAAGCTTGATACTCGCGAGGTCCGCCAGGCCGCGCCCTCGGGTGCCCCGGCAGCCCCGCCGGCCTGGCGCGCTAGGCCACCATTTCCAACGTTCGCGTTACCACCTGCACAGCAAACACCCTTCGAGGCTCTTCCATGATCCGTCTACATCGCCTGTTCGCCGTCCTGGCGCTCTGTCTGTCCGCTCCTGCCGTGATGGCAGCCGGGAAAACCGGCACCGTCCTGGTCATCCATGGCGGGGCAGGGGTCGAGCGCAGCGGGATGACCCCGGAAAGCGAGGCCCGGGCCCGCGCGGCGCTCGAGCGGGCCCTGCGCAAGGGCCATGAGGCGCTGGCGGCCGGCAAGCCGGCGCTGGACGCGGTCACCGCGGCCATCACCGTGCTGGAGGACGACCCCGAGTTCAACGCCGGCAAGGGCGCCGTGTTCAACCACGACGGCAAGAACGAGCTGGACGCCTCCCTGATGGACGGCAAGACCCTGGCCGCCGGCGCCGTGGCCGGCGTCCACCGGGTCCGCAATCCGATCCTGCTGGCGCGGGCGGTCATGGAGCATTCCGAGCACGTGATGATGGTCGGCGACGGCGCCGAGGCCTTTGCCGCGGAGCAGGGCATCGAGCTGGTCGATCCGTCCTATTTCCGCACCGAGAAGCGCTGGCAACAGCTGCAGAAGGCCCTGCGCGAGGAGGCGGCCAAGAAGGCCTCCACCGACCTGGAAACGGCGAAGCACTTCGGCACCGTCGGCGCGCTGGCCCTTGATTCCAAGGGGTATCTGGCCGCAGGCACCTCGACCGGCGGCATGACCAACAAGCGCTACGGCCGCGTCGGCGACTCGCCGATCATCGGCGCCGGCACTTACGCCAATGCGCATTGCGCGGTGTCGGGCACCGGCTGGGGTGAGTACTACATCCGCGTGTCGGCGGCCCGGGAGATCTGCGCGCGCATGGAATACCTGCACGAATCGGCGCAGCAGGCCGGCGCGGCGGTGATCAACAAGGAAATCCCGGCCATGGGCGGCGACGGCGGCGCGATCGTGCTGGGCGCCGACGGCGCCGTGGCCATGCCGTTCAACACCGAAGGCATGTTCCGGGGCTGGATCGGCGCCGACGGCGTGCCGCACGTGGCGATCTATTCAGACGACGCCCTGGCGATGCCCCCGGCCGCCAGCGCGCGCTGAGCGCCTGGCCTGCGCGGCGATGGCACGGCGATGGCACGGCGATTGCCGTGTTCGCACTTTCGCGTTCAATCCCCGTTGACATGCCGCGCAACCGTCGTCAAAATTGCTGGCTCTTCACCCCTCGCAGCGTATTTGCGGAGGGTGGTCGAATGGAGGGATACCCAAGCGGCCAACGGGGGCAGACTGTAAATCTGCTGGCTTACGCCTTCGGTGGTTCGAATCCACCTCCCTCCACCAGTTCACGTGGTCGAAAGGCCGCAAGGTCGCAAGACCGGCAGGTCGCAAGGCCAGCAGTACCAGGCAACAACCGGTGGCGTTACCAACCATCGGCGCAGTACCCAAGCAGGTAGGTTCCGGCGCGGGAGTAGTTCAACGGTAGAACCTCAGCCTTCCAAGCTGATGGTGCGGGTTCGATTCCCGTCTCCCGCTCCATTGAACGCCGCGACGTCCCACCTGCTAGGCACAATCTGCTCACGTAGCTCAGTCGGTAGAGCACCTCCTTGGTAAGGAGGAGGTCGAAGGTTCGATTCCTTTCGTGAGCACCACTACAAGCGATCCACCAACGTAATTCCGTCCTACAAGCGAGAGTCGACTGTCATGGCCAAGGGTAAGTTTGAGCGCACCAAGCCGCACGTGAACGTGGGCACGATCGGTCACGTCGACCACGGCAAGACGACGCTGACGGCGGCACTGACGAAGGTGGGCGCGGAGCGTTTCGGTGG
>Ga0209025_1004071_pt1 | contig 13057 bp, 14 predicted proteins | sample AraplaMF_Col_mLB_FD_184256 | JGI IMG/M metagenome (GOLD analysis project Ga0209025, IMG submission 184256) | Arabidopsis root microbial communities from the University of North Carolina, USA - plate scrape MF_Col_mLB (SPAdes) (version 2) | ecosystem: Host-associated > Plants > Roots > Endosphere... | reverse complement strand
GATTGTAACTTTATTAGATAAGCCAAGCGGTCGTAAAGCAAACATTGAAGCAGATCTTGTAGGTTTTGAAGTACCTGATGCTTTCGTAGTTGGATATGGTTTAGATTATATCGAACGTTATCGAAATCTGCCTTATGTTGGCGTTTTAAAGCCTGAAGTTTATACGAAATAAGTCAAGTTTTATTCGTTTGTTTACATAGTATAACTATGCTACTATATAAAGTAATCAAATCGAAAGAGAGGAGGTTTGGAATGAATCGAATTTTCCGTAATACAGTCTTTTACATATTAATCTTCTTAGTTGTGATCGGCGTTGTTACATATTTCAATGGGTCCGAATCTCAAGTAAAGAAAGTAAGTTACGATAAATTTTATAATGCGTTACAGCAAGGTGAAGTTACTAAATTCGAGTACCAACCTAAAAATGGAGTATACATAGTAAGAGGGCAATTTGAAGGTGCGAAAAAAGGAGAACAATTCCAAACACAAGTACCTATTAGCGATGAAACAACTAAAATCATAAATGCTGCTATTGCAGAAAAAGATACAGTTGTAGACGTTAAGCAAGCTGAAACAACAAGTGCATGGGTTCAAATACTTACTTCGCTAATTCCATTTGTTATTATTTTCATTCTGTTCTTCTTCTTGATGAATCAAGCTCAAGGTGGCGGAAGCCGAGTAATGAACTTTGGGAAGAGCAAAGCACGTCTTTATAATGACGAAAAGAAAAAAGTGCGTTTTAAAGATGTTGCAGGTGCAGATGAAGAGAAACAAGAACTTGTCGAAGTTGTTGAATTCTTAAAAGATCCACGTAAATTCTCAGAACTAGGTGCAAGAATACCAAAAGGGGTACTTTTAGTAGGACCTCCAGGTACTGGTAAAACATTATTAGCGAGAGCTGTAGCCGGAGAAGCTGGCGTGCCATTCTTCTCAATCAGTGGTTCAGATTTCGTTGAAATGTTTGTCGGGGTAGGTGCTTCCCGAGTTCGTGATTTATTTGAAAACGCGAAGAAAAATGCGCCATGTATCATTTTCATTGATGAGATTGATGCAGTAGGTCGTCAACGTGGTGCTGGATTAGGTGGAGGCCACGATGAGCGTGAACAAACACTTAACCAATTACTTGTAGAAATGGATGGTTTCGGTGCAAACGAAGGAATCATTATCATTGCTGCAACAAACCGTGCTGATGTATTAGACCCAGCGTTATTACGTCCAGGTCGTTTTGATAGACAAATTACAGTTGACCGTCCAGATGTTGTGGGACGTGAGGCAGTATTAAAGGTTCATTCAAGAAACAAACCATTAGATCCTGAAGTAGATTTAAAAGCAATCGCTCAAAGAACTCCTGGATTTTCTGGTGCTGACTTAGAAAACTTATTAAACGAAGCAGCTTTAGTTGCTGCTCGTCGTGATAAAAAGAAAATTGATATGTTAGATATTGACGAGGCAACTGATCGAGTAATCGCTGGTCCTGCTAAGAAAAATAAAGTCATATCTGAAAAAGAACGTAAAATTGTTGCGTTCCACGAAGCTGGTCATACAGTAATCGGCCAAGTGCTTGATGAAGCTGAAATGGTACACAAAGTAACAATCGTACCTCGTGGTCAAGCTGGTGGATATGCAGTTATGTTACCAAAAGAAGATCGATACTTTATGACGAAACCAGAATTACTAGATAAAATTACAGGTCTACTTGGTGGACGTGTAGCTGAAGAAGTAGTATTTGGTGAAGTAAGTACAGGAGCTCATAATGACTTCCAACGTGCAACAGGTATTGCTCGTCGTATGGTTACTGAATTCGGTATGAGTGATAAATTAGGTCCACTTCAGTTTGGTCAATCTCAAGGCGGTAATGTATTCCTTGGAAGAGACTTTAATAATGAGCAGAATTATAGTGATAAGATTGCTTATGAAATTGACGTGGAAATTCAAACAATCATTAAAGATTGTTACGCAAAAGCTACTGATATTATCACGAAGCACCGCGATAAATTAGACTTACTTGCTAACACTTTATTAGAAGTAGAAACATTAGATGCTAAAGGAATTAAGAGTCTTTGGGAACAAGGTACACTTCCTACATCAACTTCTTCTGCTGACGAGGTGAAAGTGAACATTGCTCCTAAAAAGGACGATGAACCAACTGAACCAAAAATTACAGAATAAAAATAGAGAGTGTCTATCCAGACACTCTTTCTTTTTTTGTTCTCAAAGCAACTATTTTTAATCTAATAATAACTTGTGTTATCATATTTTTTATAGTGATAAAAATGAAGTTTGAAACGAAAAATATAAAAAATTATCGGTTTTATTTCTGAAATGGAGAGTCGGTGGATATTATGTTATTTGTAATAGATGTTGGAAATACAAATACTGTTCTTGGTGTTTATCAAGAAGATGAATTAATACATCATTGGAGAATTGAAACAAATCGATATAAAACAGAAGATGAATATGGAATGGTGATTGGTTCATTATTACAATATGCTGGTATACAATTTGGAGAGTTCCACGCAGTGATTATCTCATCAGTTGTACCACCTATCATGTTTTCGTTAGAAAGAATGGCAACTAAATATTTTAAACAAAAGCCATTAATAGTAGGTCCTGGCATTAAGACAGGCTTAAACATTAAATATGATAATCCGAAAGAAGTCGGTGCAGATCGTATTGTAAATGCTGTAGCTGGGATTGCTCAATACGGTAGTCCTCTAATTATTGTAGATTTTGGTACAGCTACTACATATTGTTATATTGATGAAAACAAAAATTATATTGGTGGAGCAATTGCACCGGGAATTAATATTTCCACAGAAGCACTTTATACAAAAGCTTCTAAGTTACCGCGAATTGAATTAACTAGACCGTCTAATATTGTTGGCCGAACAACAGTTGAGGCGATGCAGGTTGGAATTCTCTATGGTTATGTTGGTCAAGTTGAAGGTATTGTGAAACGAATGAAAGAGCAAGCAAAGGTAGAACCTACTGTAATAGCAACTGGTGGTCTTGCTTCTCTAATATCTAAAGAGTCGGATATTATTGATGTTATGGATCCATATTTAACGTTAAAAGGGCTACATTTAATTTATAAACGAAATTCATAAAAAGGAGTTCATCATGAAGGATTATTTAGTAAAAGCATTAGCTTTTAATGGTGAGGTACGTGCATATAGTGTTAGATCAACAAACATCGTAAGGGAAGCACAAGAACGTCATGATACATGGTCAAATGCATCTGCTGCATTAGGTCGTACGTTAACTGCTGGAGCAATGATGGGTGCTATGCTTAAAGGTGAGGAAAAATTAACACTTAAAATTGAGGGTAATGGTCCACTTGGACATATTTTAGTTGATAGTAATGCAAAAGGCGAAGTACGTGGCTATGTTGCGAATCCGCATGTTCAAACTGAACTGAATCAATTTGGAAAAATTGATGTAGCAAAAGCAGTTGGTACGGTAGGCACGGTATCAGTAGTAAAAGATATCGGTATGAAAGAGCCATTTACTGGTCAAGTACCAATTGTATCTGGAGAGCTTGGAGAAGATTTCACATACTATTTTGCTGTATCAGAGCAAACTCCTTCATCAGTAGGTGTAGGTGTTCTAGTAAACCCTGATCATACGATTTTGGCTAGTGGAGGATTCATTATTCAAATCCTACCTGGTGCAAACGATGAGTGTATTACAAAAATTGAAAATCGCCTAAAAACAATTAAACCAGTTTCTAAATTAATTGAAGAAGGACTAACTCCGGAAGAACTTCTTTATGAAGTATTAGGGAAAGAAGAAGTACGTATCTTAGAAACAATGGATGTGAAATTCCAATGCCAATGTTCTAGAGAAAGAATCGAAGGAGCATTAGTTAGTATAGGTAAACAGGAATTACAACTAATTTTAGAAGAAGATGGTGAGGCGGAAGTTAAATGTCATTTCTGTAACGAAGCTTACCATTTCTCAGAAGATCAACTAAAAGAGTTAATCAACCAAATGTAAGTCAAAAAATTTAGGAATTTGTCAGATATACTATTCATAATTTGTTATGTAGACATACAAATTTGTGAATAGTATAAATTGTTTGACAGATTCTTTTCTTTTTATAATAATGTATATTAAACAGGTCAATATACTTGGGATTAGGAGTGATGGGAAATGAAGGTTGCAAATTCGGTTTATGAATTAATCGGTCAAACTCCAATAGTGAAACTGAACAGATTGGTCGAAGAGGATAGTGCGGAAATTTACTTAAAACTGGAGTTTATGAATCCAGGTAGCAGCGTAAAGGATCGTATTGCTTTAGCAATGATTGAGGATTCAGAGAAAAAAGGCTTATTAAAACAAGGTGACACAATTATCGAACCAACTAGTGGAAACACAGGAATTGGACTAGCGATGGTTGCTGCTGCTAAAGGGTATAAAACAATATTAGTTATGCCGGAAACGATGAGTATTGAAAGACGCAATCTTTTACGTGCTTATGGAGCAGAATTAGTATTAACGCCGGGTCCAGAAGGTATGGGTGGAGCGATTCGTAAAGCAGATGAGCTTGCAAAAGAAAATGGATACTTTATTCCACAACAATTCAAAAATTTATCTAATCCTGAAGTACACCGTTTAACAACAGGTCCTGAGATAGTTGATCAAATGGGCGAGCAATTAGATGCTTTTGTTTCAGGTGTTGGTACAGGTGGTACAATTTCTGGAGCAGGATCAGTATTAAAAGAAGCTTATCCAGGTATAAAAATTGTAGCGGTTGAGCCTGAAGATTCACCTGTTTTATCAGGTGGTAAACCAGGACCACATAAAATTCAAGGAATAGGTGCTGGATTTATTCCAGACATCTTAAATACTGAAATTTATGATGAAGTCATTCAAATTAAAAATGATGTAGCAATGGAGACTGCAAGGAAAGTGGCAAAAGAAGAAGGGATCTTAGTTGGTATTTCTTCTGGAGCAGCTATTTATGCAGCTCAACAAGTTGCTAAAAAGCTAGGAAAAGGTAAGAAAGTGCTAGCTATTATTCCAAGTAATGGTGAGCGTTACTTAAGTACAGCTTTATATCAATTTGAATAAAATTAAAAATTAAACAATCCCTTTGCTTCAAGGCGGAGGGATTTTTTGTTATCTAATGAAATGCTTTGATGTATAGTTCCTTATTTTTGTGTAAAATGAAAAAAGGAAGCAAACAGAGGGGGATTTCATATGAAGTATGAAATATTTTCAAAAGTATTAAATTTTAACAAATCTTTCTTCTATCACTTTGTAGAGATGGCTAAAGACAAAAAGAATGCCGTACTACTTGAAAGTGGACGTGATGGAAGATATTCAATTATGGCATCAAATCCCGTTGCAAAAATTTATGGCAAACATAATACATTAACAATAGAAGATCATTTAGGAAAAACAGAAGAGAACGGTAATCCGATTGATCTGGCGAAAAAATATTTAACAAAATTCACAGTAAAAAAACGCGATGATTTACCACCATTTCAAGGTGGAGCGGTCGGGTATTTCACATATGACTGTAATCGTTATATAGAAGACATTCCAAACCTTGCAGAAGATGTTTATAACATTCCTGATGTATATTTACTCGTATTTCATGAGGTTATCATTTTCGACCATCAGGACCAGTTATTGTATTTAATTGCAATTGATGAAATTAAGAATAAAGAGATTGCATTAGAAAAGCTAGATTTACTAGAAGCATTCTTTGTAAAAGAAGTGGAAAAAATAAACATAGATACGAAAAGTTCCGAACAACTTCAAAAAACAGTTTATATGTCCGAGGAAATCTTTACTGAGGCTGTAGGGAAGGTAAAGGATTATATTGGTGCTGGTGATGTATTTCAAGTGAATTTATCGGTTTTACAATCGGAAACATTGGTAACAGAACCGATTCATATATACGAGCAATTAAGAGAGATTAATCCTTCTCCATATATGTCATTTTTGGAATTTGATGAGTTTCAAATTGTAAGTTGTTCGCCAGAGCTACTTGTGGCAAAGCGAGATCAAGAAGTTTGGACAAGACCAATCGCTGGTACAAGGTCTCGTGGTAACACACCTGAGGAAGAAGCGCAATTAATGGAAGAACTACGTTCGAATGAAAAAGAACAGGCTGAACATATTATGTTAGTGGATTTAGAGCGCAATGATTTAGGACGAGTATGTAAGTATGGTTCAGTCGAAGTGGATGAGCTATTAGTTATTGAGAAATACTCACATGTTATGCATTTGGTTTCCAATGTCCGAGGAGAATTAAAAGAAGACAAAGATTCATTCGATTTGCTAAAAGCAGTATTTCCCGGGGGAACAATAACAGGTGCACCTAAGATCCGTACTATGGAGATTATTGAGGAGTTAGAGCCAACAAAACGCGGAATTTATACAGGTTCGGTTGGATGGATTAGTTTTACAGGTGATATGGAGTTAAATATTACAATCCGTACAATGATTACGAAAGATCAACAAGCGTATGTACAAGCAGGCGCAGGGATCGTAATTGATTCGAATCCTAAGCACGAGTACTTGGAAAGCTTAAAGAAAGCACAAGCGTTATGGACAGCAAAGCAGGTAAGTGAACAAAAAGCTAAGTTAGGTGGTATACAAGCATGATTTTAATGATTGATAACTACGATTCTTTTACTTACAACCTTGTACAATATTTAGGTGAACTAGGTGAAGAACTGGTAGTAAAAAGAAACGATGAAATCACTCTAGAAGAAATAGAAGCAATGGCCCCTACTTATTTAATGATTTCGCCTGGACCATGCACACCAAATGAAGCAGGTATTAGTTTAAAAGCTATAGAATACTTCGCAGGTAAAATACCTATTTTAGGTGTGTGCTTAGGACATCAGGCGATTGCTCAAGTGTTCGGCGGTGAAGTGATCCGTGCGAAAACGCTTATGCATGGTAAGACTTCTTCTATTACACACGAAGGTTTGGGGTTATTTAACGACTTGCCATCACCGATTGATGTGACGAGATATCACTCTCTAATTGTTGACGAGAACAGCTTCCCAAATCAATTACAAGTTACAGCTTGGACAAGTGATGGAGAAATAATGGCGTTAAAACATAAAACATTGCCGATTGAAGGGGTTCAATTTCACCCTGAATCAATTATGTCTCAGTTTGGAAAAGAGATGCTTAAAAACTTTTTAGAGTTATATAAACCGTCTAGGAGTAAAATATGAAGATTTATTTCAATGGAGATTATCTAAATGATTTTGAAGTGAAAATCTCTCCATTTGATCACGGCTTTTTATATGGGCTAGGCGTATTTGAGACCTTTAGAATCTATGATGGACACCCATTCCTATTACACGATCATCTAAACCGATTAAGACATTCTTTAAATGAACTAAATATTGAGTGGAACATGTCTAACGAGGAAATACGAGATATATTATCTCAATTAGTAGAGATGAACAATTTAAAGAATGCGTATATTCGTTTAAATGTTTCTGCAGGCGATGGAGAGATTGGTCTATATACGGGTATGTATCAAAAACCAAATACAATCATATTTGTAAAACCAATGCCCCTTTCAAATATTACTGAGAAGGAAGGGGTCATTCTACGTACACCAAGAAATTCTCCTGAAGGTAAAGAACGATTAAAGTCGCATCATTACTTAAATAATATTATTGGTAAAAAAGAAATTGGGAATTCTCCTAGTTTGGAAGGGATATTTCTTACGAAGGAAGGATACATTTCTGAGGGAATCGTTTCAAATATCTTTTTTATTAAGAAGGGTAAAATGTATACTCCTCACATCGATACGGGAATTTTAAATGGGATTACAAGACAATATGTTCTTCATTGGGCAAATATTAACGGCATTATGTGCGAGGAAGGTTTCTTTACAGAAGCAGAGTTGGTTGATAGTGATGAGATTTTTATTACAAACTCAATTCAAGAAATGATTCCAATTACTGCAATTGATAAACATATCTATACTTTACATGAAAACAGTCTTATTCATAAACTTCAAAAAGATTATCGTAGATGCACATCACGTTTATTCAGCAGATATGAAATAGAAAGGAGTGAATAATCTTGAGAAGAGCTAAAACACCTTTGTTTTGCGGGAATTATTCATTACCAATACACAATGAAACAATTATTATGGGGATTTTAAATGCCACTCCAGATTCATTTTCCGATGGTGGAAAATATAACGAGGTAGAATTAGCAATTCAACATGCAAAGAAACTGATCGCTGATGGAGCGAAAATCATAGATGTAGGTGGAGAATCCACAAGACCTGGAGCGGAAAAGGTTGATGAGGAGGAAGAAATTAAACGAGTTATTCCAATTATTAGGGCTCTGTCTAATGAAATAGACGTACCAATTTCAATAGATACATATAAATCCGAAGTAGCAAGACAAGCTGTTGAAGCCGGAGCGACAATCATTAATGATGTTTGGGGAGCAAAAAAAGATCCTCGTATTGTAGAGGTTGCAGCATCTTACCAAGTTCCGATTTGTTTAATGCATAACCGAACAAATGAAAATTATTACAGTTTGATGAGTGATTTGATGTGTGATTTAGTGGAAAGTATACAGATTGCAAAGAGTGCTGGTGTAAAAGATGAAATGATTATTCTTGACCCGGGTATCGGATTTGCAAAGACAGCTAAACAAAATTTAGAAGTGATGAATCAATTAGAGCAAATTAAATCATTAGATTATCCAGTCCTGCTTGGAACTTCTAGAAAAAGATTTATTGGACAAGTCCTTGGAACTGAAGTCGATGAGCGGATGGAAGGGACGGGAGCGACTGTTTGTCTTGGTATAACCAAGGGTTGTGAAATTGTTCGAGTTCATGATGTCTTACCGATTTCTCGAATGGCTAAAATGATGGATGCAATGTTACAGATAGGAGATCAATAATGGATAAAATTTATGTAACAGGTATGAAATTCTATGGGTACCACGGAGTTTACAAAGAAGAGAAAACGCTTGGTCAACGATTTAATGTGGATTTAATTGTCGAATTAGATACAAAAAAAGCAGGAAAAACAGATGATTTGGCGTATTCAGTAAGTTACGCAGATTTATACAAGACATGTGAAGAAGTTGTTCAAGGTAAACCGTATGATTTAGTTGAGGCAGTGGCTGAAGAGGTTGCTTCTCAAATATTATATACATACGATTTAATTCAGCAATGTACTGTGAAAGTGATCAAACCAGATCCGCCGATACCAGGTCATTATGATTATGTAGCAGTTGAAATAACAAGGGGTCGTCATGAATAATCAATCATACATAAGTTTAGGTACAAATATAGGAGATCGAGAAGGATTTCTTAAAAAAGCAATTCAAGAAATCGGACAACATGAAAGTATAATTGTTGAAGAAGTTTCATCAATTTATGAGACAGATCCAGTAGGTTACTTAAATCAAGATCCATTTTTAAATTTAGTCATTAAAATTTCTACCAATTTAACGCCACTACAATTGCTTGAAGTAACGCAGAGTATAGAACATAGCCTTGGTAGAAAAAGAGAATTACGTTGGGGTCCAAGAACAATAGACCTTGACATTTTACTCTATAATCAAGAAAATATAGAAGTTGAGCACCTAAGAATACCTCACCCTAGAATGTTTGAAAGAAGCTTTGTATTAATACCTTTAAAAGAAATTAACCCATCGCTTAAGGTTGAAAATAAATTGTTAGAAGACAAAGGGGTACGATTATGGAAGCAGAAAAATGGGGGAGAAGAATTAGGGCTTTTAGAAAGTTAAAAGGCTATACCCAAGAAGGTTTTGCAAAAAATCTGGGCGTATCCGTTTCTGTTCTAGGAGAAGTAGAACGCGGAAATCGTATGCCATCAGAACAGTTTTTGCATGAGTGTGCAAAACAATTAAAAGTAAGCGTAGAGGAACTATCGATATAGATTTTAGGTTTGAAGTGGAATGGAAGGAGGATGGGATGTGCTGAAAATTGGTGACATCGAGATGAAAAATCCCGTCGTACTAGCACCAATGGCCGGGGTGTGTAACTCGGCTTTTAGATTAACTGTAAAAGAATTTGGCGCAGGATTAGTTTGCGCTGAAATGGTAAGTGATAAAGCGATTCTTAACAATAACAAAAGAACATTAGAAATGCTTTATATGGATGAACGTGAGAAACCATTAAGCTTACAAATATTTGGCGGAGAAAAATCATCGTTAGTAGAAGCTGCTAAGTACGTAGATGAAAATACTAATGCAGATATTATTGATATTAATATGGGTTGCCCTGTGCCAAAAATAACAAAAGTTGATGCGGGTGCTAAATGGTTATTAGACCCTAATAAGATTCATGAAATGGTTTATGCAGTATCTCAAAATGTAAGTAAACCAGTAACTGTTAAAATGCGACTTGGTTGGGATGATGATCATATATATGTAGTGGAAAATGCAAAAGCTGTTGAAGCTGCTGGCGGAAAGGCTGTTACAATTCATGGTCGTACTCGCTATCAAATGTATGAGGGGAAATCTGATTGGAGCTGGATAAAAGAAGTTAAAAATCAGGTTTCAATTCCAGTGATCGGAAATGGTGACGTAGAAACACCTCAAGATGCTAAGCGTATGCTAGATGAAACTGGCTGTGATGGCGTAATGATTGGTCGAGCGGCACTAGGAAATCCTTGGATGATTTATCGTACGGTTAATTATCTGGAATCAGGTATTTTAATGCCTGAGCCAACACCACGTGAAAAAATTGATGTATGTCTATTGCATATGGACCGATTAATTGAATTGAAAAATGAACATGTTGCTTTACTGGAAATGAGAAAACATGCCGCATGGTATTTAAAAGGCATGAAAGGTACTACAACAGTTCGTAACCAAATCAATGAAGTGAATACTCGTGAAGAAATGGTTAATCTATTAACGGCGTATGTTAATGAAGTGGAAGCAAAAATGGAAGCTGTTGAAGCTTTGTAAGTTTGACAGGTTTCCCTTGACAAAATATAATATGATATAGTAAACAAAACTGCCAGATAGATACCTGGCAGTTTTTCTATTAAAATTATATTGTATTTATATACTTAATGAATAAAAAACGTGGAGATGAGAAGATGAGTCACGAAGAATTAAATGACCAAGCCCTGATTCGTAGGGAAAAATTGAAAACTCTTGAAGAAAAAGGAATCGATCCTTTCGGTAAAAAATTTATCCGTTCACACTCTTCAAGCGAACTATTAGCACAGTTTGATCAATTTTCTAAAGAAGAATTAGAAGAAAAAGCAATTATTGTTTCATTCGCAGGCCGTGTAATGACGAAACGTGGTAAAGGGAAAGCTGGATTTGCTCACGTACAAGATTTAAATGGACAAGTTCAAATCTATGTTCGTAAAGATGCTGTGGGTGAAGAGAGCTACGAAATCTTTGACATTACTGACCTAGGTGACATTGTAGGTGTTAAAGGTGAAGTGTTTAAAACAAATGTTGGAGAATTATCTATTAAGGTAAAGGAATATACTTTCCTATCTAAAGCATTATTACCACTTCCAGATAAGTTCCATGGTTTACAAGATGTGGAACAACGTTATCGCCAACGCTACTTAGATTTAATGAACATGGAAAGCCGTCAAACGTTCATTTCTCGTAGTAAAATCATTCAATCAATGAGACGTTATCTTGATAGCCAAGGTTATTTAGAAGTTGAAACGCCTATGTTGCATGCAATCGCAGGTGGAGCTTCAGCTAGACCGTTTATCACACACCATAACGCTCTTGATATGGAATTATATATGCGTATTGCTATTGAGTTACACTTAAAACGATTAATCGTAGGTGGACTTGAAAAAGTTTATGAAATCGGTCGTGTATTCCGTAACGAAGGTATTTCAACTCGTCATAATCCAGAGTTTACGATGATTGAATTATATGAAGCTTATGCAGATTATCAAGACATCATGGAACTGACTGAGAACTTAATCGCTCATATCGCTAAAGAAGTTTTAGGTACAACAACAATTCCTTATGGTGAATATACAGTTAACTTAGAGCCAAAATGGACAAGACTTCATATGGTTGATGCGATTAAAGAAGCATGTGGAGTAGATTTCTGGCCTGAAATGTCAGTAGAACAAGCAAGAGAATTTGCTAAAGAGCATAATGTAGAGATTAATAACAATATGTCTGTAGGACATATCATTAATGAATTCTTTGAACAAAAAGTAGAAGAAACATTAATTCAACCTACATTTATTTATGGTCATCCGGTTGAAATTTCACCGTTAGCGAAAAAGAACGCTGATGATCCTCGTTTCACCGACCGTTTTGAATTGTTTATCGTGGCTCGTGAGCATGCGAATGCATTCACGGAATTAAATGATCCAATTGATCAAAAACAACGTTTTGAAGCTCAATTGAAAGAACGTGAGCTTGGAAATGATGAAGCGCATATGATGGATGACGATTATATCGAAGCATTAGAACATGGTATGCCACCAACTGGAGGACTAGGTATTGGTATCGACAGACTAGTTATGTTGTTAACGAACTCGCCTTCAATCCGTGACGTATTATTATTCCCACTTATGAGACATAAATAATTTAGAACCAAGCTGACTAAACAATATTTGTTTAGTCAGCTTTTTTAATTCTGAATGTCTATTAAACATCATGATGAGGTTAAACTTAAATTACTTTTTCAAAACGTATTTTATGAGTTAAATAAAATGTGGATTCTGAATAAAAAGAATTTAAATTTAGGTATTGTGTTTATGTTTTTTTGGTGTTATATTATTAAACGTTGTCACATTAAAACGGTGTCGATGACAAATAAATAAATTCAAAAAAACGTTGACAACATTTGAAAGAAAATGTTATGATGTTTAAGTCGCTTACGAGCGACAAAGTGAACTTTGAAAACTAAACAAAACATGAAGTAAAACGTCAATTATTAGTTTTTTGAGCAATACAAGATTTAAACTTAACTATTATGGAGAGTTTGATCCTGGCTCAGGACGAACGCTGGCGGCGTGCCTAATACATGCAAGTCGAGCGGACTTGTAGGAGCTTGCTCCTGCAGGTTAGCGGCGGACGG
>Ga0209025_1004067_pt1 | contig 13070 bp, 12 predicted proteins | sample AraplaMF_Col_mLB_FD_184256 | JGI IMG/M metagenome (GOLD analysis project Ga0209025, IMG submission 184256) | Arabidopsis root microbial communities from the University of North Carolina, USA - plate scrape MF_Col_mLB (SPAdes) (version 2) | ecosystem: Host-associated > Plants > Roots > Endosphere... | reverse complement strand
TCGTTCAAAGAGGTGAAGATGATGTCCTTATTTAAAAACAGAATTCCGAAGAATTCTGTTTCTTTTTCTGAAGAAACGTATGAATTACAATTTCCAAAACCAATAGTAGCTCACGTAGAAGAAGAAATCCAAGTAGATCATGAAGAACTTCTTGCGCAGCAACAATCGTTACATATGGAAATGACTCAGCTAAAGCAAGAACAACAAATGTTAGAACAAGAACGTCAGCAGTTATTACATGATCAAGAACAATTTCGAATGCATGTTCAGCAGCAGATGAAAGAGATAGAATCGGCACATACGCAGTTTCAACAAGAACAACAAGAAACAGCATACGAATGGACGGAATTGTTATGGGATCAATCTTTTCAACTAGCAGAAAAAATTGTGAATCAAGCAGTAGATGCTAGATTACTTGATGTGTTACCTATATTAACTGGCATCGTTCAAACATTGCCTACTTCGTTTGAAAAATTGGTCATTACCGTACATCCAGAAACATTTGAACGTATTCAAGAAGAGAAGGAAAATACGAAAGAGTATTGGTTACTACAATTAGTAGAATGGAAATACGATTTCTCCTTACAGTTCGGTGAATTTGTTCTAGAAGAAGAGAAAGAGTTCTTTGAATTTAAATTTGCACCTATATTCGCGAAACTTCGCCAAAAATGGGAAGAAGAGAAGTTGTTTGAGGAGCAAAACGTATGAATCGACTGTTAATGAATGAAAACCAAAAATGGAATACGTTTATTGAAACGCCGTTTTATACGAAAGTTGGTAAAGTTCATAGTGTACAAGAGCAGTTTTTCGTAGCAAAAGGGCCAAAGGCGAAAATCGGTGATGTTTGTCTCGTTGGAGAACATAGCGTCTTATGTGAAGTAATTGCGATTGAAAAAGAAAACAATATGTTACTCCCATTTGAACAGACAGAAAAGGTATGTTACGGAGATTCCGTTACATTAATTGATGAAGATGTTGTTATCCCTCGTGGAAATCATTTACTCGGAAAAGTGTTAAGTGCAAATGGCGAAGTGTTAAATGAGAACGTTGAAAATATTCCGTTGCAAAAAATAAAGTTAGATGCTCCGCCTATTCATGCATTTGAACGGGAAGAGATTACCGATGTATTTGAAACCGGAATTAAATCCATTGATTCTATGCTAACAATTGGCATCGGTCAAAAGATTGGTATTTTCGCTGGATCAGGTGTTGGTAAATCTACTTTACTCGGAATGATTGCCAAAAATGCAAAAGCTGATATAAACGTTATTAGTTTAGTAGGAGAGCGTGGCCGAGAAGTAAAAGACTTTATTCGAAAAGAATTAGGTGAGGAAGGCATGAAGAAAAGCATCGTTGTCGTAGCGACGTCAGATGAAAGTCACCTTATGCAACTTCGCGCAGCTAAGCTTGCAACATCTATCGCTGAATACTTCCGAGACCAAGGTAATAACGTATTACTTATGATGGACTCTGTTACTCGTTTTGCTGATGCACGTAGAAGTGTTGATATTGCCGTTAAAGAGTTACCGATTGGTGGTAAAACACTCTTAATGGAAAGTTATATGAAAAAGCTGTTAGAGCGATCCGGAAAAACGCAAAAGGGATCTATAACAGGTATTTATACTGTACTCGTTGATGGAGACGATTTAAACGGTCCTGTACCAGATTTAGCACGTGGTATTTTAGATGGACATATTGTATTAAAACGTGAGCTTGCAACGCTCAGTCATTACCCTGCTATTTCAGTGCTAGATTCAGTAAGTAGGATTATGGAAGAAATCGTTTCGCCAACTCATTGGCAACTGGCAAATGAAATGAGAAAAATTTTATCTATTTATAAAGAAAATGAATTATATTTCAAATTAGGAACGATTCAAGAAAATGAAGAAAATGCTTATGTTTTTGAATGCAAAAATAAAGTAGAAGGTATAAATTCATTTTTAAAACAAGGTCGATCAGATCGTTTCCAATTTGATGATATCGTTCAAGCAGTGCACCATATAGTATAAGACCTTGCGCCCTGCAGGTCTTATTTTTTTGTTTTTTAATATTTCACAGATTTTTTTGTAAAAAAACTATATAATAGAAAAAGAGAGCGTTATAATAGGAAGGGGCTATGAAAACAGGTGGAAAAGCAGCAATACGACACGATAAAATTGCAAATAAATCAAGAAAAAGAACAGATTTTGAAAGAAGTGTATAAATTAACAGCTGAAAAAAGAAAAATAGAACAAAAAAAAGAATATGATTTATATGTTGTGAAATCGCGTAGTAAAGTCGTACAAACTGGGCAACGTATTATGGCTGGTATGCTTTCCTCACATACGTTTTCACCTGAAAGAATAGAAGAATGGAATCGGAAAATTAAAAAAACAGAAGATTTTATTCGAAAAAATGAAAGCCTTTTAGAACAAGTAAAAGAAAAAGAACGTGTCATTGATGAGATGTATCAAGAAGATTGTAGAAAGCTTGCAAAAGTAAGAGAAAAGCAGGAAGAAAAAATGCTTCTTGATTTGAAAATGTGTATGAATGGATGAGGTGAATGTAGTGATACAGTCTGTATTACCGGTGCAACAAAGTTTACCTCCGCAAAAAGACAAAGGGCTAGAAGTACAATCCAAAAGTGAAGATTCTTCATTCGATCGTGCGATGAGGATGGAAAATAAACAGCAGCCGAAAACGGAGAAAACAAAGCGAGAAGATGCACCAGAAGATAGAAAAGAAAACATTCTTTCTAAAAAAACGGCAACGAAAGAAGAGCCTAATGTAAAGAAAGAAGAAAAAAAAGAGACAGAACAGTTATTATTAGCTGTATCTGAGCAAATGGTTGCAATTGAGCAATTACGTGTGCAGCCAGAATTGTTATATCAATACATACAAAAAATACAAGGGCTATATAAAGAGTATGGAAATATAAAACTTAACGAATTACCCGCAGGTGAATTACAACAATTACAAGAACTCCTTTCCAATATGAATATCAAAAATGCTATATGTTTAGAAGATACAATGCAAATGATATTAGATAAAGTGAAGATGCCAGAGCAAACGATGCAAGTATTGAAAGTCGTAGAAACAGAGACTTGTAATATTGCAAAGAAACAAGAAGATTCTAAAGATGTAGACCTTCCGACAGCTGAGAGCGATGATGTAAAGATAGAGTTGCCAGAAGGTGATGTATTCAACGATTCAAATTCTGCGGGTGCGGAGTTATTAAATAAAGCGGCGAGTACTGATCCTATAGGGAAATCAAATAGTGGCGCTGAGAAAGTTTCATTGCCTGACTTAGGAAAGAAAATGGAAGCACAAGTAGAGGCGCTGCAAAAGTTTGTAGTGAAACAAGAACGTGTTTTATTTCAGTTAAATCCAGAAAAACTTGGTACTTTAACAGTGTTTATGAAAAAACATGGAGATCAAATTGATGTTCACATAGAAATGGAAAAACACGATGCGAAAAAACGTGTGGAAATCATTTTTGATGAATTGAGACTGAAGTTAAAAGAAAAAGAAATCAATATTCAAATTAGCTATTCAGATAAAGATGAAAATCGTAAAGAACAGCGAGAACAAGAACAAAGGCAAAAGCAGCAATTAGCAAGTACGAAACATGAGAAACAAGAATCGAAAGAATTTGCGGGATTATTGGAGGAATAAAGCGTGCCAACAGTTGGATTAAATACAACGAGTACAAATCATATTCCGTTGCAAGCAGGAGCGCAGAATAGGAACGCATCTGTTAACGGTGCACAACCGGCAGTAGGGCAAGTAAATGGAGTATCAGCAGGAGAACAAAAGACGCCTGGTGTAATGGGGAAAGATGATTTCCTAAAATTGTTTTTAGCGAGTTTCCAACATCAAGATCCATTTAATGCGATGGATATGAATCAAATGATGAACCAAACAGCGCAATTATCTCTTATGGAACAAGTACAGAATATGACGAAAGCAGTAGATTCTTTAAAATCGACAATGTATTCAACAGCGCTTGATGGTGGAATGAAGTTTTTAGGGAAGTATGTAAGAGGTGTTGACGGTGATGGTAAAAAAGTCACTGGTCAAGTAGAGACAGTTCGCCTCGCAGAAAATAATGAGGTACAGCTCGTTATTGATAATAAAGTTGTATCCCTTCGTTTCGTTGAGAGAGTGTCCGATAAACCAATTGGAGAAACAAATCCAGAAGATGCGAAGAAAGACGAGAAAAAAGTAACAGAAGAAGTAAAAACTACAAATTCATAAGGAGTGTCCATACGTTATGATTAAAGCGTTATATACAAGTATTACAGGAATGAATGCAACACAAAATGCATTAAGTGTAACTTCAAATAATATTGCGAATGCACAAACAGTAGGGTATAAAAAACAAAAAGCTATGTTTGATGATTTACTATATAACAACTCAATTGGTTCAAAAGGTGACAATAAATACGCTGGAACGAATCCGAAAAGTATCGGTAACGGTGTGAAAATGAGCGGTACAGTTACAGACTATAGCGACGGAACAATTACGTTAACTGGTGGTAAAACACAAGCGGCAATGGAAGGTAATGGTTTCTTCGTAGTAGGTGATTCAGCAGGCGGAAATATGGAATTTACTCGTAAAGGTACGTTTGGAATATCTTCAAATTACTATATTACGAACACAGAAGGTCAATACGTATTTGCATACCCTGCAAATGCAGCGACAGGTGAAGTTGATTTATCTGGTATTCCAGGACCATTACAAATCCCGATGGGAACTGCAATTGGTGGTATTCAAACAACGAAGGGTACAATTAAAGGGAATATCCCGGTGAATGAAAGTAAAATTACGCAAGATTTACCATTTTATGATGATGCCGGTAATACATGGACGATGCGTGTAGAATTTACGAAAACGAGTGAACACGAGTATACATATAAAGTGCAAAGACGTAATGACTCGGCAAAAGATCCAAAGTTTGAAGAGGTTACAGGGGCAGGTTCAACAGGTACTTTGAAATTTGATAAAGTTGGAAACCCAGACCCGGTACAACAAGGAGCAGCTATCCCGTTTAACGGCGGAACGATAAATTTAGATTTTAGTCAATTAACAAACCATCCGACAGATAAAACATTATCAGTAACAGATGTAGACGGTAGAGCAGCAGCAACTGTTAAAGATTGCTTTATTGCTGACGGTGGATACGTAATGGTAAAATACTCTGATGGAAGTATGAAGTCAGCTGGTCAATTAGCTGTTGCGATGTTCCCGAACGAAGGCGGACTAATGAAAACAGGTAATGGTAACTATACAGCGACGAATACAACAGGTATTTTAGCACTTGGAGCATCTGGTCAAAACGGCGCAGGTAAAGTACGTGGTGGTGCACAAGAAGGTGCGAACGTAGATTTATCTGTAGAATTCGTTGACTTAATGTTATACCAACGCGGATTCCAAGGAAATGCGAAAGTAATTAAAGTATCAGATGAAGTATTAAATGAAGTTGTAAACTTAATTCGATAATATATAATAAAGAAAAATTGTAAAGTAGTAGAAAGGGTTTTTTATTCGTATGACAAGACAAGAGCGAATTTTACAATTGCCTTTTTTCGAAAATAAACGTGAACTTGCCGAGCAAGTGTTAAAAATGGAACGAGAAGAGCATGTATATTTACCAGATCAATTTGAAATTAAGCAAGTCCCTCCGTACTCATTTGGTGAAAAACAAGCAATCATCGGCCGTATTCACGAATTTTATTTCGTAAGTGTTGGTAGCGATGAGGTTTGGAAGTATCAACTGTTTAAAGATGAAATGAAGTGTCGTGAGTTTTTTGTTACGCTGCCAGATATTGCGGATCAGCAAATCGCGTTTTGGTTCAATAACATCGAGTTGTTGAAAGGATCTTAAAAAAAGATTTTAAAAGATCTTAAAGCCCTTTTTTTAGGTTTTGAGAGAGGACCTGGCGACGTGTGGTAGCGGTCAGTGCTTAATAGAGTCTCGATCGGTGTTTTAAGACCAGAGATATGGAGAGTTACTAGGGTAGTTGAAGAAGTGATAAGCGAAGTTTTTAAAAGCTCTTTTTTAGGTTTTGAGAGAGGACCTGGCGGTGTGTGGTAGCGGTCAGTGCTTAATAGAGTCTCGACCGGTGTGTAAGGACAGAGGTATGGAGAGTTACTAGGGTAGTTTGAGAAGTTGTAAGCGAAGTGTAGATAACAGCTATAAACTGCACGTAGTTGTAAGAACAGAGATATGAGAGGTACTGGGATGGTTAATCGTTTTATGGTAGACCAGTGCCTTTTGATAGTAAGTGACGATAGATTTTTATAAAAGGAGAGGTGAGGAGGATGGCGCAGAATAAGTATCGCGTTACATTCATTTCGCCGAGTGAGGTTGAGCAGCGGACTGTAATGGCGGCGAATAGTTTGCCGGATTTAATTCGTAAAGTAGAGAGTATTATTGCAGATCCAAACGGTTATTTTGTAAATGATAAAAAAAATAATTGCTATTTTAAAGTGATTAAAGAAAATGTTACGTTTATTCAATATGAGTTACTATTTTCGGATAAAGAAATTCATATTGAAAAATTAAAACATATAGCACCGGCAGTCTTAAAACGATTATTTGAAAAAATAAATGATCCGGAACTATATGCTTTGGCGCTACTGGATGTTGATATAGCGACGAAAGAATATGTGCTAGAACAAATGAACGCAGAGTTAAGAATAAGAGTAGAAACAGAGCTTTCGAAAAAATGGGAAGCGATGCCGACAGAAATTGTAGGAGCCCAAGAAGTGTTATTAGAGGCACTTGCTTCGTTTATACAAGATTAATTGCTAGAAATGAATCGTTCGACTATCTATATTTTTCATATAGGTAGTTGACTTTTTCGTTTTAATAAAGCTTAATAATTAGATATACGGAAATAATGAAAGGGGAGCGACACCTTTATGTCACAAGCACAAAGTATTTTATTAGAAAGCGGAACAAATGAATTAGAAATTGTTACATATACTGTTGGTGAAAACCTATTTAGTATTAACGTAATGAAAGTACGTGAAATCATTAATCCATTCCCTGTTACAACTGTGCCAGAATCTCATCATGCAGTTGAAGGTGTTGTTCAAGTACGTGGTGAAATTTTACCTGTTATTAACTTAGCGACAGCTCTTAATTTAAAATCGACAAAGCCACTTGATCAAACGAAATTTATCATTTCAGAATTAAACCAAATGAAAGTTATTTTCCGTGTGGATGAAGTGCATCGTATTCAACGTATTTCATGGGAACAAATTGATGAACCAGCTTCATTATCTATGGGACTAGAAGAAACGACATCTGGTATTGTAAAACTAGATGGAAAAATCATCTTACTATTAGATTATGAAAAGATTGTTTGCGAAATTAGCAACACTGGTTATGATAATAAATCACTTGCAGGATTAGAGCAAAAAACAGATCGTGCTGAAAAAGTGATTTATATTGCGGAAGATTCAGCAATGCTTCGTCAAATATTAGAAGAAACATTATCATCAGCTGGATATACGAAAATGAACTTCTTCAGCAATGGTGCAGAAGCATTAGCACAAATTGAAAAGCTAGCAAAAGAGCAAGGAGAAAAAATGTTTGAACATATTCACTTGCTCATTACGGATATTGAAATGCCGAAAATGGATGGACACCATTTAACGAAAGTAATTAAAGATGGTGAAGTAACGAATCGTTTACCAATCGTTATTTTCTCTTCGTTAATTACAAATGAATTATTCCATAAAGGCGAAGCGGTAGGGGCAAATGCTCAAGTAAGTAAGCCAGATATTCAAGAGTTAATTGGCTTAGTAGATAAGTTAGTGTTGTAAAAGAGTGTTAAAGCGCTTTTTTTGCTTGAATAGAAGCTCTAGCCATGTGTGGTGCGGTCAGTGCTTAATAGAGCCCCATGCGATGTGAGACTTTGATCGAGGATTTGCAGACACTATTTACAACTCTATTCTTTTAGTGGAGAGAAGGGAACTAGCCATGTGTAGTATTGGTTAGTTCCTTTTTATTGTTCTATACTCTGTATAGGTAAAAAGATGGAATGTTTTTGGAGTGTTTGTGGTTGTATGTATGAAAAATCTTCATTTGAAGATTTTTGATTTGAAAATATAAGAAAACGTATCTTTGGATTATTTTAGTAAAATTTCGTGATAACGCAAACTTTTTCGGTGAAATTACATTCTAAATACCATATAATATAATTAAATGTGATTAATATGCAATTATACATATTAATTGAAAAATCCTTTTTTCTATTACTATACTTTCTATACGTTTTTGTATGTTTATTATTTGACAGATAATTTCGAAATGTTATAATATGGATATGTAAAAATTGCTATTTTCTGAAAAGACATGGGAGTCAGATGAGAATTGCGAAAGGATGAGGGGGAGTGGCACAGATTATGTATCACCACACAGCAATCAATGTATTAAGTCTCTTACAAAACATGTCAAATAATAAAATGAACGATACGCAACTAGAAGCGGAATTTAAAAAAATAGAAAAACAATTCCAAGTAAAGTATGAAGAACTAGTTGATTTACATAATAGAATGGTATTATTTCAAATAGATATAGAAAAACATGGCGGGATGCGAGCGTATGAAAAATCAGCGATTACATGGCTGAAGTCAGAGCTAGAGTTGCTATATGAAGTGTATCAATTTTGCCAACGTCACGGTTTAAACATTATTAATATTTCAAAATACGTTAGTAAAAAAGAACTAAATCTTTTCCCGAAAACAGAAAGTCAATTGCAAAATACGTATTACAAATTAAAAAAACATGAAATACCGTTTGAAAATATTGAAAAACAAAAACCTGGACGAAAGCGAAAATATACACCTGTAAAAGAAACAATCGTTGAAATGAAAAAAGAAAACAATCACATATTAATAGAGGAAGTACAGCATAAAGAGAATGAAAAAAGTCTTGTAACAGTTATATCTGGTATCGTTGATAACTTTGAAACAATTAGTCAACATAGTGAAAGAAAAGAAGATGAATTACATCAGTTTATGGAAGGCATTTATAAGCTTTCTAGCATGGCCGCAGGGCATTTCAAAGAAGAGTCGAATAGAAGTAATCTAGAAAGTGAATTGCGAGCGCTACAATTGGAAAATGAAAGGTTAAAACGAGAAAAAGAAGAGCTTGTGCAAGATGTGAAAAATATGACACAACATTTAACGTATTTCATTAAAAGTTCGGATGTCGATCAAATTCGTAAATTACCAACCTTCGTACAAGAATGCAAACTAGAATTACACAAACTAGGATTATATAACGCACAAGACGGAAAAATGAAAATAAGGATCGACCGTAGAGGACAAGTTATGACGGTAGCGCCATAGAAGTATTAAGTGAAAAATAAAAGGGAAGTACATAGTTTATATGTATTTCCCTTTTGTTTTGTGTGGAATCATTTCAAAGAGTGGAATGACAATTATGATTGCAGTAATTTATATACCATTTGCGGAATTTGATTTGCTTGTGAAACCATGCTAAGTGCAACTTCAGTTAACAATTTAAACTTTAAAAAATCACTCATCTCCTGCGCCATATCCGCATCCTTAATTCGAGAAGCAGCATCTGTTAATACTGTACTTTGGCTATTTAAATTTTCGATATTAAATTGCAGTCGGTTGATCATAGCACCAAGATCGGCACGGTGAAGTGATACACTTTGCAATGCCTCTTCAATTTTACGAATCACCGCTCTTGCTTCTTGTTCTGTTGAAATGTTGATGTCATGTTGTGTAGGGGAAGAGGGAATATGTTTCGTTATATTTACTGTATGACCAATATCATCTAACGTAACAGGACGGTTTTGGCCGTCGAAAACGGATAAATTATTAAACTCAGTCGTCTCATCAATATAGCCAATTTGTTCTGTTAAAGGTTGGAACTCTTTATTTAGTGAATCACGGTTTTTATTTGAATTTGTGCCACTTGCAGATTGAACAGCTAAATCACGCATACGCTGTAAAATATTTGTCACAGTTTGAAGTGCAGCTTCCGCAGTACGTAGCATCGATATCGCATCCTCGTTATTACGAATCGCGACATGCATACCACTTGCTCTCGCATGCATACGAGTCACAATCGCAACATTCGCAGGATTATCAGAAGCATGGTTTAACTTCTTACCAGTCGCAAAATGCTCCATTGCAACATTCATACGCTTCTCATTCTCATACAACGACTGCCTAGCATTCATACTTAAAACATTCGTACCAATACGCATAATAGATACTCCTTATCTTATACTTTCATATAGGATTTTATAGTCAATAAACGGCTATGAAAAAAGGACTTATGCTTATTTTATATATATATTTTAACGCGGGAGGGGATCAAAATAGGCACTGACCGCTTTTACATATGGCTGGAGCTTCTCTCCAGGCTAAAAAGAAAGCTTTTGATCTATCTATATAGAAAAAATAAACCTCTCCGCAAGCAGAGAGGTTTATTCATGAAACTAACTCAAATGGCTTATTGTAATAATTTAGAAACCATTTGTGGAGTTTGGTTTGCTTGAGAAAGCATGCTGATACCAGCTTCGTTCAAGATTTTGAACTTAGTCATTTCAGACATTTCTTTCGCCATGTCAGCGTCTTCTACTTGAGAAGCAGCTGATGCCATGCTAGACTGTTGGCTCTTAAGGTTGTTTACGTTAAAGTCTAGACGGTTTAATGTAGCACCTAAAGTTGCACGGTTAGAAGCTATTTTTTCAAGAGCTTCATCAATAGCTTTAATTGCTAAATTAGCATTACCTGCAGGGGTTCCAGTTGTTGAAGAAGTTGCAGCTTTAAACATATCACCAATTGCACGAGCTGCATCTAAAGATTTTCCAGAACCATCGTTTTTATTATAGTTATCAATTGCCTCTGAAATTTTTGCTACATCTTCTTTATTCATACCACGCTTAACCTTATCAAATTCATCAACAAAATTCTTCATTGCTTGATCAGCATTACCAGTAGATGCTAAATCTGATAATTCTTGAGCTTTTTGGTTTGCAGTTGTTACATCATCAGTTTTAACTGGTGCAGCAGCCGCTAAAAATGCTTTTCCAATTTCTTGTACTTTTTCGTCAGTATTGTTATCAACACTAGTCGATTTGAAAGTATCAATTGCTGCTGAAACTTTAGCTACATCTTCTGCAGTCATAGCTGATTTAACTTTATTAAAGTTTTCTTCAAAGGCTGCAACTGCTGCAGTTCTTGCATCTTTTTTAATATCATCAGTACCACCAACAGCAACGTAAGCTTTTAATTCTTCAGCAGAGCCTGCTTCTTTCGCTGCTGTACCTGTTGCTGCAGTGATTAAATCTGTTGTAACGCTAGATATTGGAGTGCCAGAAGCAGCACCATTAATTGATAATCCTTTAATGCCTAGAGCAGTAGAAGAAGTATTAGATAATTGAATTTGAATTTGTTTACCTGTAACATCAGAGTCTAAAGTTTGAATAGAGATAGTTTTGTTACTACCATCTAATAACTTTTTGTCATTGAACTCAGTATTGTTCGAGATATAGTCAATTTGTTCTTTTAAAGCAGAGAACTCTTTATCAAGAGCTGCTTTGTTTTTATCTGTATTTGTGCCGTTTGCTGATTGGTTAGCAAGGTCACGCATACGAAGTAAGATGTTAGAAACTGAGTTCATTGCTGAATCAGTTGTACGGATTAAAGAAATACCGTCTTGAGTATTGTTAGCTGCAACACCTAATCCGCTTTCACGTGCACGCATACGAGTTGCGATTGCAAGACCTGCTGCATCGTCAGAAGCGTTGTTGATACGTTTACCGCTTGATAAACGGTCCATAGCGTTACTCATTTTAGCTTGGTTTTGACGCATGTATTCTTGCGTACGCATGCTATTAATGTTTGTATTAATTCTCATGTAAAAGAACCCCCATTTTTTTATATTGACTTTTCTGCAAATTGAAAAACGGTAATATGCGAAAAAATCGATTTCGAATTTATTGTAAGCCTTGCTATAATGGGTGTCAACTGAAAATTTGAATTAATAAATATAAAAAAATAACAGTTTAACAATTTAGTCGTTTTTTTATTACAATATAATTGCAAAGGATTATTGCAAACTTTACGAAAAAACTCTAATATTAGATTATCTTTGTTTACCGAAAAGGTGATATTATGGTAGTTGGAAATATAGTAAAAGAAGTACTTGCATATAAAAAAGGACAGTTTCAGCAAAAGTTAAGTAGTCCACAGGCGTTCGTTAGTAGTCGGTTTCAAGAGAAGTTGCAAAGCGAGTCTATGAAGGAAACGAAGGCTACTACGCAGCCGGAAAAAGTAGAGGATATGAGTCAGCCGGTACAATCTACGAAAATAGAAACGCTCGTTAATAAAGGTGATTCTAGTAAAGTAGAGGAAGTAAGTAAGCCGGAAGAGAAGCCAGAAACGAAGAAAGTTGATGAAGTACAAGTTGCGCAAAAAGAGTTTGAACGACGTTTCCCGGAAACGAAAAATGAGGCTGTTGATACGTGGGGATTAACGAAGAAGTATAATATTCAAAAAATACGTTCTTCAAATGAAGGAAAGTATGAGGATATTATTGATCGTGTGAGCCGTTTATACGGAATTCCGAAAACGTTAATTCAAAAAATGATTGAAGTAGAGTCTAATTTTAATCCGAAAACGGTGTCACATGCAGGGGCGATGGGACTTATGCAGCTTATGCCGGCGAATGTGAAAGAGATGGGTATAAAAAATCCATTTTCACCAGCTGAAAGTATTGAAGGCGGCGTGAAAGAGTTAAGTGGTTATTTAAAGAAAAATAACGGTGATTTAGTATTAGCGCTTGCTTCTTATAATGCTGGTCCTGGTAATGTGAGAAAGTACGGAGGCGTACCTCCATTTAAAGAAACGCAAGGATATATTAAAAAAATATTAAATATCGACGTTTCAAAATAAGAGATTTCATTATATAGAGAGAACATGAAATTTTCGTGAACATGATATGGGAGTTGGCTAGATTTGAAATTACAAGATGATATTCCGTTAACAATTTATTTTGAAATCGGAAATACGAAAAAGAAAATTGAAGATC
>Ga0209025_1004065_pt1 | contig 13073 bp, 15 predicted proteins | sample AraplaMF_Col_mLB_FD_184256 | JGI IMG/M metagenome (GOLD analysis project Ga0209025, IMG submission 184256) | Arabidopsis root microbial communities from the University of North Carolina, USA - plate scrape MF_Col_mLB (SPAdes) (version 2) | ecosystem: Host-associated > Plants > Roots > Endosphere... | reverse complement strand
AATTTCAACTATTATCTGGAAAACTAGAAGATGAGCTTGTATCCATTGAAGTAGAACAACAACAAGCACCAATGTTAGATTTTATGCAAGGAACCGGAATGGAACAAATGGGAATGAACTTTCAAGAATCATTAGGTGGTTTATTTCCAAAGAAAACGAAAAAAAGAAAACTTACCGTAAAAGAGGCTCGTAAAATTCTTACGAATGAGGAAGCTCAGAAATTAATAGATATGGATGAAGTTACTCAAGAAGCGGTTTTTAAAGCGGAGCAATTAGGCATTATTTTTATAGATGAAATTGATAAAATTGCAAGTAAACAAAATAGTAGTACGCAAGATGTATCAAGAGAAGGCGTTCAAAGAGACATATTACCAATTGTAGAAGGAAGCACTGTGGTTACAAAATATGGTCCAGTCAAAACAGACCATATCTTGTTTATTGCAGCTGGTGCTTTCCATATTTCAAAACCTTCAGATTTAATACCAGAATTACAAGGACGATTTCCAATTCGTGTAGAACTAGGAAAACTATCAGTTGAAGACTTTGTACGAATATTAGTTGAGCCAGATTTTTCAATTATTAAACAATATAAAGCTTTATTGTCTACAGAAGGTATACAAATCGAATTTTCTGACGATGCTATACGTAGAATCGCAGAAATAGCATTTGAAGTAAATCAATCTACTGATAATATAGGTGCTAGAAGGCTTCATACAATTATGGAAAAGCTTCTTGAAGACTTATCATTTGAGGCGTCAGAAATCCAAATGGGTACTATTCTTATTACTCCGCAATACGTAAATGAAAAACTCGCAAATATAGCAAAAGATAAAGATATTAGTCAATTTATCTTATAGGAAACGTACAATTAAATAGGAGGCATTTAGAAAGATGCAATTATTAGACAAAACGAGAAAAATAAATAAGTTATTACAACAATCAGCAGGTAAGCCTGTTAACTTTAAAGAAATGGCTGATACTTTAGAAGAAGTAATTGAATCAAATGTATTTGTATTAAGCCGTAAAGGGAAGTTATTAGGATACGGTCTACATCAAAAGATTGAAAATGAGCGTATGCAAAAAATGTTTAGTGATCGCCAATTCCCTGAAGAATACACACAAAGTCTTTTTAATATTAATGAAACATCTTCAAACCTTGATATTGACAGTGAATACACTGCTTTTCCAGTTGAAAATAAAGAATTATTTGCTGGTGGATTAACAACGATCGTTCCTATTATCGGTGGTGGTGAGCGTTTAGGTACATTAGTACTTGCACGTATTAACCATGAATTTGAAAATGATGATTTAATTCTAGCAGAATATGGTGCAACAGTAGTTGGTATGGAGATTCTTCGTGAAAAAGCTGAAGAAATCGAAGAGGAAGCAAGAAGTAAAGCTGTTGTTCAAATGGCAATTTCATCACTGTCTTACAGTGAGTTAGAAGCTATTGAACATATTTTCGAAGAGTTAAACGGTTATGAAGGTCTTTTAGTAGCAAGTAAAATTGCTGACCGTGTAGGTATTACTAGATCAGTGATTGTTAATGCTTTACGTAAATTAGAGAGCGCTGGTGTTATTGAATCACGTTCATTAGGTATGAAAGGTACTTATATTAAAGTACTTAATGATAAATTCTTAGTAGAATTAGAAAAATTAAAATCTAACTAATATATGAACAACAAAAAAACCTTATCCTTATGGATAAGGTTTTTTTTGTAAACTTTTTGTCAAAATTAGATAGTTATGTTTAATTTATCCATAAATTTGTATAAAATTGAAGAATTTCCAGTGATATTTTTAGACAAAATATTTAAATTATTGCGAAACGTATACCAAATTCGGTCGTTTCTTGGTAATATATAGTATGATTATTAAAGTAATGTTTCAAATATGAAATAATTTGTCATATTTTATAGAAAATATTTCATATGAATTAACAATATGACGTCAATTCGCTTTATATTTTAGTCCAATATACCTATTTGTAATATGTGAAAATATACAGTTTCAATGCAAGTCTTACATAGTTATAATTTATTACGTAGTAGATTGGAACATATTGTCGAAATATTTATATATTAGATATAAAAATGTTGATTTTTGTAAGATTTAGACGTTTTTGATAGACAGAGGAGGACATATGAAATTATTTTCTAGTACAATCACTGCATTAGAAAGAGGACTTGATTATTCAGTACAAAAACAAAAGGCTATATCTCAAAATATAGCAAATGCAGATACGCCAAATTACAAAGCAAAAGATGTATCTTTTAAGTCCTTTCTTAAAAATGAAATGAATGCGAACTTTATGGCAAATAAAACGAATAGTAAACACTTTGATTTCAAATATGGACAAACATCTTCGAATTCAATCATTGAAAAAAGTGATACTTCTTATTCACATAATGGAAATAATGTTGATTTAGATACTGAGATGGCTCAGTTAGCTGAAAATCAGATTTATAACCAAGCTTTAGTTGATCGAATGAACGGACAGTTCAATACATTGAAGAGTGTCATACGAGGAGGGAAATAGGTTTTGAGTATTTTTAATAGTATTAATATTTCAGCTTCTGCACTTACAATGCAAAGACTACGAATGGATGTAGTTTCATCTAATATGGCGAATTCAGAAACTACTAGATCAAAAATGGTAGATGGAGTTTGGCAACCATACAGACGAAAAATGGTAGAAATCTCTTCTAGTAACGGTAGTGGTAGTTTTGCAAGTATTTTCAATGACACAGTACAATCAAACGCTAGTGCTGGGAGCGGTGTTAAAGTGACTAAAATATCAGAGGATCAGTCCCCTTTTAAATTAGTATATAATCCTGAGCACCCTGACGCTGATGAGAATGGATATGTCCAAATGCCAAACGTAGATCCGTTAAAGGAAATGGTAGATTTAATGAGTGCAACAAGATCATATGAAGCGAATGTTACGGTTTTAAATGCATCTAAAGGGCTTTTAACAAAAGCTTTAGAAATTGGAAAATAAAGGTAGGGACATTAGATGACACAAATCAATCAAATTCAATCGTTTAATTTACAGCCTCTAAAACCAACAAATGCTGTTAGTACATCAGGTGAGATACAATCTAAATTTGCAGGTTTTTTAAAAGATTCTATAAATGAAGTAAACGAAGCAGGCCTTGCTTCAAGTGATTTAACAAATAAATTAGTAAGAGGCGAAAACGTTGATTTGCATAATGTCATGATCGCATCTGAAAAATCTAGTATTATGTTACAAACTACGATGGAAATTCGAAATAAAGTTATTGATGCATATCAAGAGATGATGAGAATGCAAATGTAATGAGAAAACCAGTTTAAGTCAGCTAAATAAATATATATAAAATGTTTTTCATATTTTGAACAACATCTGGGGGATTGTAATGAACGAAAAGATGAAAGGATGGATTGCTCGAATAAAGAATTTTTGGACGGAACGAACGTTAAAACAAAAATCATTCTTAATTGGGCTCCCAGTCCTATTAGTAGTTATATTGGCAGCAAGTACTTATTTTTTAACGAAGGAAAATTTAGTTCCTTTATATAGTAATCTTTCCCCGTCTGAAACAGGGCAAATAAAAGAGACGCTAGATTCAAAAGGGATCACTTCTGAAATTAAGGATAATGGTCAAACAATTTTTGTACCAGATACAGTAGTTGATGAGCTGAAGGTAGACCTTGCTTCAAAAGGTATCCCAGATTCAGGAACAATCGATTATGAGTTTTTTGGAAGTAATTCCAATTTCAGTATGACTGATAGTGAGTTTAATGTTGTAAAGCTAGAAGCGATGCAAAATGAACTTGCTAATTTAATGAAAGAAATAGATGGGATTAATAATGCGAAAGTAATGATTACCCTTCCAGAAAAGAGTTTGTGGATCACAGATGAGGCTGGAGAGGCATCCGCGTCAATCGTATTAGAAACGGAAGCTGGTTATAAGTTTAATCAAGAACAAAAAACTGCACTTTATCATTTAGTTTCAAAAAGTGTTCCTAACTTACCTATTTCTAATATCGTCATAACTAACCAATATTTTGATAGTTTCGACATAAAAAATGAAGATGAAGAAACACAACTTGGTACAGATATTGCATCACAAGAAAATATTAAAAATAATGTTGAAAAAGATATTCAACTTCAAGTTCAACAATTGCTTGGTAAAATGATGGGTCCTGATAAAGTTGCTGTTAGTGTAATTGCTGATGTCGATTTTAGCCAAAAGAAAAGTAACCAAGATTTAGTAGAAGCTGTTGATAAAGAAAATATCCAAGGAATTGCCGTTAGTTCAGAAAAAATAAAAGAAGCATATGCTGGTTCGAAGCCAACTGATGGTGGAGTAGCTGGAACTGGTGATGAAGATATTGCTAACTATCAAGGTTCAGATAGCTCAACAAATGGAGATTATACAAAAGAAGAAGAAAGAATTAACTATGATGTTAATCGAATTAAAAATGAAATCATTGATGCACCATATCGAATTAGAGATTTAAGTATTCAACTTGCTGTTGAACCACCTAATCCAAAAGATGTGAACTCACTACCACAGCAAACAATTGATGAAATCAAACAAATGCTTGGCACAATTGTAAAAACATCAATCGATAAAGGATACAACAAAGATGGAGTTGAGTTAACGCAAGATCAAGTAGCAGAAAAAGTTGCAGTCTCAGTTTCGCAATTTAAAGGAAATAATGCAGCCTTAACTACTACGAAATCAACAATTCCATTATGGATGTATATCGCTGGTGGCGCTTTATTATTAATTATTATCATTCTAGTATTCTTATTACTTCGTAAACGTCGACAAGAAGAAGAAATTACAGTTGAGGATTTAGGTGGACCAATTATTGATGTACCAGATATAAATGATGAAACTGAAACAGATGGAACAGTAAGAAGAAAGCAATTAGAAAAAATGGCAAAAGAAAAGCCAGAAGAATTTGCGAAACTATTAAGAAGCTGGATTTCAGAGGACTAGGAGGAGAACAATGGCAAAGAAAGATAAATCAACTGAGTTAAGTGGAAAACAAAAGGCTGCTATTCTTCTTATTTCTCTTGGTCCAGACGTATCTGCACAAGTATACAAGCATTTATCTGAGGAAGAAATTGAGAGATTAACACTTGAGATTTCTGGTGTTCGTAAGGTAGAAGCGAAAGATAAAGAAGGTATTATAGAAGAATTTCACCAAATCGCATTAGCACAAGAATATATCACACAAGGTGGTATCGGTTATGCAAAAACAATTTTGGAAAAAGCATTAGGTGGAGATCAAGCTCAAACAATCATTAATAGACTGACATCTTCATTACACGTTAAACCATTTGATTTTGCTAGAAAAGCTGATCCGTCACAAATCTTAAACTTTATACAAAATGAGCATCCTCAAACAATCGCTTTAATCTTATCTTATCTTGATTCAATTCAGGCAGGTCAAATCCTTTCTGAGTTGCCACAAGATATGCAAGCTGATATTGCGAAAAGGATCGCATTAATGGATAGTACATCACCAGAAATCATTAATGAAGTAGAACAGCTCTTAGAAAGAAAACTATCAACAAGTGTAACGCAAGATTATACACAAACAGGTGGTATAGAAACTGTCGTTGATGTATTAAACGGTGTTGATCGTAGTACAGAAAGAACAATTTTAGAAGCACTTGAAGTTCAGGATCCTGAACTGGCAGAAGAAATTAAAAAGAGAATGTTTGTATTCGAAGATATTGTTACGCTTGATAATCGTTCAATTCAACGAGTTATTAGAGATGTTGATAATGAAGACCTTATGCTATCTCTTAAAGTTGCTAGTGAAGAAGTTAAAAACGTTATCTTCAAGAACATGTCAAACCGAATGGCAGAAACATTTATGGAAGAAATGGAGTATCTTGGACCGGTTCGTTTACGTGATGTAGAAGAAGCTCAAACTCGTATCGTATCAACTATTCGTCGATTAGAAGAATCAGGCATTATCGTAGTTGCTAGAGGCGGAGGAGAGGATATCATTGTCTAATCTAATAAAGAGACAGCAATTGCAAAATGAAACTACTCCAACAAAAACAATCGGCATCCAAAGAGTTTTTCATCAAACTGTAGAACTGTTAGAAAATGAAAATGATAACGAGCAACTACTCAATATAAAGGAAGAGCTTGAAACATATCAAAATCAATTGGAACTTGTTAAACAAGAAATTGAGATCCAAAAAAGAGATGCTCAGTTAGAAATAGACCAAATGAAGCAACTATGGTTTGAAGAAAAGAACAACTTGATTCAATTAGCAAAAGAAGAAGGTATTGCGCTAGGGAAAGAAGAAGGCCGACAAATTGCTATTTATGAATATGAGAGTTTATTAAATGAAGCGAAAGAAGTAGTAGAATCTTCTAAAGTGGATTATCTAAACAGGATTGAAGAAAGTGAAGATGCGATTTTAAAGCTTGGTTTAGCTGTTTCAGAACATATTTTATTACTTGAAATTGATCAAAACCAGGAGCATCTATTGCCAATCGTCAAGAAGGTTTTACATGAAATCAGAGAAGAGAAGGATATTCGATTAACAATTCATCCTTCTCAATATGATTTATTAGTGACTCAACGAGTTGAACTAGAAAAGATTTTACTTAATGAATCAAAATTATTTATCTATCCTGATGAAACGTTAACACTGGGTAGTTGTGTAATCGATTCTTCATTTGGAAGAATTGATGCGAGTGTGGATGTTCAATTAAGTGAAATTTCTAGGAAACTTTTAGAAATAAGTCAGGAGGAAGTAGATGCAACTAACTAGAGTGATTCAACAGCTTCCTTCAATTGACTCATATAGAAGGTACGGTAAGGTACTAAGAGTAATAGGATTGATGATTGAATCAAAAGGTCCGAAAGCTTCAATCGGCGACTTATGTTACATCTTTCTTGATAAAAATCAAAAGAAGAAAGTATTTGCAGAAGTTGTTGGATTCAATGATGAAAACGTCTTACTTATGCCATTTACAAATGTACATGATATTTCACCAGGTTGTATTGTTGAAACTACAGGGAAGTCACTACAAGTAAAAGTTGGGAATTCATTAATAGGACAAGTTGTTAATGCATTAGGTGAACCCCTTGATGGTTCAAGCTTACCAAAAGGCTTAAGGCCGGTAGCAACCGAAAACGATCCTCCAAATCCGATGAAAAGACCGCCAATTTCGGAACAAGTTGAAGTTGGTGTAAAAGTAATCGATAGTATGCTAAGTGTCGGAAGTGGTCAAAGAATCGGAATTTTTGCAGGTAGTGGTGTTGGTAAAAGTACGTTAATGGGGATGATTGCTAGAAACGCGACTGCAGATTTAAACGTCATCGCATTAATTGGAGAACGTGGTAGAGAGGTTCGAGAATTTATTGAAAGAGATTTAGGCCCTGAAGGTTTAGCAAAATCAATCGTTGTTGTAGCTACTTCTGATCAACCAGCATTAATGAGGCTAAAAGGAGCTTTTACAGCAACAGCAATTGCTGAATATTTTCGAGATCGCGGCTTAAATGTCATGTTTATGATGGATAGTGTTACGCGTGTTGCTATGGCTCAACGTGAAATCGGTTTAGCTACTGGAGAACCGCCAACAACTAAAGGTTATACACCTTCTGTATTTGCGATATTACCTAAATTACTTGAAAGAACTGGTACAAGTGAGCATGGCACGATAAGCGCATTCTACACAGTACTAGTTGATGGAGATGATTTAAATGAACCGATTTCTGATACAGTCCGCGGTATTTTAGACGGTCATATCGTATTAGATCGTGAATTAGCAAATAAAGGTCAATTTCCGGCAATCAATGTTCTGAAAAGTGTAAGTAGGGTAATGTCAGCAGTCGTTCCAAGAGAAAATTTGATACTAGCTGATAGAGTACGAACGTTATTAGCAACGTATTTAAATTCAGAGGATTTAATCAATATCGGTGCCTATAAACGAGGAACAAGCGTAGAAATAGATGAAGCTATATTTTATTATCCAAAAATTGTTGAATTTTTTAAGCAATCTGTTCATGAAAATTATTCAGCAGAAGAAACCGTACAACTGTTAAATTCAATTGTTAGTAAGGGTGATCAATAATGGCAATACCATTTCGATTTGAAAAAATATTAACAATTAAACAAAAAGAAAAAGAACAAGTTCAAATGAGCTATGAAGTTGCTGTTAAAACCTTTGAGAAAGAAGCGACTAAATTATACGAGCTTCTAAGAAAAAAAGAAATGCTTGATGAACATACAGAACAAGAATTAAATTTAGGCCTTTCAATCATTGGAATTAAACAACAACAACTTTTTAGAGACGCATTAGAAAGAGACATTTCAAAAGCTCAAATTGATGTAATGCGAACTAGAAATATGATGCTTACTAAACAAGAAGAATTACTCGATCAAAATGTAGAAGTGAAGAAATTTGAAAAGATGAAGGAAAAAGCTTTTAAACTTCAATATGCAAATTTACTTAATTTAGAGTCTAAACTCATGGATGACCTATCTCTTCAACAATTTGTAAATCGAAACTAATAGGTGATGAATATGCAGATTGAGACGACCGAAAAAGATTATAGCACTTTCCAATATTTTATCTTTGTCTTTTTAATTCCAATACTTTTTACTGTAACAATTGCAGTGATTATCTTGTATGTCGCTGGTGTTAATGTACCGAAAGAGGCAAGGAAGATTGCTTCACATATTCCTTTTATTGAATCGTACGTAAAAAGTGAGTCTCCAATATCAGAAAATGAGCAAATGAAAAATAAGCTTACAAAGCTTACAGAAACAAATAAAAAAGTTGAAGATGAATTAAAAACATTGAAAAGTCAATCAAAAGAAAAAGATCAACATATTAACAGTTTACGGATTGAAGCTGAAAAGTTGAGACAACAAATAAAGGATTTAGAAGAAAGAAATACAACAACAATTGATTCAGAAGAAGAGAAAAAGGCTTTATCTAAAAAACTATTTACAACTTATGAGCAAATGTCTTCAAAACAAGCCGCTCAAATTTTACAGTCAGTAACAGAAGATGAAGCATTTTATATTCTTTCAAACCTTAAAAACGAAGCAGTAACAGAAATTTTAGCAAGCATGGATGTTAAAAAAGCTGCTAAGTTTACTTCCATGATGACAGCAAATTCAAGATAACAGACAGTAAGGTGGAGGGAGGTGAACAGTATGAATGGGATTGAAAAAAATCAATTATTCAATATCGTGCAACCATTGAAATCAAAATCTTCATATTTTCAGAAGAATAATAAATCTTTTGATAAAGTAATGAAGGACTCACAATCTCTTCAGAAAGTTCAACCGAATGAAAATAATCGTAAACTAGTGAAAAGTATTGAAGAAAATGCTGATATAAATAAACTAGAAAAGTTAATAGATGAATCACTAGGTAAAATAGAGGAAAGTAGTGATTCTGATTCAGACCATTTGAATTGGATGGCTGATTTATTAACACTATTACAGTCATTAATTCAAAAACAACTTGAAACGTCTTTACAAGATACAACAAACAGTAATGAATCTAGTAACACTGCTTTTAATTTATCAGATGGAATTTTATTAACAGACTCTAAAGGTTTCATGAATGCTATTTTAACTTCGGAGGACTTTAATAAATCAACAGAAATAAACCAATTAGATGATTTAAAAGGTATTTCAACTATTTTATCTAATATTCTTTCAAAGTTAATGGAAACGATTAAATCAGAAGCTAAACCAACTGATCAACTTCAAAATTCAACCAGTGAAATTTCTCAAAGTGAAATAAAGAAATTGATACCGGTTTTAGACAAATTTTTAGAAGACAATGGTTTGAGTACTGACCAAATTAAGATTGTATCTGATAGTATCGTAAAAATGGTATCAAGTTCACAATTAAATGATTCAAAAATTAATACTGAAAAACAAGGAATCTCTAATACTGAAGAAGTAGAATTAGAACCTGTCTCAATGACAAAAATAAATACTTCCGAAACGGAAAATCAAAATTCTTCATCTTCAAATCAATCGTTCACTGGTGAAAATGTTAAACAGTTTGCATTATTCATCGGTAAAACAACTAATAAAGCTGAGGCTAATCAATTTGTAAGAGACTTTCAAAATATCATACAAAAAAGTAATTTTACGAATGAGATGGGTCAACAAAAAATATTTATAAAACTCTTTCCGGAACATCTTGGACGAATTTCTATTGAACTAGTTAAAAATGATCAAGGAATGACTGCAACAATTATTGCTTCATCTGGAAAAGCGAAAGAGTTATTACAGTCAAATATGGATGGTTTAAAGCAAGCACTACAAATGAATAATTTACAAGTAGAAAAGATTGACCTTTATCAATCATTGCAAACTGATAATTCATCTTATTTGAATCGTGAACGCGAACAAAAGCAACAAAATCAACAACAAAAACAATCAAATCAATCTGAAAAAGAGGAAGAAGTTAGTTCTTCATTTTTAGATGAGTTCTTGAAAGTGAGCCTGTAGCCAATGAGTACAATTTTAGATGCGTTAAATGCTATTAATTCAACGGATTCGAAAACAAGTAAAAAGTCAGGTAGCGAGCTAGGAAAAGATGATTTTCTTAAGTTACTAATGGCACAGATGAAAAACCAGGATCCATTAAATCCAATGCAGGATAAAGACTATATTGCGCAACTAGCAACATTCTCTTCACTTGAACAAATGACTAACATGAATACATCTTTAAACAACTTTTTAACTAGTATGTCAACTAACTTACTTCAGTTCAGTGAATTAATTGGAAAGAAAGTATCTTATATAGTTGTTTCCGAGGATGGTAAGTCGACAACAATTGAAGAAGGTATCGTTAAATCAGTAGAGCGAAATAAAGATGGATATCTAGTTCAATTAACGAATGGGAAATCAACCTATACAGAATATATTTCAAAAATTAGTGAAACCACTGAAAGTGATAATAAAACTGAAACTGCTAATTAAACAACCATTTATAGATAGCAATTTACTTATATGAGGAGGAAAAGTTAATGCTTCGTTCGATGTATTCTGGAATTGGTGGAATGAAAAACTTCCAAACGAAATTAGACGTTATTGGTAACAACATTGCGAACGTAAATACTTATGGATTTAAAAAAGGACGAGTAACATTTAAAGATATTGCGAGTCAAACAATGTCAGGTGCAAGTAGCGCACAAAACAATCGTGGTGGAACAAATGCAAAGCAAATCGGTTTAGGAGCTGCTGTAGCATCAATTGATACCATTATGACAAACTCAAGTCTTCAAACAACTGGTAGATTACTAGACTTGGGTGTAGATGGTGATGGATTCTTCGTTGTGAAAAATGGTAACCAACAATATTATTCACGTGCTGGTAACTTTGATATTGATAGTGTTGGAAATCTTGTTAACTCTGATGGTATGAAAGTTCAAGGATATGGGCTGAATGCAGCAGGGAAAATAGATAAAAGTACAATGATTAATTTAACAATCGATAAAAACGCTACAATTTTACCACAACAAACAAGTTATATTAAATTTGGAGGAAATCTTAGTAGTTTAGTAGATCATACTACGGCAATTGTTGCTGATAAACAAGTTAAACTTGATACGACAATTAGAGATTCACAAGGTAAGGAATTAGCCGTTAATATAACTTATCAAAAATCCGGGGTAAATACTTGGCAGGCATCACTAAGTTATAAAGATTCAGCGGGTGCAACTCAAACAGTTAATAATTTTGCGAATTTAGTCTTCAAGAATGACGGAAGTTTAGATAACGCATTAACAACAGTAAATAATGTTACGATTACGCCTGGTGGTGGAGTAAATCCGATTACTTTTAGTAATACAAACAAGCAATTAGATTTTACTGCGCTTACACAAACATCAGAAGCATCTAGCACATCTGTAAAAGAAAAAGATGGCTCAGCAAGTGGATCATTAACTAGTTTCACATTTGGTCAATCTGGTGAAATTACTGGTGTTTTCTCTAATGGACAAGTTAAATCTCTTGGTCAAATCGCTTTAGCAACATTCTCGAATCCAGGTGGATTGCTTAAAACCGGCGGTAACACATTCCAAGAAAGCAATAACTCAGGTATTCCTAATATTGATGTCCCAGGAAATTCACGTGGCGTAGTACAAGCGGGTACATTGGAAATGTCAAATGTTGATTTATCTGAAGAATTCACAGACATGATTGTTGCACAACGTGGATTCCAAGCTAACTCTCGAATTATTACGACATCGGATCAAATCTTAGAAGAGCTTGTAAACTTAAAACGTTAAGGCAGGTGAAAGAGGATTAAGTTAAAGCCTAATCCTCTACTATAAATGATTAGCTTAACAAAATTAAACGGAAATAAATTTACATTAAATGCAATTTATATCGAGGAAATACAATCGTTTCCCGATACAACAATTACTTTAACGAATGGTCATAAATTTTTTGTAAAAGAACCAGAAGCTGAAGTAGTAAAATTAGTAACTGCATTTTATCAATCAATTAATTTATTAGGTACTGATAAAAAAATGGAGGCGTAGTCCATTGTTTAAAAATAAGTTAGTAAATATTATGATCGTGCTTCTGTTAGCGATTACGCTTATTGGAACAGTTACTGTCATTATTATTAATAAAGTAAATGTAAAACCTGCAAGTGGGGAACCAACAATTGATGAAATTATAGAAGCTTCAGTTGATGTTCCAGAAATCACAACGAACTTAAAGAATGGAGATTATATAAAAATCTCTTATAAAATTCAAACTTCAAGTGAAGATGCGAAAGCTGAACTTGAAAAAAGGGATTTTCAAGTGAAAAACTTAATCATCCAGCAACTGGCTCAAATGCAAAGTGACCAATTGAAGGAAAAAGATAGTATTTCAAAGTTAGAAGATACGTTAAAAGAAAAATTAAACGGTATAATGCAGGATGGAAAAGTTGAAAAAGTATACACCACCTCATTCATCCTACAATAGTCGATCTTACATGTAAGAGGAGGTGAATTGCTTGTCAGGAGAAGTTTTATCACAAAATGAAATAGATGCGCTTCTTTCAGCTATTTCAACA
>Ga0209025_1004064_pt1 | contig 13082 bp, 6 predicted proteins | sample AraplaMF_Col_mLB_FD_184256 | JGI IMG/M metagenome (GOLD analysis project Ga0209025, IMG submission 184256) | Arabidopsis root microbial communities from the University of North Carolina, USA - plate scrape MF_Col_mLB (SPAdes) (version 2) | ecosystem: Host-associated > Plants > Roots > Endosphere ... | reverse complement strand
GCGTTGTGATCAAGGAAGTCCAGTTGACGAAAGACAGGACGTCCCTGGGCCGCAGGCCCTACAACGATATCGTCATTGACAACCTCGCTGTCAGCGGGGAGCACGCCGTCCTGCAGATGTCCGGCAGCGAGGTGTATCTTGAAGACCTCAACAGCACCAACGGCACCTACGTCAACGGCAAGGCCGTGAAAAAACTGCTGCTGCAAAACAGCGACACGGTGGAAATCGGCAAGTACAAGATCAAGTACGTGAACGAGGCCCAGCCTGCCGGTTTCGAGAAAACCATGATCATCAAGGCCGGCTCCGCGGGCCTGGTCGCGCCTCCTGCCGGTGCGCCGGCGGCGGCGCCTGCCGCCGACGTGGGCGGCAACATCAGCGCGGCCATCAAGGTCATGTCGGGGGCCGCTGCAGGCCGTGAGGTGGCGCTGGTCAAGGTGGTCACCACCATCGGCAAGCCGGGTGTCGCGGTGGCCGCGATCACCAAACGGCCGCAGGGCTTTGTCGTGGCCCACGTGGAAGGCGCCGGGAAACCGACCCTTAACGGCGCGCCTATCGGGGCCGAGCCTGTCATCCTGAAAAACGGTGACATGCTCGAGCTGGCCGGAACGCAGATGCAGTTCGTCCAACATTGACCCGGGTGCCCGCCCGGGCTTCGCTATAACGCGAACCGTCAGCACCCAACACCCGAGGTCTCATGAGACTCCTCTCCCGGCACTGGCCTCGCATCGCTGTCACGCTGATCCCGCTTGTGTTTGCCTTGCTGCATGCCAGCGGGGTCGTGCGCCTGGGGGTGTTGCAGCGGCTGGACGACATCATCTACGACGCGCGGCTTCGGGCAACCATGCCGCGCACGCTCGATGAGCGCATCGTCATCGTCGACATCGACGAAAAAAGCCTGGCCGAGGTCGGCCGCTGGCCCTGGGGGCGCAACAAGCTCGCGGAGCTGGTCGAGGAACTGCAGGACCGCCAGAAGACCGCATTGCTGGGTTTTGACGTGGTGTTCGCGGAGGCCGACGAAAGCTCGGGCCTGAAACGGCTCAAGCAGCTGGCGCAGGCCGAGCTCAAGGACCAGCCCGGTTTCTCGGAAAAACTCAACCAGTTGCAGGCCGGCCTGGACTACGACGCGGTGTTCGCCAAGGCGATCGAAAAGCGGCCCGTCGTGATGGGCTATTACTTCACCAGCGATCGCGATGGGCGCGTCAACGGCGTCCTGCCGGCGCCCGTCATGGGCCGCGACGCGCTGGCCGGCCGGCCTATCAAGTTCACCAGCTGGAACGGCTACGGCGCCAACATAGAGCAGCTGGCCAAGGCCGCGCCGCTGGGCGGCTTTTTCAATTCCATCACCGAAGGCGACGGTGTGGTGCGCTCCATCCCCCTGCTGGCGGAATACAAGGGGCAGTACTACGAATCGCTGGCGCTGGCCATGTTCCGCATGCTGGCGGGCCTGCCCCGGGTCGAGCCCGGTTTTCCGCCGGAGAAATTCCTCACGCGCAATTACCAGGGGCTGGAAAGCATTTTGCTCAAGCAGGGCAGCAAGACTCTGGCGATTCCGGTCGACGACCGCGTCGCCACCCTGGTGCCGTTCCGCGGCCATGGCGGCGCCAACGGCGGCTCCTTCCGTTACATCTCGGCCGCCGACGTGCTGGGCAAGCGCCTGGCGCCCGGCGCCCTCAAGGACAAAATCGTCTTGATAGGCACCACAGCCCCTGGCCTGCTTGACCTGCGCGTCACACCGGTGGGGGAGACCTACCCCGGCGTGGAAACCCATGCCAACGTGATCTCGGGTTTCCTGGATGGCAAGGTGTTCGTCAAACCCGATTACGCCGTCGGCTTTGAGATTGTCATCCTGCTGCTGTCAGGCCTGACGCTGGCCTTCGCGCTGCCCATGCTCTCGGCTTCCCGGGCGGTGCTGGTCAGCCTGGCCGTGATCGCCGCCATCGGCGGGCTGAATTTCTGGCTGTATGCGGGTTATGGCCTGGTGCTGCCGCTGGCCAGCGCGCTCGTCATGGCGCTGACGGCCTTCGCGCTCAACATGAGTTACGGCTATTTTGTGGAAAGCCGCTCCAAGCGCGAGCTGGCCAATCTGTTCGGCACCTATGTGCCGCCCGAGCTGGTCGACGAGATGGTGAAGGATCCCGACAGCTACAGCATGAAGGCGACCACCAAGGAGCTGACCGTCATGTTTTGCGACATGCGCGGTTTTACCAAGATGTCGGAGACCATGGAGCCGACCCAGCTGCAGGCGCTGCTCAACAGCGTCTTCAGCCGCCTGACGGACCTGATACGCGGCAACCGCGGCACCATCGACAAATACATGGGCGACTGCGTCATGGCGTTCTGGGGCGCCCCTGTCGACACGCCCGACCACGCGGCGCTGGCGGTGAAAACCGCGCTCGAGATGTCAAACGCCGTGCGCAGGATCAATGAAGAGCACAGGACCAAGGGTTTACCCGAGATCGGTATCGGCATAGGCCTGAACACCGGCACCATGTGTGTGGGCGACATGGGATCGGACATCCGCCGCAGCTACACCGTGATTGGCGATGCTGTGAACCTGGGCTCGCGCCTGGAGGGCTTGTCCAAAACCTATGGTGTCGATATCGTGGTCAGCGAGTCCACCCGCAAGCTGGCTGGGGATTTTGCATGGCAGGAACTGGACAAAGTCCGCGTGAAGGGCAAAGATCAGGCTGTGGCCATTTTTTGGCCGTTGGCGCCGGCGGACCGGATCGACAAGGACAATGCGGACGAGCTGAAGACCTGGGGCCTGGCCCTGAAGGCCTACCGGGCCCAGGATTGGGACCAATGTGACGTGCAGTTACTAAATTTGCAGCGGGCAAATGGCAAAAAGTTCCTTTACCGGCTTTACGCGGAGCGTGTAGCCTCGATGAGGCTGTTGCCGTTTGATCCGGAGTGGGATGGCGCAACCAATTTTGAGACCAAATAATACAAAGACCAACTCAGGGCCAACCGGAAAACCACATGAAAGTACGTGTACTAGGCTGCTCGGGAGCCATCGCCAAGGACTGCCGGACCACGTCTTTTCTGCTGGACCATGATTTGCTGGTCGATGCGGGCACGGGCGTGGGCGACCTCACGCTTGACGAGATGGCCGGCATAGACCATGTGCTGCTGACGCACTCGCACCTGGACCACGTCGCCGCGCTGCCGCTGATGGTGGACGCGATCGCCGCGCGACGCACCACGCCGATACAGATCCACGCGCTGCAAGGCACGATCAACGCACTGAAGGCGCATATCTTCAACAACACCATCTGGCCGGATTTTTCCAGGATCCCCACGCCGCAGGCGCCATTCATCAGCTTTCACCCCCTGGATGTGGGGCAGACCCTGCTGCTGGCGGGAAAACACGTGGAAGTGCTGCCCGCCGTGCACACCGTGCCCGCCGTGGGCTATGCCGTGGCAACCGGCAAGGGCTGTTGGGTGTTCACCGGCGACACCGAGCAGAACCCGGCGCTGTGGGCCCGTATCAACCAGATGAACGTGGCCATGCTGGTCATCGAAACCGCCTTCAGCAACCGTGAGCGCGACCTTGCCAAGCGCAGCCTGCACCTGTCGCCCCATGCGCTGGCCAATGAGCTTGACTGCATAGAGCGCGGCAGGAACTACCCGATTTACATCACCCACACCAAGCCCGCCGAGACCGACCTCATCATGGCCGAGATACAGCGTTTCGACCAGACACGGCCGTTTGGCCCCAATGTGACGCATGACATCCGGTGGTTGCGGGCAGGCCAGGAGTTTGAACTATGAGCGCCGTACTGCAACGCGATCCCCAGGACGAGTTTTTCGACTCGCAGATGCTGCCGCCGCAAGAGCGCGGCGTTACCTTCGAGGCGTTGTATTTCCGGCAGCTGCAGCTGGTCACCAACCGCATCCACGAGACCGAAAACATCGACCAGATCATGCTGGAGGCGAGCCAGGACATCTGCAAGCTCTTCAACGCCGACCGGCTGACCTTGTACGCGGTCAATGAAGACCGCAGTTCCATCGTCTCCAAGGTCAAGACCGGCCTGAACACCAGCCGCGACCTGAAGCTTCCGGTCAGCGCGCAAAGCATTGCCGGGTATGTGGCCATGTCCCGGCAGATGGTCAACATCGCCGATGTCTACGACGAAGAGGCCCTCAAGAAAATCCATCCGGCCCTCAGCTTCCTCCAGGAGGTCGACAAGCGCTCGGGCTACAGGACCAAGCAGATGCTGGTGGCGCCTGTCATGGACGGTGACACGCTGTACGGCGTGCTTCAGGTCATCAACAACCGCAGCGACCAGCCCTTCGGCAAGCTCGAGGAGGACGGTGCGCGCCAGCTCTGCAAAACGCTGGGCATCGCGATACGCCAGCGCATGCAAAGAGCGGAGGACGGCCAGCGCCGCAAGGCGACCAAGTACGACGGGCTGGTCACCGAAGGCGTGCTGTCGCAGAACGAGCTGCAGCAATGCATCCAGCAGGCGCGCGAGGAGGGCAAGTCGGTCGAGCACATGCTGATGGCCAACTACCATTTGCGCCCCGCCCAGATCGGCCAGTCCCTGGCGAAGTTTTTCGGTGTGGGCTACGAGGCTTTCAACGCCGGCCGCATACGCTCCGAAATGCTGCACGGCCCGCTCAAGCGCGATTTCATCGAGCAGCAGGGCTGGATACCGCTGGAAGAAACCACCGAAGGCCTGGTGATCATGTGCATGGACCCGGAAGCCGTGCGCGGTGCGCGCGTCGTGCCGCAGGTGTTTCCGCGCATCACCAAGTTCGCCTACCGCGTCACCACCCAGACCGAGTTTGAGGAAACGCTGAACCAGCTGTTCGGCGCCGGCGCGGACAGCAGTTCCATCGACCAGTTGCTGGCGGACATGGACTCGCCCCTGGAAGGTGAGGCCGCGGACGATTCCTCGCTGGAATCCGCGGCGGCCGACAACGAGCTGGTCAAGTTCGTCAACAAGGTCATCATCGACGCCTACAACCAGAAGGTGTCGGATATCCACATCGAGCCCATGCCCGGCAAGGCCAAGACCGGCATACGCTTTCGCGTGGACGGCACCCTGCAGCCCTATATCGAGGTGCCGGCGCAGTTCCGCCAGGCCATGGTCACCCGGCTCAAGATCATGTGCGACCTGGACATTTCCGAAAAGCGCAAGCCGCAGGACGGCAAGATCAAGTTCAAGAAGTACGGCCCGCTGGACATCGAGCTGCGCGTGGCGACGATTCCCTCGGCCGGCGGCGTGGAAGACGTGGTCATGCGTATCCTGGCGGCGGGCGAGCCGATTCCGCTGGAAAAACTCGGGCTGACGGCACACAACAAGGAGCGGCTGGAAAAAACCGTCTCCAAACCCTACGGCCTCTTTTATGTCTGCGGCCCCACGGGCTCGGGCAAGACCACCACGCTGCATTCCATCCTGAAATTCCTCAACACGCCGGACACCAAGATCTGGACGGCCGAGGACCCGGTTGAAATCACCCAGAAGGGCCTGCGCCAGGTGCAGATCAACCGCAAAGCCGGCATCGACTTCGCGCTGGTCATGCGCGCTTTTTTGCGAGCCGACCCCGACATCATCATGGTCGGCGAGTCGCGCGACAAGGAAACGGTGGCCATGGGTGTCGAGGCTTCGCTGACCGGCCACATGGTGTTCTCGACCCTGCACACCAATTCGGCGCCGGAGTCCATCACCCGCCTGCTGGACATGGGCATGGACCCCTTCAATTTCGCCGATGCGCTGCTGGGCATCCTGGCGCAGCGCCTGGCCAAAAAACTATGCGACTGCAAGGAGGCCTACCAGCCGAGTTCGCAGGAGATCAATGCTTTCATCAAGGAGTACGCCGAAGAGCTGCGCCATACCGAAGCCTGGAAGGCCGATGAGGGCGGCGAGTCGCAAAAGCTGTTTGAAGACTGGATGGAGCGCTACGGCAAGGACGGCAAGCTCACCCTGTACCGCGCCGTGGGCTGCGACAAATGCGGCAAGACCGGCTACAAGGGCCGCGTCGGCCTGCACGAACTCATGATCGCCGACGACGCCGCGAAAAAGCTGATCCAGGAGCGCGCCCGCGTGGCGGAGCTGTTCGCCAGCGCGGTCAGCAGCGGCATGCGCACATTGAAGATGGATGGCATGGAAAAAGTGCTGATGGGCCTGACCGATTTGAAGATGGTGCGCTCGGTCTGTATCAAGTAAGGCCTTGCCGGCAGCAAACCGGGTGATTCAGTTCGCGGTTTGCGCCTCGCACCACTTTCGCCACACGCTGCGCAGGGCTTCTTCGAAATGCCGGGCAAAGCGAGGCGCGTCGAAAACCGGTGAAGCCAGCACCTGCTCCCTCATGCCGGCGCGCAGCGACGCCAGGCGCGGCAGGTCGCCGGCATGCAATACAGCCTTCTTGACATAGTCATCGGCATCCTCGGCCACCCACTCGGGCAAGCCGGCATTCATCAGCAAGCCAACCCCCTGGCGGGCCAGAAAACTCTTGCCCGCCAAAGTCAGCACCGGCACGCCCATCCACAAGGCTTCGGCCGAGGTTGTTCCGCCCGTGTAGGGGAAGGGGTCGAGGGCGATATCAACCTGCTGGTAGGTCGCAAGATAGGCCGCGCGAGGCCCCGCGCTCAGCACCAGCAGCCGTTCCGCGGTTATGCCGTGAGCGGCAAAACGCCCGGCAACGACACCTTGCCAGCGGACTTGCTGATCCGGTGGCGCCACGAGTTGCAAGCGGCTGCCGGGCACGGCATGCAGTACCCGGGCCCACAGGGCGACGACGGCGTCGTTCATCTTTGACAGGGTATTGAAGCAGGCAAAGGTCACGTAACCGTTACGCAAGGCGGGAAGAGGCGTGACATCCACATCGTGTGCGGGCGGGGTAAAACAAAGCCGGGTTTGCGGCAGTCGCAGGATCTCTTCGGTGAAATGGCTCTCCAGCTCGGAGGGCAAGGTCCAGGGGTCGGCAATCAGGTAATCGATGGCCGCGACGCCGGTGGTGGCGAAGTAACCCAGCCAGCTGATTTGCACGGGAGCGGGTTTCCAGGCAAAGACCGGCAGGCGGTTCTTGCCGGTATGGCCGGACAGGTCGATCAGGATGTCTATCCCGTCATCGCGGATGATCCGGGCCATGGCTTCGTCGGACAGGCCGACCACGGATTGCCAGCGATGGAAGTGGCGCTTGATCCGGGCCGTGACTTCGTCGGTATCCAGGGAGTTGGAGTAGGCCAAGAGCTCCACGCGGCCGGATGCTTCAGTTGACAATGCGGCCAGCACGTTTTCAATAAAGTGGCCCACCGGGTGTGAGCGTAAATCGGCCGAGACAAATCCGATGCGCAAGCATTTGGAAGGATCCGCGAGATTCCCCGGGGCACCAGCGGGTGGGGCCAGCCGCGCAACCATCGCGCCGAAGCGCCGGGCTTCTTCCAGTTGCTGCTCGGCAGAGAGTCTGGACAGCAAGTGCTGAATTAGCAGAACGTTGCTGTGCGCGATCGGGAAATCAGGCTTGATGGCCAGCGCCCGACGGTAGCTCTCGAGAGCCTCGTCCAGCAGGCCGGTATCCTTGAGCGCGGCCGCCAGGTTGTGGTGCACCCCTGCGTTCTCGGGTTCGAGTTCCAGCACCTTTCGGTAGCTTGCCACCGCATCATTGAACAGGCGCAGCCCGATGGACACATCACCAAGGTTGCAATGCGCATCGACAAAGCCGGGCCTGAGCTCCACCGCGCGCCGGAAATGGATCGCGGCGTCTTGCATACGGCCCAGGTGGCGCAAGAGCAGGCCCTGGTTGTAGAGTATCTCCACATTGTCGGGATCAAGCTCCAGCATGCGGCGGTAGACGGCCGCGAGCTCATTGGAGCGCCCGAGCCGTCCCAGCAGCTTGACCAGTTTTTCATGGCTCTCGGCGTAGTCGAGCCTGATCTCCAGTGCGCGGCGATAGCTTGCCACCGCCGCATTGTCCTGCCCGAGTTCTTCAAGCGTCGTTCCCAGGGCCATCTCCGCCTCGGCGAAATCCGGCTTGAGCGCCAGCGCTTCGCGGTAGGCGGAAACGGCCGCCTCGTGCTGGTCCAGCCGCGCGTGAGCGGCGCCCAGGTTGAAGTGGGCGCCGGCCGAGTCCGGCTTGTACTGCACGGCTTTGCTGAAGGCCTCCAGAGCCGGCTGTGCATCGCCGCGGTCCAGCAAAATCGTGCCCCGGTTGAAGTGGGCTCGCGCCAGCTCGGGCATCAGGCTGACGGCCATGTCGTAGCAGCGCAGCGCCTCTTCGATTTGCCCTTGCTGCTCGAGCGCCATGCCTTGATCCAGCAACTGCTCGGCGGACGGCGTGGCGTCCATCGCCGACTCAAATCTTCCCATTTCGTGCCTCTTCAATATGTGGTGGAGCAGAGAACTGTGAGGTATTCTGCCCGCACCACTTGTGCCACACATCGCGCAGGGCGATTTCAAAGTGCCGGGCAAAACGCGGCGCGTCGAAAATCGGCGAAGCCAGCACCTGGGACCGCAGGCCCGTACGCAGCACGGACAGCCTTTGCAAATCGCCGGCATGTGCAACTGCCCGTTTCACATAGTCGTCCGCATCAGTGGCAACCCACTCGGGCAATCCGGCATTCATCAGCAACCCAACGCCCTGGCGCGACAAAAAGGTATTGCCCTCCAAAGTCAGCACCGGCACCCCCATCCACAGCGCTTCGACGGTGGTGGTCCCGCCCGTGTAGGGAAACGGATCCAGGGCGATGTCCACCCGATGGTAGGTTTGCAGGTATTTGGCGCGCGGCACGGGCCCTTGAATCAGCAGCCTCGCCGGCTCAATGCCGTGCGCCGTGAACCGCTCCAGCGTTGTTTGCCGGTTTGAGGCCTCGTTGAGCTGCGAGGCCATGAGGTGCAGGCGGCTCCCCGGTACCGCATGCAATATCCTGGCCCACAAGGCAACGACGGCGTCGTTCATTTTGGGCAGCGCATTAAAGCAGGCGAAGGTGATGTAACCGTTGGCCAGTGCGGGCAGCGCTGCCGTGCCCAGGTCAAGCGTGGGAGCGGTAAAGCACAGCCGGGTCTGCGGCAGGCGCAGGATTTTTTCGGTGAACTGGCCTTCCAGATGGGCAGGCAGCGTCCACGGGTCGGCAATGAGGTAATCGATGGCCGCCACGCCCGTGGTGGCAAAGTAGCCCAGCCAGCTGATCTGCACGGGGGCGGGCCTTGCCGCAAAGACGGGTAGGCGGTTGCCTCCCGTGTGGCCGGACAGGTCAATCAGGATGTCTATGCGGTCATCGCGTATCTGCTGGACCAGCGACGCATCGGATCGGTCGTGTACCGGATGCCAGCCCCGGAGGTGGGATTTGATCCTTTCGGTCACCTCGTCCGACTGCGATGAATTGGAATAGGCGAAGAGCTCCAGGCGTCCGGATGTTTCAGCCGACAGGGCGGCCAGAATGCTTTCAACAAAGTAGCCCACGGGATGGGCGCTCAAGTCCGCCGAGACAAAACCCACCCGCAGGCATCTGTCGGGCATCGGGCTGTTGTGCAAGGGCTCGAAGGGTGGGGCCAGGCGGGCGACCGTTTCGCCAAACCGGCGCGCTTCCTCGAACAATTCCTCAGGCGGCTGTTCGGACAGGTAGTTCTGGACCATCAAAAGATTGCTGTGGGCCACCGCCAGTTCCGGCCTGAGGGTCATGGCCTTGCGGTAACTCACCAGGGCCTTGCCCAGGTCGCCGAGGTCCTTGAATGCGCTTCCGATGTTGTTGTACGCATCCGCGCTATCGGGGTTGAGTTCCAGTACCCTGTGATAGCTTGCCGCCGCATCGCCGAACTGATGCAGGTCCATCAGCACGTTGCCGAGGTTGCCATGCGCGGCCAGGAAGTCCGGCTTCAATTTCACCGCAAGCCGGTATTGGCTGACCGCCTCGTGAAACTGGCCCTTGATGTTCAGGAGGAGCCCCAGGCTGTTAAGGGCATTGACATTGTGGGGGTCCCGAACAAGGATCTGGCGAAAGCAGGCTGCGGCTTCGTCGAATTGGTCGAGCCGCACCAGGCTGTAAGCCAGCTTGTCCTGCGCCGCCGCGTGGCCGGGTTCGATCTCCAGGACACGGCGATAGCTTCTGATGGCCTCCTGATCATGCCCTTGCTCCTCCAGCGCCGCGCCCAGGGCCATCTCCGCCTCCGCAAAATCGGGCTTGAGTGCGAGCGCCTGGCGGTAGGCTGACACGGCCGCCTCATCGCGGTCCAACCGGGCATATGCCGCCCCCAGGTTGAAGTGAGCACCGGCCGAGTCCGGCTTGTACTGCACGGCCTTGGTAAAGGCCTCCAGGGCCTCCTGCGCGTCGCCGCGGTCCAGCAAAATGGTGCCCCGGTTGAAGTGCGCCCGTGCGAGTTCCGGCATCAGGGCTATGGCGGAGTCGTAGCGCAGCAAGGCCTCTTCGGGCTGGCCTTGCTGCTCCAGCGCCATGCCTTGCTCCAGCAGTTGTTCGGCCAATGGTCCGGGATTCAGGGGTGCCCCGCCGGCGGCGCCTGCGACGGGCCCCCCAGCCTTGGCTGCCGGCTCAAGCGCGCTCATCACCTGCTTCCTGCCTGTGTGGCTGCGGGCGCGGTGTTTTCCGCGCACCATGCTTGCCACATACCGCGCAGAGCCGTTTCAAAATGCCTGGCAAAGCGCGGCGCATTAAATATGGGCGAGGTCAGAACCTGCGACCGCAAGCCTGCGCGCAACTCCGATAGTTTCTGCAAGTCGCCGGCATGCGCGACGGCACGGGAAAGATAGTCGCCGAGGTTCGAGGCGACCCATTCGGGCAGGCTCGCATTCATCATCAGGCCGACGCCCTGGCGCGATAAAAACCGTTCGCCGGCCAGCGTCAGCACGGGTACGCCCATCCACAAAGCCTCTACCGTCGTTGTGCCTCCCGGATAGGGGAATGGGTCCAGCGCAATGTCCACCCGGTTATAGGCCGCAAGATAGTTTTCGCGGGGAACGTAATCCTCCAGAATCAGCCGCGAAGCCTCGATTCCATGAGCCGCGAAACGGTCCATGACCTGCCGCCGCGTGGAATCGTCTATCAGATGCCCGGATTTAAGAAACAGCCGGCTGGCAGAAACGGCATTCAATACTTGCGCCCACAGTGCCACGACGGCATCATTCATCTTGGTCAGGTTGTTGAAGCAGCCGAAGGTGACATAGCCATTGGACAGGGCCGGAAGCGTTGAAACGGCGACGCCCGCGCGTGGCGGCGTGAAGCAAAGCCGCGTCTCCGGCAGGCGCCAGATCTTCTCGGTGAAGCTGCCTTCCTCACTGGCCGGCAAGGTCCAGGGATCGGCAAGCAGGTAGTCCATGGCTTGCACACCGGTGGTCGCGAAATAGCCCAGCCAGGAGAGTTGCACCGGTGCGGGTTTCCAGGCAAATACCGGCAGGCGGTTGTGCGCGGTATGTCCCGAAAGGTCGATCAGGATGTCAATACCGTCTTCGCGTATCAATTCGACCATCTGCGCATCGGAAAGCCCTGCCACCGGATGCCACGCGTGGCAGCAGGCCTTGATTGTCTCGCTGACCGCGTCGTCACAAGGACGCGTTAGATATGCAAAGAGCACCAGAGATGAGGTGGTGGAGGCCAGCGCCGCCAGGACCCCCTCCAGGAAAAAGCCGACAGGGTGACTGCGAAAATCACCGGACACCAGGCCAACGCGCAAAGTCCTATTGGGGTCGGGCGTATTCGCCCAGACTGAAGCCGGATGGGCTTGGCGGCCCACCATCTCGCCATAACGCCTGGCTTCGGCCAACAAATCCGATACGGGCTGATCGGCCAGGTAGTTGTGCATAAAAAGCAGGCTGTTGTACGCATCGCTGAAGTCTGGCTGGAGTTCGAGCGCGCGGCGGGTACTTTTGATGGCAGTTTCAAACTGCCCGAGATACTGCAACACCATTCCCAAATTGCTATGGGCATACGCATAGTCGGGCTTCGCCACCAGTGCCCGATTGTGGCAGGCAATAGCCTCGTCAAATTGACCCAGAGCCTGAAGCGCGGCGCCCAGACCGGTCAGCGACTCGGCGTAGTCGGGGTCGATCGCAAGTGCCTGCCGAAAACTCGCGGCTGCAAGCTCGACCTGTCCCATTGTGGCCAGAACATTTCCGAGATTGTGATGGGCCTCGATGAAGTCCGGCTGGATCTCCAGCGCCCGCTTGTAACTTTGAGCGACCTCATGCAACTCCCCGAGATTGCGTAGCGTGACACCCAGATTGTTATGCGCCAGCGCATCGTGGGGGTTGATCTCCAGTGCCTGACGAAAACTGGCGGCCGCCTCCTTGAACTGCTTCAGTTCTTTCTGGACGACGCCCAGGCTGTTGTATGCCTCGGCATTGGCCGGATCAAGGGCCAGGAATTGCTGATAGCAAGTTGCTGCCTCACCAAGGCGCCCGAGTTTTTTCAAGACATGGGCCAGGCGAAGATGGATGTCGGCCTGCCGCGGCTGAATCTCCAGCGCGCGGCGGTAGCTTGCCACAGCCACTTCATCCTGCCCCGTTTCCTCCAATGCCGCGCCCAGGGCCATCTCCGCCTCCGCAAAATCGGGCCTGAGCGAGAGCGCCTGACGGTAGGCGCACACCGCCGCCTCGTGGCGGTCCAGCCGGGCATATGCGGCCCCCAGGTTGAAATGGGCGCCGGCCGAGTCCGGTTTGTACTGCACGGCCTTGGTAAAGGCCTCGACGGCTTGTTGCACGTCATCCTGGTCCAGCAAAATAGTGCCGCGGTTGAAGTGCGCTCGCGCGAGTTCCGGCATCAGCACTATGGCCGACTCATAGCATCGCAGGGCTTCCTCTGGCTGGCCTTGTTGCTCCAGCGCCATCCCTTGCTCCAGCAACTGTTGAGCCGACGTTCCGGGGGCCAAGGGTAACTGCGTGGTGACGCCCGCGGCGGGCTTAGACGCGCTCATCGCCGCCCGCCCTCCTCTGTGGTCGTGGGGGCCGTGCTTTCCGCGCACCATGCTTGCCACATGCCGCGCAGCGCCGTTTCAAAATGCCCGGCAAAGCGCGGCGCATCAAAGATCGGCGAGGTCAGAACCTGCGACCGCAAGCCTGCGCGCAACTCCGATAGTTTCTGCAAGTCGCCGGCATGCGCGACGGCACGGGAAAGATAGTCGCCGAGG
>Ga0209025_1004062_pt1 | contig 13089 bp, 12 predicted proteins | sample AraplaMF_Col_mLB_FD_184256 | JGI IMG/M metagenome (GOLD analysis project Ga0209025, IMG submission 184256) | Arabidopsis root microbial communities from the University of North Carolina, USA - plate scrape MF_Col_mLB (SPAdes) (version 2) | ecosystem: Host-associated > Plants > Roots > Endosphere... | reverse complement strand
TCGGGGGGTCCATGCCGCTTGCCACTGCGCTGATCGGCGTCATCGTCTTCCGGGAACGACCGGACTTCATGCGCGTGCTCGGTCTTGCCGCGATCGTCGGCGGCGTTGCCATCCTACTGGTCCGCACTCTCGCCGGTGCGGCACTACCCTGGACCAGCTTTGTTCTGCTACCGATGGGAGCGATCCTATGGGCAAGCTACACGCATGCCTTTCGCCGCTCCGGCCTGACGGCTCTGCAGGCCAGCGCGCTCATCGCCATCTGGTCATTTCTCATCCACATCGGTCTGGCCGTCGCCTTCGGTACGTCGATTGCCAGCGCACCACTTGGTGAGGTCGGCTTGCAGGTACTGAGCCAAGGCGTGCTGTCCGGCCTTGCTGCCACGGTCGCCTACGGCCTTGCGGTTCATGCGCTGGGCGGCACCCAGGCAGCTGCCTTCACGGCAATCACGCCGGTGCTGGCAACGATCGGCGGCGGCCTATTGCTTGGGGAGGAAATCGGCATCGCCGAGATCGCCGCCGCTGTTATCACCGGGCTCGGCGTAGCACTCTCGACCGGCATCGCCTCACGCCGATAGCAACTCCGCAGTTCGGGCCGGCGGCCAATCCGCCGGCTCACTCTATTGTTCCATGCCGCTATCGCTTCAGCGTAAGAACCATCGCAACCCGTCGTTCCGGATCCATCCCAACCGCGATTTCGTGATCCAGCTTTTTCTTCAGGAAATGCGGAACGGCTTCGACACTCGGCAGCACAAAGCCGAGGGAGGCGTAGAAGGGCGCGTTGAACGGAACGTAGCGATCCGTTGTCAGCGTCAGTGCCGATAGCCGACGCTGCTGCGCCATCTCGATTGCAGCCGACATCAGACGCCGCCCGACACCCCTGCGCTGCCAATCCGGGCAAACATCCAGTTCGATCACATAGAGCGTGCCTTCGATTTCCTCGACCGCGAGAAAGCCGACCGGACAGTCGCCGTCATCGGCGGCAACGAGTAGCAGGCCCGCATCGAGCGACCCCCGCAACAAATCGTGTGGCAGCGCGTGCGCTTCCCTGATAACGCCGAGCGCCTCCGCCAGCGTCGCGAAGGCATCGAGCTCGATCTCAGTCAGGCGCGGCAGCTCATCGAGACGCGCCTGCCGTATGGCGCAGGCATTGCTCATGACTGCTTCTTACATATTCGGATAGACCGGTCCCTCGCCGCCCTGCGGCGGCACCCAGTTGATGTTCTGGTTGGGGTCCTTGATATCGCAGGTCTTGCAGTGGACGCAGTTCTGGGCGTTGATGACAAAGGTCTCTTGCCCATCCTTCTCCACCCATTCGTAAACGCCGGCCGGACAGTAGCGCGTCGAAGGACCGGCATAGATGTCGTGCTCGGACGACTTCTGCAGCGCCATGTCCTTCACCTGCAGATGCACCGGCTGGTCTTCCTCGTGGTTGGTGTTCGACAGGAACACCGAGGACAGACGGTCGAAGGTGAGAACGCCGTCGGGCTTCGGGTAGGCGATCGGCTTGTGCTGCGAGGCCGGCTCCAGCGAGGCCGCGTCGGTCTTGCCGTGCTTCAGCGTACCGAAGATCGAAAGGCCGAAGAGCTGGTTCGTCCACATGTCGAAACCGCCGAGCGCCACGCCGATTGCCGTGCCGAACTTCGACCACAGCGGCTTGACGTTTCGCACCCTCTTCAGGTCCTTACCGATGTCGCTTGAGCGCCAGTCGTTCTCGATCTCGACCACCTCGTCATTGGCGCGACCGGCTGCAATCGCCGCGGCGATCCGGTTCGCTGCCATCATGCCCGACAGCACGGCATTGTGGCTGCCCTTGATGCGCGGCACGTTGACGAAGCCCGCCGAACAGCCAATCAGCGCGCCGCCGGGGAAGGATAACTTCGGTACAGACTGATAGCCGCCCTCGGTGATCGCACGCGCACCATAGGACAGCCGTTTGCCGCCCTCGAAGGTCGTGCGGATCGCCGGATGCGTCTTGAAGCGCTGGAACTCCTCGAAGGGATAGAGGTAGGGGTTCTTGTAGTTCAGATGAACGACGAAGCCGACGGCCACGAGATTGTCCTCAAGGTGGTAAAGGAAGGAGCCGCCACCGGTCTTCATGCCAAGCGGCCAGCCGAACGAGTGCTGCACCAGGCCCTGGCTGTGGTGCTCCGGCTTCACCTGCCAGAGTTCCTTGATGCCGATGCCGAATTTCTGCGGCTCGCGATCCCTGGAGAGATCGAACCTGGCGATCAACTGCTTGGCAAGCGAACCACGCACCCCTTCTCCAACAAGCACATACTTGCCCGTTAGTTCCATGCCGCGGGTGTAGTTCGGGCCGGGCTCGCCGTTCTTCTCGATGCCCATGTCGCCGGTGGCGACACCGATGACGGCACCTTCGTCGTTGTAGAGCACTTCGGTTGCGGCAAAGCCCGGATAGATCTCGACGCCGAGTTCTTCCGCCTTGGTGGCCAGCCAGCGACAGACGTTGCCAAGCGAGACGATGTAATTGCCGTGGTTGCTCATCAGCGGCGGCATCAGGGCATTCGGCAGACGGACCGAGCCGGCCGGGCCGAGCACCAGGAAGTGGTCGTCGGTCACCTCGGTCTTGAACGGATGATCGGCCTCTTCGCGCCAGCCGGGCAGTAGGCGGTCGATACCAACAGGATCGACAACGGCTCCCGACAGGATATGCGCGCCGACCTCGGCACCCTTCTCCAGCACGACGACCGACAGCTCCGGATTGACCTGCTTCAGACGGATCGCGGCCGACAGACCGGCAGGGCCGCCGCCGACGATCACGACGTCGAATTCCATGCTCTCGCGTTCCGGAAGGCTCATCATCAGCAGTTCGGTCTCATGCCCTATCGAAGAGAGGTGCTTGGCGTCCGGCAGCGCGCCAGGCAGCTTTGGCGGTGTTCGCCATCAGCATGGCGATCGTCATCGGTCCAACGCCCCCTGGGACGGGAGTGATCGCTCCAGCGATGTCGATCACGGCGTCGAAATCCACGTCGCCCACGAGCCGGGTTTTCCCCTCGCCTCGCCCGGAAGCGATCACGCGGTTGATCCCTACATCGATGACCGTTGCGCCCGGCTTGACCCAATCCGCCTTTACCATCTCAGCCCGGCCGACGGCAGCCACCAGGATGTCGGCGCTCCGGCAAACGCTCGGCAGATCTCGCGTGCGGGAATGAGCAATGGTCACCGTGGCGTTCGCGTTTAATAGCAGTTGGGCCATGGGCTTGCCGAAGAGATTCGATCGCCCGATGACGACCGCCTTCAGGCCTGACAGGTCGCATCCGTGGATACGTCCGACCAGCACCATGGCGCCCGCCGGGGTGCAGGAGACCAATCCAGTCTCAAGATCACCGGTAGCCACCTTGCCCGCGTTAACGACGTTCAGGCCGTCTACGTCCTTCTCGGGGCGGATAGACTGGACCACCGCTTCGCTGTTCAGATGCTTTGGCAGTGGAAGTTGCACCAGTATGCCATGGACTTCACCGTCCGCGTTCAGCGCAGCTACGAGATCCAACAGTTCTTGCTGAGTGCTTTCTTCCGGCAGCGTATGCTGGATCGACGTGAAGCCGCATTCCTTCGCCATGCGGCTCTTAGCCCCCACATATGTGTGACTGGCCGGGTCATCGCCCACGATGACGACAGCGAGACCGGTCTTCACACCGGTCTCCTTCTTCAACTTTTCGGTGGCTTGCGTCACCGCTTGGACGACGGTTGCGGCCGCCGCTTTCCCATTGATGAGCTGCGCTAGCACGGTTCAACCCATCCGCTCGGACGCGTAGCTGCCAGGGCTCGCGGGGAAGACTACCGTGCGGTTGCCGTTGATGAACGTCCTTTGATGAATGTGGGCGTGTATAGCACGGGCCAGGACCTGGCTTTCGACGTCGCGCCCGAGCGATACATAATCTTCCGCCGACTGGGCGTGCGTGATGCGGACGGTGTCCTGTTCGATGATTGGGCCTTCGTCGAGATCGGCCGTCACGTAATGCGCCGTCGCCCCGATCAGCTTCACACCACGCTCGTACGCCTGCTTGTATGGATTCGCACCCTTGAAGCTGGGAAGGAAGGAGTGGTGAATATTGATGATACGCCCCGACATCTTCGCGCATAGCTGATCTGACAGGATCTGCATATACCGCGCAAGGACTACCAATTCCGTGCCCGTCTGCTCGACGATCTCAAGCATTCGTGCCTCAGCCTGTGGCTTGTTTTCCCTGGTCACCTTGATGTGGTGGAATGGAATGTCGTGATTTACCACGACTTTCTGATAGTCGAAATGGTTCGAGATCACGCCGACGATGTCGATCGGAAGTGCGCCGATCCGCCAGCGGTAGAGCAGGTCATTGAGGCAGTGGCCGAACCGGGACACCATTAACAGGACCTTGGTGCGCTTTTCGCCGCTGTGAAATTCGTAGTCCATCGCAAAGCTCTTGGCGACGTCGGCAAAGCCTTCGCGTATCTCGCTTTCAGCAACACCTGCCTCCGAGATGAAGCCAACCCTCATGAAAAACCGGTTGGTCTCAAGATCGTCGAATTGCGAACTGTCGACGATGTTGCAACCTTTCTCCGCAAGATATCCGGAGATCGCGGCCACGATCCCTCTGGCCGACTTGCAAGACACCGTTAGTACGAGATTGTTGTTGGTCACGTGCAACTCCATGGAGCGGAAACGAGAGCGGGGCCGACCATTCGGCATCCGCTGATGCGTTTTTGATTTTTTCAGAGCGCCTTCTCAAGCTCGGGAAGCAGTTCGAAAAGATCGCCGACGAGGCCGTAGTCGGCGACCTGGAAGATCGGCGCCTCCTCGTCCTTGTTGACGGCGACGATGACCTTCGAATCCTTCATGCCGGCAAGATGCTGGATGGCACCGGAGATGCCGCAGGCGATGTAAAGATCGGGCGCGACGACCTTGCCGGTCTGTCCGACCTGCAAGTCGTTTGGAGCGTAGCCCGCATCGACGGCAGCGCGCGAGGCGCCGACTGCTGCACCGAGCTTGTCGGCGACCGGCAGGATCACCTCCTTGAAGTTTTCGGCAGACCCGAGAGCACGGCCGCCGGATATGACGATCTTCGCCGACGTCAATTCGGGACGGTCAGAGCTAGATAGCGAGTCCGAGATGAAGGTGGACGCCCCTGAAGAAAGAGCTGCCGTCGAGATGTCCTCGACGGCAGCAGATGGGCCTTGGGAGGCCGGGGAAAACGCTGCGGTACGGACGGTGATGACGCGTCTGGCGTCGGTCGCCTGGACGGTCTGGATCGCGTTGCCGGCATAGATCGGGCGCTTGAAAGTGTCAGCGGAGACGACCTCGATGATTTCCGAGATCTGCGCGACATCGAGGAGAGCCGCGACGCGAGGCAGGACGTTCTTGCCCGTTGAGGTCGCAGCCGCGATAATCGTGTCGTAGCTGCCTGCGAGCGAGACGATAAGGTCGGCCAGCGGCTCGGCGAGATTGTTGGCGAGCTTGTCGCTTTCGGCGAGGAGAACCTTGGAGACGCCGCTGAGCCGGGATGCAGCGTCCGCGGCTCCGGAAGCGCCCCTCCCCGCAACCAGCACATGAACGTCGCCGCCGATCTTGGAAGCAGCCGTCAGTGCCTTGCCGGTCTGGTCGGAAAGGGTCGCGTTGTCATGGTCGGCCAGAAGAAGAATGGTCATGGTGATAATTCCTTTCGAACCTTAGAGGACGCCGGCTTCGACTTTAAGCTTTTCCACAAGCTCGGCGACCGACTTGACCTTGACGCCTGCCTTCCGACCGGACGGCTCTTCGGTCTTCAGCACCTTGAGGCGCGGCTCTGTGGAAACGCCGAAATCAGCCGGGCTCTTCTTGTCGAGCGGCTTTTTCTTCGCCTTCATGATGTTCGGCAGCGACGCGTAACGCGGTTCGTTCAGGCGCAGGTCGGTGGTAACGACAGCCGGCAGCTTGACCTCGATCGTCTGCAGGCCGCCATCGACTTCGCGGGTTACTCTCGCGGCATCGCCTATTAGTTCGATGCCGGATACGAACGTTGCCTGAGCGCAATCCAGCAGCGCAGCGAGCATCTGACCGGTCTGGTTCGAGTCATCATCGATCGCCTGCTTGCCCACGATGATCAACCGCGGCTTTTCGATGTCGGCGACGACCTTCAGGATCTTGGCGACAGTAAGCGGCTCGACGGCATCGTCGGTCTCGACAAGGATTGCGCGGTCTGCGCCCATGGCGAGTGCGGTCCTGAGAGTTTCTTCGGCCTTGGCAGGCCCGATCGAGACAGCGATCACTTCGACCGCATCGCCACCTTCCTTGATCCGGATGGCTTCCTCAAGCGAGATTTCGTCGAAGGGATTCATCGACATTTTCACGCTTCCCAGATCGACGCCAGAGCCGTCCGCCAGAACGCGCACCTTCACGTTTGAGTCGATGACTCGCTTTACGGGCACCAGGATTTTCATGAGCTAACCTTTATCAGCGGAACATCGTGTCCGATACAAACTTTATATAAATTCTGTAATGTTTGACGCCAAGTCAAGTCTTTTGTTGATGTAACATTCATATGAGTTCGGGACATTGCCGTAGGTGGCCGGTAGAATCGCCAGCCATAGTCGACATGGTGCGCAGGCCGACCGTCGTGCGGGCATCCCCCACGGCGTATCATTTTTAGGGTGATGTCGTCGTTGCGTCGAGGTCGCTAAGCTGCAAATCGGCGGCAAACTTGCCATGAACGAGAAGGAACTCAAGCCCCGAACGGATGTCCCGTGAGATCGCGGCGCTCGCGGCCATGGCGTCCTTCGCGATAAGAGCTTCCACCGCCTCCTCGCAGTATGAAACCGCTCGGACTTTGCTCGGATCGACTGTCAGATGGCGTAGGAATGGCCCACACTGGAGCCAGAGCAGTTCGATATGGGTGCGCAAAGTCTCCGAACTGCAATATCGATATATCCCGAATTTAAGTTTTTGGTTGAAGTCGAGATATTCCTCGAGATTGTTCTCGCTCAAGGATTTTGTCAGCCCCTCGGACGCGCGGCGCAGCTGATCTAGGCCCAGCCTGTCGATACGATCGCATGCTTGAAACGTGGCATGCCCTTCCAGCAGCTCTCGAAGCTCCATTACTTCTTGGAATCGCTGACGAGTGGCTATCGGTACTGCGAATGTCCCGTTAGCCTTCTGGACGAGCGCCCTCTCCGCCAGCAATCTTCCCAGCGCGGCCCGGGCCGGCATCTCGCTGGTGCCAAGAGCCTTCCCCACCATGCGACCGCTGATCTTCTGACCTGGTTCGAACCCGCCCCGCATGAGCACGGTGCGGAGCTGGTCGTAAACCTTGTCTTGCATCGACTGGAAGTCAATCGGCTCTAGCGGCAGTCCTGTCTTCATCACTGTTCTCAAATCAGGCGTCCAAGTCGAAGTTCCAACACCAAAAAAGGGTTTCGATCGACCAGTCAAGCTGGACGGTCTTGCGAGGGCCCAGTCCGGTCACGGCAGAACCTTGCCTGGGTTCATGATGTTGCCCGGATCGAGCGCGCGCTTCGGCGTGCCATCGTGCCGAGTGCATTGCCGTGCTCCCACGGCATATATACCGTTTTCCATAACCAATGCCGGCTCGCCGCTACAGGTGCCACCTAGTCGAAGCGCCCGCTCGATAAGGCGGTCATGGATTTCTTCGGCCATTTCGAATTCAGCATGGTCATCGGGGTTAATGACCATGCCTAGATGGAAGTTGCCTTCTCCGACATGCCCGATGCTTTACGAAGAATGGAACATGCTCCAGATCTTCTCTCGTCGACCTATGCGTTCCGCCAGCCTGGAAATTGGCACGCATGCGTCCGCTCCATAGACACGCGAGTTGGGACGTATGGCCAGCAGCGCGTAGTGTGCTTCGTGCCTTGCATGCCAGAGCCTGTTGCGTTCTTCGAGATCAGTCGAGCACTCGAGCGTCGAGGCCAAATGTTAGATTCCACGGTAGGGAAATGAGAAACGCCCGATGCAATCGCCTCCGGAAAACCGTAGAGCTTCAGCGTAACTCCGTGATGAGGCCAAGGGTGTCCTCGCTGCCGACGAAAAGGCTTAGCCCGCCGCCGATTTGCGGGCGCGCGATCCGGTCCTGATGATCTCCCCGCTTGGAAGAACCACCTCGAGAGGGCGAGGACGTTCGCCTTGATGTTTCCGTAACAGGCGGCGTTGGCTCCCGACGCCCGAGTGGCCGCCATCCCTCCGATCGTGGCGCAGCGCAATGGAATGTAGTTTGCTTTACGCGATATTATGTTCCCCGTTCATTCCCTTCAGGGATTGAACTTGCTGCGCAGTTTGACCCGCCTGTCTAGCCGGCCAAGGCGTTTTCATATGCGAGCAGCTCGGTCAGTTGCTCCCGCATGTTGGCCACAAGCGTCGCTTCGGGAGCACTGTTCGGAAGACGCACAGGACCGGCGTCGAAACCTGCGAGAGCCTGTGCCGCCTTCATTGGACCCGGATTTGGCTCGGCATAAACGTTGACGAGGAAATCGTGGATTCGAGCGATTTGCTGCTGTGCGAGGGCAAGATCGCCGGCGCGTGCCGTCTCCATGATCTGCACCCAGGTCCTTGGCAGTATATTCGTAGATGCCAGTACGCCGCCAACGGCGCCCAGGGCGGTTTGCACTGCGAAGAGATGCTCGTCTCCCGACATGATGGCGATCTTGTCGCCGACAAGTTGAACGAGCCGAGTGAAGGCCGACTGATCCGGGTTCGATGCCTTCATCGCGAAAATGGAGCCGTCGTTCGCGATCTCGAGCACAGTCTCCGGACTGGTGGTCACCAGGGTCAGATAGGGGATGTCGTACAACATCACTGCCTGGCCGAGACCGTCGGCTACTGCCTTGTAGTAGTCACGGATCCCCGGCTGGCTCGGAGCCGTGCCGTACGGCGTGATGACCATCAGGCCATCGGCCCCAGCGTCCAGGAAGGAGCGGCCGAGCGTCAAAGTGTCGAGCAGACCGGGCGTAGTGACTCCGGCGACGACCGGGACCCGCCCGGCGACTGCCTCGACGGTGGCGCGCACGACTTCGACTCGTTCAGAAGGCGAAAGCGCCGACGCTTCGCCGGTCCCTCCAACCGCGACTAGGCCCGAAATGCCAGCGCGCAGTTGGTTCTCAACCTGTGTGCTAATCAGCGACCGGTTCAGCGAACCATCCGCATTCATGGGTGTCGTCGTAGCCGTATAAAGGCCTTGGGTCGATTTCTTGGTGAGGGTCACTGGCTCGTCTCCCATAGGGGTGGAGCGCGTCCGAAAGCCGTTTCAGACGCAGCAATGAAGCGACTTCAGAGCCCATCCAAAACTGATTGTCAATACTGAGAACTGCGATCTGTGATCGCACTTTTCCGCATAAAAATATGATGACATTTGGAAGCTCATTGTTTTTCCGAGCGAAAATTCGAAAGTCGGTCCGTTAAAAAAAACGTATTGAATGTTGAAAATATTTGACATAGCGTTGCGACGCTGGCGACCGCGTTGAACGACACAAAGGAAAGCGGGACGTCGCGAAGTTCATCATAGACACCTTTGCTGGAGCCCTTACGGGCGCATCGGCCGGCGAAGCTGTGCCTTACTACCCCACGTTTAGCAGAGGCCTGAAGATATGACCTCAATATCGGTCGATATGAAGCTCTCCACGACGAAAACGAAGACGTCCAAGCGCGTTTTCAGGTCACAATCCCGCGAAATCGATCGGCGCGACGCGCTTCTGCGGAAATCATAAAACCTTCAGAGACACCAAGTCGAGCGCCTCCGTCTCTGTCCGACCGCCGCCCTTCCTCGAAGACCTGCCACCTGCGTTCCATCCAGGGAGCTCGTGGCCGAAACCAGAGCACGTGCAACCAAGATGCTTGAGCCTAACAGGAGAAAACATGTCACTTCATCAGGAGTTTGATCGCCTATCCGGCACGCTGTACGTTGATGGACGCTATCTCAAGAGCGAGACCACCGATCGCATTGTGGTCATCGATCCGGCGACGGAAGATCGGATCGGCGAAATCGCAAATGCATCGGAACAAGAGGTCGAAGGCGTTATTGACATTGCGAATTCGGCTCGCAAAGCATGGCTGGCGATCGATCCTCGCACACGAGCTACAATGCTTCACGAGGTAGCTGCCAGGATCCGTCGCGACAAAGCGATCTACGGCTACTTCATGACTCGCGAAGAAGGAAAGCCTTTCAAGGAAGCCGTCGACGAGACGTCGTGGTGCGCCACGGCGATCGACTACTACGCCGAACTCGGGCGAACCGACGTCGGCAGGATCGCCGGCAATACCGTTCCAGGCCAGTTCCACTTCTGCATCAAGGAGCCGGTCGGCACGGTGGTGATCATTCTTCCCTTCAACTTCCCACTCGTTCTGCTTTGCTGGGAACTAGCTGCCGCTCTCGCTGCAGGGAACTCCGTCATCATCAAGCCGCATGAGCAAACGAGCATTACCACACTCAAGTTCGCCGAGATCTTCAACGACCTTCCCAAGGGACTCGTCCAGGTTGTGACCGGCGGTCCTCGGGTGGCGCAGCACCTCGTCCGAAGCAAGAAGACACACTGCGTAGCCTACACCGGTTCCGTCCCGATCGCTCAAGAGATCATGAAAGTCTGCGCCGACACGTTCAAACCGGCGCTCATCGAAGCTTCAGGCAACGATCCGTTCATCGTCATGCCTTCGGCGCCGATCGACATTGCCGTACGCGCTGCCACCTTCGCAGCCTACCTGAACTGCGGTCAGGTCTGCACGTCGGCGGAGCGCTTCTACGTTCACGACAGTATCCATGACGAGTTCGTCGAGCGCCTCGTTGCCGAAACGCGCAAGCTCCGTATCGGCAACGGACTGGAAAACGTCGATATCGGCCCGATGGCTACACATCGTCAAAGAGAGCGGTTCGAGGCCCTGCTAGCACGTGCTCGCCAAGAAGGCGCGACGTTTGCGACCGGCGGCGGCCGCCCGAACGGGCTGAACCGTGGTTGGTTCATCGAGCCTGCCGTCCTGACCAACGTCTCCCCTGAATCTGAGATTCTCAATAGCGAATCCTTCGGTCCGGTAGCGCCGATTTGCCGGGTCAAGAGCTTCGACGAGGCGCTTGAACTCGCAAACCGGTCAGATTTCGGACTCGGTGCAAACCTCTACTCGCGCGACATCGGCGAGATGATGCGTGCCGTCAACGAGGTCGAATCGGGCATGCTCTGGATCAATGCGCCAATCCTCGACAACGACGCCCTTCCCTTCGGCGGCCGCAAGTTGTCGGGCGTCGGACGCCAGCTCGGGCCTGAAGGGCTCGCGCAGTTCCAGTCTTCGAAGTACGTGGCGATAGACCCGCGCGCCGCGCCGCAGGATTTCTGGTGGTTCCCGTACCCCGATGCAGAGAGCTACGAAAAGGCAAAGTCCGAGTAACAGAATGACACGACCGGCCGCTGTCGGGCGGCCGGTCACACCGTGGAGCTGTCGGATCTCGCCGATGCGACACACTCTCTTGCGTCGCAACCGTCTGTCGTTCGCGGCTCATAGGAGACCGTACCTACTTTGCAGGGACGCGATCTCGCCCGCCGGCACGGGTTGCTCCGATCGTATTCGTAGTCGCTGTCATTGCTCTCTATTTGTGCGACCGTCGGAGAGACTGCACCCATGTGATCAGAGCGATGGCGAAAAGCGTCATCACCGTTGCCGCCGCTGCGATCGTCGGAGACAGATTCTCCCGGATTGCCGAGAACATCTCGCGCGGCAGAGTTCGGTGCTCCGGACCTCCTATCAGCATGACCACAACGACTTCGTCGAAAGAGTAGCGGACGCAAAGGCTGCTCCGGAAAGCACGCCAGGAACAATGAGCGGCAGCATGACGCGGCGGAACGCCTAGAGCGGCCTGGCAGGGAGGCCGAGCGCCGCGCGAGCGAGCCACAGCTCGATGGCTGCCCAGCTTCGTGCGCAGCCCCGAGATCAGCCCGACAGAGCCGTACCGTACATGAGTCGTCTCAAGAAAGCAGCTCGACGGCCATCCGGGTGAGAACTTCCGCGCTCCTCGCGATAAATGCCTCGTCCGGCTGGTAGTCCGAGTTGTGCAATCGATCTGCTCTGCCAGGCTGGCTCGACCCGATATTGATATGGATCGCGGGCATGCGCTCCGAGAAGTAGGCGAAATCCTCGCCGCCGAAATCCTGCCCCACTTCTACGAGAGGTGCCTCGCCAAACTGCTGCGTGAAAGCGTCGGTCGCGCGAGCCACGAGAGCCTCGTCATTGATGACACCGGGCACGCCGCGGACGTAGTGGATATCGACTGCGACGTTCATCGCCTGTGCGGCGCCGTTGCAGATCCTTCGGAAGGACTCTTCAGCGACGTCTCTCGCCTGAGGACTTCTGCATCGCACCGTTCCCTCGAAGATGCATGCGTCCGGAATGATGTTCTGCGTTCTGCCGCCATGGATGAGGCCGACGGTCAACACTGCTGAGTTCGCCGGGTCCACCTGTCGCGAGACGACGGTCTGGAGCTGCGCGATCATGTAGGCTGCGGCGACGATCGGATCCGCCGCCAGATGCGGTCGCGCTGCGTGTCCCGAGACACCACGCACGACGACCCTGAACTCATCGCTTGAAGCAGTGCTCGCCCCGCGCGTGAGTTGCACCTGCCCGACAGGAAGGTTGGGGATGTTGTGGAACCCGATGGCGAAGTCTCCTCCTTCTGCCGCACCGTCCCGGATCATTGCGGCCGCGCCGCTGTCGGCAATCTCCTCGGCGGGCTGAAACACTAACCGGACATTGCCGCGCAGGCGCGGCTTAAGTGCCGAAAGCGCCTTGGCCGCGCCGAGCAACGAAGCGGTATGCAGATCATGGCCGCAGGCGTGCATGCTTCCTTGCACCGTCGATGCGAAAGGCAGGCCAGTCGCCTCTTCGATCGGAAGCGCGTCCATGTCCGCCCTGATAATCACGCACGGCCCTGGGTGTTGGCCGACGATCTCGGCCACCACTCCGCTGCGCCCGACGCCGGTTTTCACGTCCAGTCCCAACGCCGTCAGTTCGTCCGCCACTATTTTGGCGGTCCGCGTCGTCTCGAAACCCAGTTCAGGATGTGCGTGAAGGTCGCGCCGGATTTCGATCAGCCGGGCTTCGATATCGGAAACAAGCTTCGAAATACG
>Ga0209025_1004061_pt1 | contig 13090 bp, 12 predicted proteins | sample AraplaMF_Col_mLB_FD_184256 | JGI IMG/M metagenome (GOLD analysis project Ga0209025, IMG submission 184256) | Arabidopsis root microbial communities from the University of North Carolina, USA - plate scrape MF_Col_mLB (SPAdes) (version 2) | ecosystem: Host-associated > Plants > Roots > Endosphere... | reverse complement strand
CGCGGGTTTTGCGCTCAACTGGGCCGTCACGCGCGCGCTCAAGCCGCTGATCGAACTCAAGGACGCGGTGGAGCGCCGCAGCCCGCGCGACCTGAGCGCCATAGACCCGCAGACCACGCCCGCCGAGGTCCAGCCGCTGGTCAGCGCGCTGAACCGGCTGTTCAGTCTGGTGAACGACCAGGCCGAGGGCCAGCGCCGTTTTGTGGCCGATGCCGCGCACCAGCTGCGCACGCCGCTGGCCGGGCTGCAGGCCCAAGTGGAGGCCTGGGCCCAGGCGGCCCGGGTGGCGCAGGCCGCGGGTTCAGACGGCGCCGTCACGCTCTCGGCCGAGAAAATTACCAAGCTGCGCAACGCGACCCGCCGCACCTCGCAGCTGGCCAACCAGCTGCTGGCGCTGTCGCGCGCCGACGCCACGGCCGCGGCCGCCCAGCCCATGCAGCGGGTGGACCTCAAGGACCTGTGTGAGTCCATACTGCCGCTGCACCTGGACGCCGCCGCCCGCAAGGGCATAGACCTGGGGCTGGAAGCCGAGCCCGCCCAGACCACGGGCTACGAGTGGCTGCTGCGCGAACTGCTGGGCAATCTGGTCGACAACGCCGTCAAGTACACGCCGGCCGGCGGCACCGTCACCCTGCGCTGCGGCCTCAGCGCCGGGCCGCCGCCGGACGCCGGCGGCGACCCTGAGCATCCGCGCTGGGGGGTATTCCTGGAAGTCGAGGACGACGGTCCGGGCATTGCGCCCGATGAGCGCGCCAAGGCCTTGCAGCGCTTTTACCGGGTCCAGGGCACGGAGGGTGAGGGCAACGGCCTGGGCCTGGCCATCGCCAGTGAAATTGCCCGTGTCCACCATTCCGAGCTGGAACTTGGCGACGGCGGCACTGCGGCGTCCGGGCCGCGTGGATTGCGGGTCCGCCTGAGTTTGTAGTCCGCCCGCCACAGTGAGCGCTCGCTGTTACGAAAGAGAACGTTGTAGCTACGCCTCACGTCGTAAAACCGGGGCACTTCAAGCAATGAACCGTCACTTCCCTGTGCGAGAATGAATTGAAACGATATCCGGTTTTTTGAAACATTTTTCACTCTTCGCCTATGTCCGACCTCGCGCCTGAAACCGAACTGAGCCACCAGGCCGCACCAGCGTCCGCCGAGACCGCTGTGCGCAAGCGCCCCAAACCCGGGGAGCGGCGGGTCCAGATCCTGCAGGCGCTGGCCACCATGCTGGAGCAGCCGGGTGCCGAGCGCATCACCACCTCGGCCCTGGCGGCCAGGCTGGAAGTCAGCGAAGCGGCGCTGTACCGCCATTTCGCCAGCAAGGCCCAGATGTTCGAGGGCTTGATCGAGTTCATCGAGCAAACCGTCTTTACCCTCATCAACCAGATCGGCGAGCGCGAGCCCGACCATGCCGCCCGCACCCGCAAGCTGGTGGTCATGGTGCTGCAATTCGCTGAAAAGAACCCCGGCATGACCCGTGTCATGGTCGGCGATGCCCTGGTTTTTGAGAATGAGCGCCTGCAAGAGCGCATGAACCAGTTCTTCGACAAACTGGAATCCAGCCTCAAGCAAAGCCTGCGCGACGCAGCGGCCGCCAGCGGCGCAGCCACCCCCACGGTGGACGCCCAGGTCCGCGCCTCGGTCATCGTGGCTTTTATGGTGGGCCGCCTGCAGCGTTTTGCCCGCTCGGGCTTCAAGCGCCTGCCGTCCGAGCACCTCGAAGCCAGCCTGGCCACGATATTGGGCTGACCCCTATCGGCGCGCACTTCGTGTCGCACCTTTTCCCCTTCCAGGGGACGGCGCCTGCGGCCGGGCAAAGCCCGTTCCGCGGCCCCTGCTTGGCGTTTTTCCTGACCGCTAGAGGCTGAGCCCCACCTTGCCGGCAGCACCCGCAATTTCTTCCCAGGTGCTGGCATCAATGTCTATGCCGTCACGCTCGCGCTCCACGCGCGCGCGGCGTTCGGGCTCGCCGGCAATCTGCACGCCGTGTTCGCCGTCGGCCGGCGGGCTTTTGCGCAGCCACTCCACAAAAGCCATGGCCTCGGTTTCCATGGCCGATTGCGTGCCCAGCTTGCCAGGGTCTATCAGGATGGTCAGCATGCTGTTGTAGACGGCGCGTGTGCCTACCGTCGGGTGGTGCCAGGTGCCGCCGCCGGTCAGCGCGCCGCCCAGCAGCTCGCAGGCCACGGCCAGACCGTAGCCCTTGTGCTCGCCGAAGGGCATGAGCGCGCCAAAGAAACCGTTCGCCTGCGGCACCACCACCACGCCGGGGTCGGTGGTCGGTTGGCCGTGTTCGTCGATCAGCAGGCCGGGTTGCACCGACTTGCCTTGGTTGTGCGCCACGCGCATCTTGCCCTGGGCCACACGGCTGGTGGCGAAATCCAATACAAAGGGTGGGGCGTCTTTGAGCGGCACGCCAATGCAGCAGGGATTGGTGCCGTAGCGGCCGTCGGCGCCGCCCCAGGGCGCCACCACCGCCCGCGTCAGGACGTTCACGAAATGCAGCGACACCAGGCCTTGCGCCACCGCCATCTCGGCGAAGTGGCCTATGCGCCCCAGGTGGTGCGATTCGGCCAGCGCCAGGATGCAGCTGCCTTGCTCTTTGGCGCGGGCCATGCCCAGCACCATGGCCTGCTCGCCGACCACCTGGCCGTAGCCGCGCTGGCCGTTCAGGCTGAGCAGCGCGCCGGCGTCAAGCACGGTCTTGACCTGCGCATTGGGCGTGAGGCCGCCTTCGAGCACCGCATCGACATAACGTGGCAGCATGCCTACACCGTGCGAGTCATGGCCGCTGAGGTTGGCCATGACCAGGTTGGAGGCGACTTTGTCGGCTTCTTGCGCCGAGCTGCCGGCGGCGACGAGGATGCGGGCGCAGTGTGCCCGCAGGGCTGAGGCTTGGATGTTTTTTTGCATGGACCTTGGAAGATGAGGGTGAGGTTTACATCACGGCGCCGACTTGCCAGGGCACGAACTCGTTCTGGCCGTAGCCGTGTTTTTCGCTCTTGCTGGGCTCGCCCGAGGCGGTGGCCAGCACCATTTCGAAAATGCGCTGCCCCATCTCCTGCACAGACACGCCACCGTCGATGATTTCGCCGCAATTGATGTCCATGTCTTCTTCCTGCCGCAGCCACAGCGCCGAGTTGGTGGCCAGCTTGAGCGAAGGCGAGGGCGCGCAGCCGTAGGCCGAGCCGCGGCCGGTGGTAAAGCAGATGATGTTGGCGCCGCCGGCCACCTGGCCCGTGGCGCTCACCGGGTCGTAGCCCGGCGTATCCATATAGACAAAACCGTGGTCTTTCACGGGCTCGGCGTATTCATACACGGCCTCGAGGTTGGAAGTGCCGCCCTTGGCCACCGCGCCCAGCGATTTTTCGAGGATGGTGGTCAAGCCACCGGCCTTGTTGCCGGGCGAGGGGTTGTTGTTCATCTCGCCGTCGTTGATCTCGGTGTAGTGCTCCCACCACTTGATGCGCGAGATCAGCTTCTCGGCAATCTCGGGCCGCACGGCGCGCCGCGTGAGCAGATGCTCGGCGCCGTAGATCTCGGGCGTCTCGCTGAGGATGGCGGTGCCGCCATGCGCCACCAGCAAATCCACCGCCGCGCCCAGTGCCGGGTTGGCACTGATGCCCGAATAGCCGTCGGAGCCGCCGCACTGCAGGCCGATCGTGATGTGCGAGGCGCTGCAGGGCTCGCGCTTGACGGCGTTGGCCTGCGGCAGCATCTCCTTGATCATGGCGATGCCCTTGGCCACGGTTTTGGCGGTGCCGCCCGTGTCCTGGATGCTGAAGACGCGCAGGGTCTCGCCCTCGCGCAGGCTGCCATGGGCCAGCCAGGCGTTGATCTGGTTGGACTCGCAGCCCAGGCCCACCACCAGCACGCCCGCGAAGTTGGGATGCGTGGCATAACCCGTCAGCGTGCGCTGCAGGATCTGCAGGCCCAGGCCGTCGGAGTCCATGCCGCAGCCCGTGCCGTGCGTGAGCGCCACCACGCCGTCGACGTTGGGAAAGTCTTTCAGTGCCGAGGGGTTGTTCTGCCGCGAGAAATGGTCGGCAATCGCGCGCGCCGCCGTGGCCGAGCAGTTCACGCTGGAAAGTATGCCGATGTAGTTGCGCGTGGCCACGCGGCCGTCGGGCCGCTTGATGCCCATGAAGGTGGCCTCGCGTCTGGCGGGCGCCGGCTTCACGTCGGCGCCGAAGGCGTAGTCGCGCGCGAAGTCGCCCTTGTCGGGTCCCATGTCCAGGTTGTGCGAGTGCACATGCTCGCCGGGCGCGATCGGCTTGCTCGCAAAGCCGATGATCTGGTTGTAGCGCCGCACCGGCTCGCCTGCGGCCAGCGCACGCGTGGCGATCTTGTGGCCGGCGGGAATCAGGCCGCGCACGGTGATGTTTTCAACCTGGGTGCCGCCCACCAGCTGGGCGCGGGCAATCAGGACGTCGTCGGCGGGATGGAGGCGAATAAAGGGCGTGGTGGTCGTCATGGAAATCATCGTGGAAGTGATGGGGCGTTGTATCCCCGGTTGTATCGCATTCAGTAAAACATCTTCGGCAACCAGAGTACCAAGCGGGGGAAGTAGGTGATGATGCCCAGGCTCAATAGCAGCGGCACCAGCCAGGGCAGTATGGCCATGGTGGTGCGCTCCACCGAGAGATTGGCCACACGCGCCAGCACAAACAGCACCATGCCCATGGGCGGGTGCAAAAGGCCAATCATGAGGTTGAGCACCATCACCAGGCCGAAATGCACAGGGTCTATGCCCAGCTGCGCGGTGATGGGCAGCAGGATGGGCACCAGGATGGTGATGGCGGCGGTGGGCTCCAGGAAGCAGCCGACAAACAGCATCAGCAGGTTGGCCAGCAGCAAAAATACCCAGGGACTCTGGGTAAAGCCCAGCACCCAGGCGGCGATCGCCGTGGTCACGCCGGTGGCCGTCAGCATCCAGCCGAAGATGGATGCGGCCGCCACGATGAACAGCACGGTGGAGGTGGTCTCGACGGTGTCCAGGCAGACCTTGACGAACATCTTGAACTTCAGCGCCTTGTACCACCAAAAGCCCAGCACCATGGCCCAGACGCAGGCCGCGATCGCGCCCTCGGTGGGCGTGAACAGGCCGGTTGTCATGCCGCCAATCAGCAGCACCGGCGTCATGATGGGCAGCACGGCCTCGAATTTAAAAATCTTGTCGAGCACGAACAGCGCGACCAGCCCGGCAATCACGGTGGCCTGCGCCGGCGCGCCGGCCTTGGTGATCAGCAGCCACAGCACCAGCGGCCAGGCCGCCACCACGCCCAGCTCGACCAGGGCCTTGGCCAGCTTGCTGCCCGAGAACTTGATGTCGGCGCCCCACTTGTTCTTGTGGGCGAAATAGGCCACGGTCAGCATCATCAGCACCGCCATCAACAGGCCCGGCAGCAGCCCGGCCAGGAACAGCGCGCCTATGGACACATTGGCCATCATGCCGTAGATCACAAAGGGCAGGCTGGGCGGAATGATGGGGCCCAGCGTGGCCGAGGCGGCCGTCACACCGACCGCGAATTCCGAGGAATAGCCGTGCTCCTTCATGGCCTTGATTTCGATGGTGCCCAGGCCGGCCGCGTCGGCGATCGCCGTGCCGCTCATGCCGGCGAAAATCACCGAGCCCAGCACATTGACATGGCCCAGGCCGCCCTTGAGCCAGCCCACCAGCGCCAGCGCGAAGTTGTAGATGCGGGTGGTGATGCCCGCGTTGTTCATCAGGTTGCCGGCCAGGATGAAGAAGGGCACGGCCAGCAGCGGAAAACTGTCGATGCCGGACACCATGCGGTGTATGACCACAAAGGGCGGCAGGTTGCCGGTGACCAGGATGTAGACCAGCGAGGCGCCCGCCATGGCGACGGCAACCGGAATGCCGGCGCCCATGAAGATCAGGAAAAATAGTTTGAGCATGATGGTGAGGATCTCTCGCGTTCAGCGGTCTTCCATGGTGGAGTCGGGACGTTCCAGCACGCTGTAGCCGCGCCGGTAATGGATGAGGGCAACCCGCAGCGAGCGCAGCAGCATGGCGGCAAAGCCGAGCAGGCACACGCCGTAGACGATGTTCATGGGCAGGTCCACGATGGTCATGCGCGTCTGGTTGCCGATTTTTTCCATCATTTGCAGCGTCATGACCACGGCGGCGCCGAAAAAACCGATGCGCAGCACGTCCGTCAGTGTGGACATCACGCGTCCCATCTTTGCCGGCATGTGGCGGTAGAAAAAATCCACCTGAATGTGGTTGTTCTTGGCCACGCCTATGGCCGCACCTATGAACACCACGGCAATCAACTCATAACGCGCGATCTCCTCGGTCCATGCTGCGGAGTCGTTGAAAACATAGCGCGTGACGAACTGGTAAAGCACCGTGGCGCCCAATATCCAGAAAAAAGCCAGGGCCACCCAGCCCTCGGTCGTGGTGGTGGACAGGTCCACCGCCTCGTCCTCGGTGTGGAATGAACCGTCGTCGCTGATGATTTTTTCGGTCATCGTGTTTCCTTCTGCTTCTAGCTGGCCGTGAAGGCATGCAGCAAGCGTAGCGAGCGGCTCGAGGTCGCGCCGAGGACCGGAACCGTACCCAGGTACGGTGAGGACCGCAGGTGCGAGATCGAGCCGCGCAGTAGCTTGATGCGTGCCTTCACTTGAGGTTGATGATGCGGTCGTAGTCTGCCTGGCGGTACCCCAGGTCCGCCGGCGAAGTGCTCTTGAGCACCGCGGCACGGAAAGCGTTCTTGTCGACCGTGATCACGTTGTTGCCTTTCTTCTTGAACTCCTCAACCAGCCGGGCCTCGGAGGCGATGATCTCGCGGCCGGTTTTTTCGGCAGCTTCCAGCATCACGTCGCTGAAGATCTTTTTCTCGTCCGCGCTGAGCTTGTTCCACAGCTGGCCCGAGACCACGGTCAGCAGCGAATCGACGATGTGGCCGGTCAGCGAGATGTTCTTCTGCACCTCATAGAACTTCTTGGCTTCTATGGTCGGCAGCGGGTTTTCTTGTGCGTCCACCGTGCCGTTTTGCAGCGCCAGGTAGACCTCGGCGAAGGCAATCGGCGTGGGGTTGGCGCCCAGCGCCTTGGGGAAAGCCATATAGGCCGGTGCGTCGGGCACGCGGATCTTCAGGCCCTTCATGTCTTCCGGCTTGGTGATGGGGCGTGCCGCGGCAGAGGTCACATGGCGCGCGCCGTAGTAGTTGAGCGCGGTGATGTGGTTGCCGCTCTTCTGGTCGTAGCCCGCGGCCAGTTCCCTGAACACATCGCTGTTGGCGAACTTGAGCTGGTGCTCGGCATCGCGGAAGATGAAGGGGAAGTAGCCGATGGCCAGCGGCGGGTAGGTGCGGCCGGCAAAACTCGCGCCTGTGAGGATGATGTCCACCGTGCCCAGGGTCAGGCCCTGGTTGATGTCGGCCTCCTTGCCCAGCGTGGAAGCCGGGAACACCTGGATCTCGTACTTGCCGTTGGTGCGCTTCTTGATCTCGTCGCCAGCCCAGACCGACCATTTGTGGAAGGGTTCGGACGTCTCGTAGACGTGCGCCCATTTCAGCTTCGTTTGCGCCGAGGCGATGCCGGAAAAGCCCAGGGCGCCCGCCATCAGCGCGCAGGCGGCAATGGCTTTGACGGCGAATCGTTTGTTGTGGATTGCGTTCATGGTTTGTCTCCTCAAAGGATTTGCTGGCATGAAAGGAAAACCGGCCGTGCGCGCCAGCGCGCGGGCCGTGAAGCCGGGGTCTGCCGCCCCGTTGCCTCCTTGTTGCTTCAGTTCTTCAGGTTGAGCTTGGTCACGAGCTGTTTAAAGGTGTCGTTGTCGCGCACCATCTGCGCCTTGAAAGCGGGGCCGTCGGCATAGGCGTAGCCGAGGTTGAGCTTGTCCATCACCTCTTTCATGATGGGTTCTTCGGCGGCCTTCTTGGTCATGGCGCGGATGTACTCGACGATTTCGGGCGGCGTGCCCTTGGCCACGCCCAGGCCGCGCCAGGTGCCGATCGACAGGTCAATCTTGCGTTCCTTGAGCGTGGGTACGTTGTCAAAGCCCTTGACGCGCTGGTCGGCCATCACGCCCAGGATCTTGAGCTTGCCGGCGGCCACGTGCACCGCGACCTCGGCCGGGCTCACGCCCACGGCGTCCACATGGCCGCCCAGCAGCGCCAGCACCGCGGGGCCCGCGCCCTGGAAGGGGATGTGGCTGAACTTGGCGCCGGTTTTTTCTTCCAGCGAAGCGGCGGCCAAATGCCAGATGGAGCCGTTGCCGGCATTGCCCACCTTCACGTCACTGCCGGGTTTTTTGGCGGCGGCGAGGAAGTCCTCAATCGTGTTGTAGGGTGAGTCAGCGCGCACGGTAATGGCGGCCGGGTCGGCGTTGAGGCGGGCAATCGGGATGAAGTCGTCCTGCGTGATCTTGGTGATGCCCAGGTGCGGCAGGATGGTCACTTCCACGAACAGCATCGCGATCTTGTAGCCGTCGGGCTTGGCGTTCGCCACGTCAGCCAGGCCGATCGCGCCGCTGGCGCCCGCCTTGTTGTAGACGACCAGCGGTTGTGTGGTGTACTTTTTCGCCGCTTCGGCATAGGCGCGTGCCAGCGAATCAGTGCCGCCGCCGGGCTGGAATGCCACCATCACTTCGATCGGCTTGTTCGGGTAGGGCTGGGCCGTGGCAACGGCGCACAGGCCCGTGGACAGCAGCAAGGCCGTGGCCAGCCGCTTGCTGTGGGTCAGGAATGTCATGCTTGTCTCGCTTTCTTTTTTGTAAGGCTTGGGGGTCAGGGGAAGGAAACTGTCTCTTGCTGTCGTTCTTTGTCTTTTTTATTTCTTGGCCGTTTTGGATTGCCGGACGCGCCGCCAGCTCACGCTGAAGCGCTTGTGCGACTGGTCCATGTGCGCATGCATGGCCGCACGAGCGGCGTCGGGGTCGTGATTGCGCACCCCTTCATAAATCGCTTCATGCTCCGCGATCGCCGAGCGCCAGGACTCCACGGTCTCAAAATAGCCGCCAAGGCGTTCGAACAGCGGGCCGCGCCGCGAATCCCAGAAGCGCTGTATGGTTTCAATCAGCACCACGTTGCCGCAGGCCTCGACGACCGCGGTGTGGAAGGCCCGGTCGCCTTCCAGCGGCAGCACGCCGCGGTCCGCGTCGGCTTTCATGCTGGCGATGGCCTTGTCCATGGCCTCAATATGTTTGCGCGTGGCCTGGGTGGCAGCCATGGCGGCAACTTCGCCCTCTACTACGCGGCGCGCGCGTATCAGTTCCAGGGGGCCCCATTCGTCAGGGGATATCTGTGCACCCCGGGCATTGCCGTGGCTGGGCGCAACGCTGCGGTCCAGTACATAGACGCCGGAGCCGGTGCGCACCTCGACCCAGCCCTCAACTTCCATCGCGATCAGCGCCTCGCGCACCGACGGCCGGCTCACGCCCAGCTGCCGCGCCAGGTCACGCTCGGCCGGCAGGCGCGTGCCCACGGCCCATTCACCGCCCGAGATCAGCTTGCGCAGCTGCTCGGCGATCTGGCGGTAAAGGCGTTGCGGTTCGACGGTCTGCAGGGGCATGGAAGGGATGCGGAGGGAAAAGGCAAGGGTGGGGCGGCTTAAGGGTTAGCCAGAATTGGACAAGTGGTCAGACCAATTGATAATCCCATGAAACCCCCGGGACAACATCCGGCAAAACCCTGTAGGAGCACTGATGAGACTTGAAGGAAAGAAGGCACTGGTCACCGCGGCCGGCCAGGGCATCGGGCGCGCCAGCGCGCTGGCACTGGCGGCCGAAGGCGCGCAGGTCTGGGCCACCGACCTGAACCCCAAGCTGCTGGAAAGCTACCAGGGCGTGGCCAACATCACCGCGCTGCCGCTGGACGTGCTCGACAAGGCGGCCATCCACAAGCTGGTGGGCGGGCTGCCGGCGCTCGACGTGCTGTTCAACTGCGCGGGCTTTGTGCACGGCGGCTCGGCGCTGCAGGCCACGGACGAAGACCTTGACTTCGCCTTCCGGCTCAATGTGCGCGCGCAGTTCTGGATGATCCAGGCGGTGCTGCCGAAAATGCAGGCCCAAAAGCGCGGCAGCATCATCAACATGGCCAGTGTCTGCAGCAGCATCAAGGGCCTGCCCAACCGTTTTATTTACGGCACGACCAAGGCCGCGGTGATCGGCCTCACCAAGAGCGTGGCGGCCGACTTTGTGGCCGACGGCGTGCGCTGCAACGCCATCTGCCCCGGCACCGTCGATACGCCTTCGCTGCAGGACCGCATCAACGCCAATGCCGACCCGGTGGAAGCACGCAAGGCATTCATCGCGCGCCAGCCGCTGGGGCGCCTGGCCCAGGCGCATGAAATAGCGCCGCTGGTGACTTTCCTGGCCAGCGACGAATCCGCCTTTGTAACAGGCCAGGCCTACAACATCGACGGCGGCATCACCATATGAACCAGCTCGACCTGAAGGGTCGCCATGCGGTGATCACGGGTGGCGCGGTCGGCCTGGGTTTTGCGATTGCCCAGCGCATGCTGGCCTCGGGTGGCACCGTCACCTTGTGGGACGTCAACCCCGAGGCGCTGCAGAAGGCGAAGTCCAGACTGGGTGAGGGCGTCCACACCGTGACGGTTGATGTCAGCAGCCATGCCAGCGTGGTGGAGGCGGTGAAGAAGACGGTGGCCCACAACCCGGCCATAGACGCGCTGGTCAACTCGGCCGGCATCACCGGCCCCAACGTCAAGCTCTGGGACTACCCGCCCGAGCAGTGGATGCAGGTGCAGCAGGTCAACCTCAACGGCCTGTTCTTTTGCTGCCGCGAAGTCGTGCCGCACATGCGCGCGCGCAACTACGGGCGCATCGTCAACATTGCCTCGGTCGCCGGCAAGGAGGGCAACCCCAACGCCAGCGCCTACAGCGCCAGCAAGGCGGCGGTGATCGCGCTGACCAAATCGCTGGGCAAGGAACTCGCCGACACCGGCGTGCGCGTCAATTGCGTGACGCCGGCCGCGGTGAAAACCCCGATTTTTGAGCAGATGACACCCGAGTTCATACAGTTCATGCTCTCGAAAATCCCCATGGGCCGCTTCGGCATGCCCGACGAGGTGGCTGCAATGGTCAGCTGGCTGTGCACTGAAGATTGTTCGTTTTCAACCGGCGCCGTGTTTGACCTATCCGGCGGCCGTTCAACCTATTAACTTTTCACCTGATTCATCAAAAGGAAAACCATGAAACTCGTTCGTTATGGCAACCCCGGCAAGGAAAAACCCGGCCTCATCGATGCCAATGGCAAGCTGCGCGACCTGAGCAGCGTCATCAAAGATATCGGCCCCGACCAGCTCGGCGACGCAGCGCTGGCAAAACTGGCCAAACTCAAGACCGACAAGCTGCCGCTGGTCAAGGGCTCGCCGCGCTACGGCAGCCCCATCACCGGCACGCGCAAGTTCATCGCCATTGGCCTGAACTACGCCGACCACGCCGCCGAATCGGGTTTGCCGATTCCGGCCGAACCCGTCGTCTTCATGAAGGCCACCAGCTGCATCCAGGGACCCAACGACCCCATCATGCTGCCCAAGAACTCGGTCAAGACCGACTGGGAAGTCGAACTCGGCGTGATCATCGGCAAGCAGGCGCGTTACGTCTCGCAAAAAGAGGCGCTCAACCATGTGGCCGGCTACTGCACCATCAACGACGTCAGCGAACGCGAATTCCAGATCGAGCGCGGCGGCACCTGGGACAAGGGCAAGGGCTGCGACACCTTCGGCCCGCTGGGTCCCTGGCTGGTCACGCGCGATGAAGTGCCGAACCCGCAAAAGCTGTCGATGTGGCTGGAAGTCAACGGCAAGCGCGTGCAAAACGGCAGCACCAAGACCATGATCTTCAGCGTCGCCAAGATCATCAGCTACGTGAGCCAGTTCATGACCCTGGAACCCGGCGACGTCATCACCACCGGCACACCGCCCGGCGTGGGCCTGGGCATGAAGCCGCCGGTCTTCCTGAAAAAGGGCGACACGATGTCGCTGGGGATTGAGGGCTTGGGCGAGCAGCACCAGGTCGTCGTGCCATTCAAGCTGTAAGCATGCGACGACGGGTGATTGCGCGGGCCGGCGCCTGCGTAATCGCCTGTAATCGACTGGCAGTGTTTTCCGCCGGAATATTGGTCTCCCTGAAACTGATATGGAGCCAACATGCCAAACCAAGTCCTTGATCGTGGCCACACCGCAAACCTTGGGGCCAACACCGTCCCCGGCAACCTCCAATTGATAGGCGTAGGCGCCAGCTACACCATCGCTATCAATGGAGGTGCGCCAGTCGCTCATGTCATCGCAGTCGGCCACGTCGATACTTACCCGATCAACAACCAGCCTGTTTCCGTCACGAACACCACGGGCGCTGCAGGCCCGGCAAACATGACGTTGAGCTGGTAGCGGGTGTCCCGGTGCGGGCCGCCCCTCAAGGGAAACGGGCCACACAGAGTAAATAGATAAAACCAGGCTCGGCGGGGCGGGTTTACCCTCCCTGCGGTTAGAAGAGGGTCCCTATAAACAGGCACCCAACAACCCCGGCTTGCCCATGGTCATCAAAGTGTTGCAAAATAGAACGACCGTTCGTTTTATTTTGTAGCACCCATGCCCGTCACAGAACTTCCCGCCAAAGCCTCCCGCGCCCCCGTCGCGGCCAGCGCCGTGGCCAAAAGCCAGCAAAAAGGCCAGCAAACCAAGGCGGCCATTGTGGATGCGGCCTTGGGCCTGGCCACGCAGATCGGGCTGGAGGGCCTGAGCATAGGTGCGCTGGCCGAAGTCATGCGCATGAGCAAGTCCGGTGTGTTCGCCCATTTCGGCTCACGCGAGGAATTGCAAATCTCGGTGATTCGCGAATACCACGTGCGTTTCGAGGAAGAAGTCTTCTTCCCGGCCCTGCAGCAGCCGCGCGGCCTGCCGCGCCTGGCGGCGCTGTTTCACAACTGGATGAAACGCACCTCGCTCGAAATTGACTCGGGCTGCCTCTACATCAGCGGCGCCGTCGAGTTCGACGACAGGCCGGGCCCGGTGCGCGATGCGCTGGCGGGCTCGGTGCGCACCTGGCTGGCGGCCATGTACCGCGCGGTGGTGCAGGCCAAGGAAGCCGGTCATTTGCGGCCCGATGCCG
>Ga0209025_1004060_pt1 | contig 13091 bp, 12 predicted proteins | sample AraplaMF_Col_mLB_FD_184256 | JGI IMG/M metagenome (GOLD analysis project Ga0209025, IMG submission 184256) | Arabidopsis root microbial communities from the University of North Carolina, USA - plate scrape MF_Col_mLB (SPAdes) (version 2) | ecosystem: Host-associated > Plants > Roots > Endosphere... | reverse complement strand
GCCGTCAGCAAATCCCTGAGCCTGGCCTGCCGTTCGATGGGCATGAGCCCGCCTATATCGTCGATACCAAGATCGGCCAGGGTTTTGTCGAGGTCAACCGTTCCGTCCGCCACATAGTTGCCGTAAAGCATGGACAGGATGCTTTTGCGAGCCGAGAACAAAATGCTGACGAGCTCGGTCGGGCCATAGCTGAACAGTACCCTTCCCTGCTGCACCGCCATCAACGACGTTGTGTCCAGCGACCGCAGGTAGTCGCGTGCCCGGTCGAGCTGCGCATGGCATTCCGGATTCAGGGATGAGGGAGGGATCGCCTCCCATGACTTTCCGGGGTAAACCGGAGCCTCATCGGCCGGCGCTCGGGTCGCTCCCGCTGCCGACGGCAGCAGCAATGAGGCGCAGAGGAAAAGTGGGGCAAGATGACTCAGCATTTTTCTGGGAGCAAGGCGGCAGATTGACCCGCAATCTAAGGTGCAACAGCACTCACAAAGACGCGATCGTAATCTGCGCTGTAGAAGAAGATACGGCTGCGAGGCGGGATATTTCCGGCGGGCAGCTTGAGCGAGATATGAGTCAGTTGCTCGCTCTTGTTGGAGAAGAGCCCCGACGACGAACTCGCCAGCGAAATCGTCACACTGCCGTCCCGGTTACGGGAAATCACAGGCTCCTTGAACAGATTTCTGAAGGAAGGGAAGTTTCTAAGCTCCACGAACACATCGGCACCAACACGCCTGAACCCTGCCGTCGCAACAAGCCCAGGTGCAGGCTCCACGGCCGCCGTGTTAGCGATTAGCGAACTGGGCGACGATGAAGCTGGAACAACAAAAATCGCCACCACCATACAGGCAATGGCGGCTGTGAGAATGGCCCGCAACTTGTACATGGGGAGCTCTAAGGCTGAGGCCAAATCACAAAGCATGGCGCTGAGCCAGCACCCCTCGTATTTGCCCCAGTGACTGCGTCACGATCGATTCCGGGTCGCCGCCCGCGATCCAGCGATTGAGCGCATCCAGAAGTGCCCGCTCGTCGTAGCCTCGCAAAGGCAAGGTCACCGGGAGCGGCACCCAGGGGTACCACCGCTGGACAACGACCGGGAACTCCGAAGGGCTTCTATCCAGACTGCCATTGACACCCAAAAGAAACTGCTTGCCGTCGGCATCTTTCAGCATGAGCCACATGGTGCCGCCATCCGCGAGCCAGCCACCATCCTCCAGGGCAATCGGTGGCTTGAGTTCAGGGATGGTTTTGCCGCTGAAATAAATCGAGATGAGGGCCGACAGCAGCAGAGTCGATGAAATAGACACTGCCTTGGCAATGGCCAACATCAGAGACTTTGAATGCGGTTGCGGATCAGACATCACACCGCCCTGCTCAATGCAAAGATTCGCTGCCACTGCTCAAGGGAAACAAATGCCTCCTCCCCAGCATCGTGAAAACGGATCCAGCCGCCGCATGCTTCGCTTAGCTTTCTGAGTTCGCGGATGTGATTGTCGATCAGCTGCAGGCGGCCATACCTGTATGGGCCGTCAACAAGCGCTTTCCACAACGCATACTCGAGCCCTTCCATCCAGCCCGCCGCATAGGCTTGTTCCGATAGCTGCGACATGTATTCGGCGAGCGCTTGTTGAGCAGAAGTTAGCGTGTCAGGCATCAGGGGTTTAGCGTTTTTTGCAGGTCTGCCGATAGGTCATATCAGCCTCCGCGAAACGCAACGATAACCCAACACCACAGCCAAATCTGCCTTCACGCGTACAAAGCGCCCTCGCCGGCCTGACGTGACGGACCGGTCCAGCCGGTCGCGCCACTGCAAGCCACCTACTCAGGCTTGATGTTCGCGCTCTTGACCAGCTTGCCCCAACGGTCAGCCTCCGACTTGATCAAGGCGGCGAACTGCTCGGGTGTGCCGCCGCCGAGTTCATTGCCCTGGCCCAGCATCTGCTCCTTGATGGTCGGGTCGGCGAGCGCCTTGTTGACGGTTTCATTGAGCAGCTTGATGAGGGCCGCGGGTGTGCCGGCCGGCGCCACAAGCCCTTGCCAGTTCTGGACCTCAAAGCCCGGCACGCCGGCCTCGGCCATGGTGGGCAGATCGGGAAACAGCGGTGAGCGCGTCTTGCTGGTGATGGCCAGCGCGCGCAGCTTTCCGGCGCGGATCGAAGGCGCGGCCGAGTACATCTGCTCAAACATCATGTCCACCTGTCCGCCCATCAGGTCGGTCGTGGCGGGCGCTCCGCCCTTATAGGGAATGTGGGTGATGGACAGGCCGGCCAGCGACTTGAACATCTCGCCGGACAGATGGTGCGAGCCGCCCAGGCCGCCCGAAGCGAAGGACAGCTTGCCGGGACTGGCCTTGGCAGCGGCGATGATGTCCTTGACGCTCTTGAACGGCGAGCTTGCGGGCACCATCAGCACCAGCGGCCCTTTTTCGATCAGGCAGACCGGCGCAAGGTCCTTGGCCGGGTCGAAGTTCAATTTCTTGAACATGGTGGGGTTGACCGCCAGCGGGGCGAAATTCCCCATGCCGATCACATAGCCGTCCGGCTTGGCGTGCGCAACAGCGTCAGTGCCGATGTTGCCGCCGGCGCCCGGCTTGTTGTCTACCAGCACCGGCTGGCCCAGCGCCGTGGAGATGAAACGGCCGATCTGGCGCGAGCGCTGGTCGGCATTGCCGCCCGCCGAGTACGGGCAAATCAGCGTGATGGGCTTGCTGGGATATTTGTCCTGGGCCCAGGCCAGCGAGGGCAATGCGATGGCGGCCGAAGCGGCTTGGAGAAGATGACGGCGTTTCATGTGGGGTCCTTGTTGTGATGGGTGTCCCGCAACATTAATGCGCGTAGCTGTCAATCCGCTGGCACAGCGACCCGTGCTTTCCCCTACGCGGGTGGCCATCTGCGCCCGGCGTCGAAAGCCGAATGAAAGGTATGGCCCGACACGGCCCCGAGGCGAGGAGTCAGGCCGTCTTTTGCGAAGGCCAGCGATAGGCCAGCACATTGGCCAATGGATAAAAATGCTCGCGCACCTCATCGAGCTGGTTGCCGCCCCACAAATACACATGCTGCGCATCCGCGCGAAGAAAGAAACCGACATGGCCTTTCCAGCCCGCCGGGTCTTCGCGTGAGAGAACCGCAATGCATCCGGGCACAGGAGCATCGAGCGGCTCGCCCCACTCCAGCCATGAACGCGCCAGTGCGGAGCCGGTACCGGGAATGCCGGCCTGGTCCAAAGCCCAGTTCACGAATGACGAGCACCACGAGGCCTTGTCGTCATAACCGCGGATATTGGTGAGTGCGTGGTATTCGGTGACCCGGGGATTGCTTTGGCCCGGGGGGAATGTGCGAACGCCGGCTTCGGCGCGGGCGATGGGCATCCAGAGTGGTTGCGGCATGGGCATGGAAGATGGGTCAGCCGTCAGCCCACACGCGGGGCCCGGTCTTCATCGGGCTGGCTGCAAACAAACTTCACACCCGCTATGCCGCGAATGGTGGGGACGGCAATCAATGAAACCGGCGCCGCAAGCGCTGCCTCCTGGATTCCGGTCCAGGCACCATTTTCCCAAATGGAAATCGCCTCCAGTTGGTCAAGCCCTGCGTTGTAGCTGGCGGAGCCAATCACGCCACTCCCCTCGACGCGAAGCGTAATGACCGGCTCGGTCATGGCATCCGTGACATCCGAGGTGTCCAGGACCGGGCACTGCCAGGTCTCATCTTCCACCTCGCCCTCCAGCCCGGCCTCCCAGGCCCACAACCAGATGGGATGGGCCTCAACGTCCTGCGCCGAGATATCTTCCAGCGCCTTGGGTGTTCCGACCTTGAATTTCATGAACTGCTTTCTTGCCGACTGGCCGGGGCATCAGGCGGGCTGCTTTTGGACGTGTACTTCAGGCGTGACGGGTTCCAGAAGGCGAATCGATTTCCGTTTCGGGCCATCTCCAGCGCAGGCGCTCCGCCCAGCTCTTCCATGACTTGCGACACCTCGTCATCGTCATCCGGGTCGTCGAACTCGACGGCAAACGCCCTCTCGACCACGTCTTCGTAGTGCTTCATGGTGTTCTCCATGGCAACCTCCTCATCGACGCGGCCCGCAATGCAATGCGTATGGATGTCCTGGTCCACGGAAAAGGTCTTGATGCGCCAGGTCTCGTTGTCCGAGAACCACCACTGAACCGTGTCGAAGCGCTCACCATCGGCATCCCTCTCGATGTTTTCGATATAGGAGCTCTGAATCGAAAGCTGGAAGACAAGTAGTTTTTTCATGATGGTGTCCGAAATTCGGTGCAAGCGAATCGCTGCAGGCGAGGCCGCTTAAAGAAGAAAGGGTGAGGTCTTACTTTGGAAACAGGGCGTCATACCTGGCCTGGTCCCAGGCATTGGCAAGCGGGCTTGTTTTGGACACTGCTTTCGAATACCCGAATTTCTCCGCCATCGAGGCGAAGGCAAGAGGCGCGCCGTTTCGCAGGATTGCAACCGAATTTCCGTCCGGTGACCATTTGAACGAGAACTCGCGTTCAACGGGCTTTTCTATCACTGCAGCCGGGCTGGCAAGGTCTTTCAGCAGCATCGGGGTTCCACGGGACTTCTTCGCGGCCTCCCACTCGGCACGGCTGATGGGCTGGATTCGCATGTACGCAATCGCGTCCCTCTCGGGCTGCGGAGTGCCCGGCCTGGTGAGATAAAGATAGGCAACACGCGCATCATCTTCGAACACTGCCAGGCGATTCGAGACGGGATTTCGCGACTGAAGAAAGAGTTCTTGAGCCATGGAGGGCGCGCCTGAGGCGAGAAAGAACAGTGCAATGAGCGAGCGCATGTAAGAACTGCCATCGAAGAACTGTTTGCGATTTTGCATATACGCGCTGATGTTACGGATCTTCTGGAGCGTGAGCATTTCGCTCGCCAGCATACCTGTACGGCTGTGATTTTTCGCTGAATCCCGAAGAAATTCACACCGGCTGTATCGTAATCTCCACCGTCATCGACTCTTCCCCGCCGCCCTGGCGCACGCCCTTGATGGGCGGGCAGGCGTTGTAGTCGGTGCCCATGGCCAGGCGCACGTGGCGTTCGTCGATGAGGCAGTGGTGGGTGACGTCTATGCTGGCCCAGCGGCGCGTGGTGACGTCCAGGCAGACGTCGCACCAGGCGTGGCTGGCCAGGTCGGGCTCGTTGGCCGCGTAAAAATACCCGCTGACATAACGGGCCGGGTAGCCCAGGCTACGGCAGATGGCGACCATGACGTGAGCCTGGTCCTGGCACACACCCGCACCCGACCTGAAAGCCTCGAGCGCGGTGGTGGTCACGCTGGTGCTGTTCTTGCGGTAGCTCACGGCATCGGCCACGCCGCGGCTCAGGGCCAGCAAGGCGGGCAGGCTTGCCGTGCCGTCCAGGCTTTGCGGAATAAAGCGGCGGCCGAACTCCGCGAGCTCCCAATGCGGCTCGGCCAGATGCGTAGCGCGCAGAAAGAAGTAGGGATGCGGCAGCGTCTGCTCATCGTTGAATTCGGCCACACCCAAAGTTTCAACATCGCCCGCCGCATTGACCAGGCTCCAGCGCACGTTGCCCGCCTCCCTGCCGACGAAGGTATAGGAGCCGACGGTGTTGCCGAAGCCGTCGCGCTGGTAAAACAGTTTTTCGGGCGCACCCAGGCTCCAGTAGTGCACCGTTTGCGCCGGGCCCGACTGCGGCGTCAGCCACATCGTTTGCAGCGCATAGCGCAGCGGCTCGGTGTACCGGTAGTCGGTGATGTGCCGGACGTGGAGTTTCATGGGCGGTTAATCCCCATGCACAACGCGGCGCTTGGGGTGCTCAGTGGGTAGCCGGCACGAGAAATTCGCGGCTGATGTGCGCGCCTATCTCGTTGACGCGGTCCAGGAACTGGGTCAGGAAGGCATGCAGGCCGGTGGCGAGGATTTCGTCGATGCGGGCGAACTGCAGGTCGGCGCGCAGTTTGCCGGCGCGGCGCTGGGTTTCGCTGGCCGTGTCGCTGGTCACCATGGCGAGGTTGCCCATGAGTTCGTTGAGGCAGGCCAGCAGCGAGCGCGGCATGTCGGGCCGCAAAATCAGCAGTTCGGCCACGCGCTCGGGCTTGATGACGTCGCGGTACACCTTGCGATAGATCTCAAAGCCGGAGACGCTGCGCAAAATCGCGCTCCAGTGATAGAAGTCGTACTCCTGGTCTTTCTCGCTCTCGGTGCCCAGAAAGTCGTTTTGCACCGCGTGGAATTTCACGTCGACCAGGCGGGCGGTGTTGTCGGCGCGCTCCAGGAAGGTGCCCAGGCGCAGGAAGTGGAAGGCCTCGTCCTGCAGCATGGTGCCGGCCGTGACGCCGCGCGAGAGGTGCGAGCGGAATTTCACCCATTCAAAGAACTGGCCGGGATCGCGCTCGAAATCACCGTTGCGCAGCATGCGGACCACTTCGAGGTAAGTCTGGTTCTGGGTTTCCCAGACTTCGGTGGTCAGGGTGCCGCGCACGGCGCGGGCGTTCTCGCGGGCATTCTTCAGGCAGGAGACGATGCTCGAGGAGTTCTGCTCGTCGCGCACCATGAAGTCCATGACTTCGCGCGGATTGATGCTGTCGCCGTATTTGGCGGCATAAGAGGGCTTGAGCTCGCTGATGCTCAGCAGGCTTTGCCAGCCGCCCTGCACCACGGCAGCCGACTGCGGCAGCAGCGAGGTCTGGTAGTTGACATCCAGCATGCGCGCTGTATTCTCTGCGCGCTCGGTATATCGGGACATCCAGAAAAGGTGGTCAGCGGTTCTAGACAACATGATTACGCTCCCCCTACTTTTGAAGATGACTGCGATTGAGACTGGAACCCCACGGGCGATGACGGACCTTCCAGAATCCAGGTGTCCTTGGTGCCGCCGCCCTGCGAGGAGTTGACCACCAGCGAGCCGTCTTTCAGCGCCACGCGCGTGAGGCCGCCGGGCACCATCTGCACTTCCTTGCCGCTCAGCACAAAGGGCCGCAAATCGATGTGGCGCGGCGCGATGCCGCTTTCAACATAGGTCGGGCAGGTGGAAAGGCTGAGCGTGGGCTGGGCGATATAGCCCGAGGGGTTGGCCAGCAAGGCGGCGCGGAATTCCTCAATCTCGGCCTTGGTGGCGGCCGGGCCGACCAGCATGCCGTAGCCGCCGGCACCGTGTACTTCCTTGACGACCAAGTCCTTGAGGTTGGCCAGGGTGTACTGCAAATCCTCGTTGTTGCGGCACATATAGGTGGGCACGTTCTTCAAGATGGGTTTTTCGCCGAGGTAGAACTCGATCATCTTGGGCACATAGGGGTAGATGGACTTGTCGTCGGCCACGCCGGTGCCTATGGCATTGCACAGCGAGACATTGCCGCTGCGGTAGACGTTGAGCAGGCCCGCACAGCCCAGCGTGGAATTGGGGCGGAAAGCCAGCGGGTCCAGGAAGTCGTCGTCGACACGGCGATAAATCACGTCAACACGGCGCGGGCCGCGTGTGGTGCGCATGTAAACGAAGTTGTCCTTGACGAAGAGATCCTGCCCTTCGACCAGTTCCACGCCCATCTGCTGCGCGAGAAAGGCATGCTCGAAGTAGGCCGAGTTGTACATGCCGGGCGTGAGCACCACCACCGTGGGCTCGGCCGTGGCGGGCGGCGCCATGGCGCGCAGGGTTTCCAGCAGCAAATCGGGGTAGTGCGCGACCGGCGCGACGCGGTTTTCGCTGAAGAGCTCGGGGAAGAGCCGCATCATCATCTTGCGGTCTTCCAGCATATAGCTCACGCCGCTGGGCACGCGCAGGTTGTCTTCGAGCACGTAGTACTCGCCCTCGCCCTGGGCATTGGGCGCGCGCACGATGTCGATGCCGCTGATGTGCGAATAGATATTGCCCGGGACGTCCACCCCCATCATCTCGGGGCGGAACTGCGCGTTCTGGAAAATCTGCTCGGAAGGAATGACGCCGGCCTTGATGATTTCCTGGCCGTGGTAGACGTCATGGATGAAGCGGTTGAGCGCCGTGACGCGCTGGATCAAGCCCTTTTCCATGCTGGCCCATTCGTGGGCAGGAATGATGCGGGGGATCAGGTCAAACGGAATCAGGCGTTCAGTACCGGCGCCGTCCTCGTCCTTGGCGCCGTAGACGGCAAAGGTGATGCCGACGCGGCGGAAAATCATTTCGGCTTCGGCGCGGCGCGCCTGCATCACGTCGGCCGGCTGCTTGGCCAGCCAGCGCTGGTAACCCTGATAGTGTTCACGGACGCTGGATTCCGTGGCATTCATTTCATCAAACATCGGTCGGCTCATTGGCTTGATCTCCAGCAAGTTATGCGCAGGGCACTATTTTTGATATAGCTTAGCAAGTTATGCGCCAAGGCAGGCGCACTCCCCTCTTATTTTTAACGCCCGGGCAGGTGATGCCAGTAGCGTTTGCCCTCTTCCCGCTGGCAGCGCAGGACATCAGGATACTGGCTGCTCCATATCGCCGCCCCGCATGTCGCGGATTTGACAAGGCCTATGCCGCGCGCCTCATAGCGCGCCGCCACGGGTTCGGCGGGATGGCCGAAGCGGTTGCGGTAGCCGGCCTGCGCCATGGCCCATTGCGGCTGGACGGCGTCCAGGAAGGGCTCGCTCGACGACGTTTTGCTGCCGTGGTGCGGCACCAGCAAAAAGTCGGCTTTGAGGCGGGCCGGGTCGCTCGCGACGAGGGCCGCCTCCTGTGGCGCCTCGATGTCCCCCACCAGCAAGGCAGTGCGGCTGCCATTGGCATTGGAGACGCGCAGCACACAGCTCATGGCATTGGGTTTGGCGGTGCTGCCGTAGGCTGCGGCGGCGGGGTGCAGCACGTCAAACCGCACGCCATCCCAATCCCAGTGCTGGCCGGCCAGGCAGCGCTCAACCTTGCGCAGCCCTTGTAGCGGGTGAGTGTCTTCAATCGAGCTCACGAACCGGGCCTCCGGCTGCATGGCCAGCACCGCGGCCGCCCCGCCGATGTGGTCGATGTCGCGGTGGCTGATCATGAGTATGTCCAGCCGCTCGCCGAGCGCGCGCAGCAAGGGCACGAGCACGCGATGGCCGGCATCGCTTTCGCGCGAGAAGCGCGGGCCGGCGTCGTAAAGCAGGCTGTGGCCCGCGGTGCGCACCAGCACCGCATTGCCCTGGCCGATGTCGGCCGCCAGCAGTTCAAACTGCCCTGGTGCCACGCGCACCGGCTGCCACAGCAGCACGGGCAACAGCAGCGGAATACCGAGCACGCGCCAATGCCAGGGAAGGCGTGTGGCCAGCAAACCGCCGCCCGCCACCCCAGCGACGGCGCACCACAGCGGCGCCGCGGCCACGCTAAGCGAAGCCAACGGCCAGCTCGCCAGCCACTGCAGGAACAGCGCCAGCAGGCTGACGCAAGCGGCCGTCGCGCCCCAGACGGGTGCCCACAGCACCCCCAGCAGGGCCAGCGGCGTAATCAGCAGGGTCACGGCCGGAATAGCTACGGCGTTGGCCAGCAGGCCGACCAGCGAAACCTGGTTGAAAAGCAGCAGCGACAGCGGCGTGAGCGCGAGCGTGACCACCCATTGCTCGCGTGCGGCGCGGGCCAGGCCTGCCAGCGTGCGCCGGGCACGCGGCCGCCATCCGCCCTGTGGAACTGCTTCCTGGGCGCCATGGGCGTCCCCTCCTCCCGAATCCGTGGCGAACAACACGCCGACGGCCACAAAAGACAGCCAGAAGCCCGCCTGCATCAGCGCCCAGGGGTCCATGGCCACCACCACGGCCATGGCCAGCAGCCAGGTCTGTGCCCAAGGCCACTGCCGGCCGCCTTGTCGCAAGAGGATCACGGTGGCAAGCATCCAGATGGTTCGCTGCGCGGGCACGCCCCAGCCTGAAAACAGCGCGTACAAGGTAGCCAGCAACAGCCCGCCCAGCGCGCCGGCGCTTACCGCCGGCAGCGCCAGGCACAGCCTGGGCGTGAGGCGCGCGGACAGCCGCCAGATCGTGCTGACCAGCAGCGAGGCGGCCCAGGCAAACATGGTTATGTGTAACCCGGAAATGCTCATCAAGTGCGCCACGCCCGTGGCGCGAAAGACATCCCAGTCGGCCCGCTCTATGGCGTTCTGGTCGCCCACCACCAGCGCGGCGATGATGCCGGCCCATTGGCGATTGTCGACACGGGCGAAGATTTTCTCGCGCACCGCCTGCCGGGCCTGCTCAATGGGGTGCTGCCAGCTGCTGGAAAGTTTCTGAGGCGGCGCGTCGTGCACACCGGCGCGTACATAGCCGGTGGCCTGTATTCCCTGCTCCCACAGCCACAACTCATAGTCGAAGCCATGCGGGTTGCTGTTGCCATGCGGCGCTTTGAGCCGCACCGTCATGCGCCAGCGCTCGCCGGGGCGCAATACCTGCGGCTGGCGCTGCAAGGCCAGCGCCGCTTCAAACGGGTCGGCATCCTGGGCGGGGCCGCGCGCCTCCCGACCGGCAAAGCCCGAATACCAGCCCAGCAGGATGCGCGGCGGCAAGGCGACGGTACGGCCGTCCAGGCTTGCCGACTCCAGATCCAGGCGAAAACGCAAGCCGTCTTCGCCGGGTTGCGGCATGGCCGGCACGCTGCCTGTCACCTCGATGTCGCGTCCTTCGAGGGCCGGGTCCAGCGCACTGGACTGGAAAACGCAGGCCCGCCAGCCGGCCGAGCCAAAACCCAGCAATGCCGCCAGGGCAAAGGCCAGCGCCGCCCTGCCCCAAGACCTGCTGCGGCCGGGCCGTAGTAGACGCCACAACAAGACCGCCGCACAAGGCAGCACGATATACAGCGCGTAGCTTTGTTCCGGCCACAGCGCAGACTGTTGCAGTTGCAGGGCCACGCCCGCAATGAAACCGGCCAGAACAGGCCCCGGACTCCTGGCGCCTTGCCGCGGCCCGGTGAATGCAGCTTGCCTCACAGCTGACTCCCCTCTTTTTTGCTTTTTTTAGAACCTGTTTAACGGAGGGGCGGCGCAAGGAGCGGACAGCACGTCATGCAAACTCCGCATATGGCGCAGCTCTTGCTTTCAGAAATGCCGTCAAATCCGGGTAAGCTGTTCACACGCCATTGAGGCGCCGATTTGAAACGACCGCTTGATGTGGCGGTCCTAGCGCACTGTTATTTTTTTAAGCGAGGTTGCCTTGTCCATCCACGTTGCCCTGAGCCACATCACCCACTATAAGTACGACCGCCTGGTGAAACTGGGCCCCCAGGTGGTCCGCCTGCGGCCCGCGCCGCACAGCCGCACGCAGGTGCTGTCCTATTCCCTCAAGGTCGAGCCCGCCGGGCACTTCATCAACTGGCAGCAAGACCCCTTCGCCAACTACCAGGCCCGCCTGGTGTTTCCCGAGCCGACACGCGAGTTCAAGGTCACGGTGGACCTGGTCGTGGAAATGGCGGTATTCAACCCCTTTGACTTCTTCCTGGAACCGGCCGCCGAAGAATTCCCCTTCAGCTACAACGCGCTGCAGGCCCGCGAACTGGCGCCCTACCTGGCAACCCAGCCGGCCACGCCGCTGTTCAAGCGCTACCTCGAAAAAATCGACCGTAGCCCCAAGCGCACCATCGATTTCCTGGTGGGCCTGAACCAGAGCCTGCAGTCGGACATCCAGTATTCGATCCGCATGGAACCCGGCGTGCAGACGCCCGAAGAGACCCTGCGCCTGGCCTGCGGCTCCTGCCGCGACACCGGCTGGCTGCTGGTGCAACTGCTGCGCCACATGGGCCTGGCAGCGCGTTTTGTCTCGGGTTACCTGATACAGCTCAAGGCCGACGTCAAATCCATTGATGGCCCCAGCGGCGCCGAAGCCGACTTCACCGACCTGCACGCCTGGTGCGAGGTGTTCTTGCCCGGCGCCGGCTGGGTGGGCCTGGACCCAACCTCCGGCCTGATGGCCGGCGAAGGCCATATCCCGCTGGCCTGCACGCCCGAGCCCTCGAGCGCCGCGCCGGTTGAAGGCGGCGTCGACAAATCCGAAGTCGAATTCGAACACCACATGGCCGTGCAGCGGATCTACGAATCGCCACGCGTGACCAAGCCCTATACCGAAGCGCAATGGCAAGAGGTGCTGGCGCTCGGCGAAAAGGTCGACCAGGACCTGGCGGCCGGCGACGTACGCCTGACCATGGGCGGCGAGCCGACCTTTGTGGCCACCACGGATCGCGACGCGGCCGAATGGAACATCGACGCGCTGGGCCCGACCAAACGCGGCTACGCGACCGAACTCGTGCAAAAGCTGCGCGCCGAATATGGCGAAGGCGGCTTCCTGCATTTCGGCCAGGGCAAGTGGTACCCCGGCGAGCAGTTGCCGCGCTGGGCGCTGAGTATTTTCTGGCGCAAGGACGGCCAGCCGATCTGGCAAAACCCCGCCTTGTTCGCCGACGAACGCCAGCCCTGCAGCTACACCAGCGCCGACGCACAGCGTTTTATACAAACCCTGGCAGGCAAGCTGGGCCTGGCCACAACCTACATCACGCCGGGGTATGAGGACACCTGGTACTACCTCTGGCGTGAGCGCCGGCTGCCGGTCAACGTTGACCCCTTTGATTCGCGCCTGGACGACGCCATGGAGCGCGAGCGCCTGCGCCGCGTCTTTATGCAAGGCCTGGATTCGGTGGTGGGCTATGTGCTGCCGCTGCAGACCAAGGAACAGCTCAAGCAGAGAAACTTCGGCGCCTCGCCCGCGCTGGCCGGCCCCAAGTGGACCACCGGCCCCTGGTTCTTCCGCGACGAGCGCATGTATTTGATGCCGGGCGACTCGCCCATGGGCTACCGCCTGCCGCTGGATTCCGTGCCCTGGGTGTCCAAGACGGACTACCCCTACATGATCGAGTCCGACCCGTTTGCACCGCGCCAGGACCTGCCGGCCGCTTCGGCACTGGCAGCTCGCTACAACGGCAGCTTCACGGCGGCCCAGGGCGCGACACCGGCGGCACCGTCCGCGGGCGGCAGCGCCAGTTCGCTCGCGCAGTACATGGCGCGCTACCTGGCTGGCAATACCGCGCTGTCGCAAGCCAGCCGCATCCTGCAGTTCCGCCCCACAGGCAATAGCGGCACTGGCGGTGCGGACGGCCAGCCGACCGGCGCCTCACCCGATACAGCCGCGCCCACCGACGACCGCGCGCCCAAGC
>Ga0209025_1004059_pt1 | contig 13094 bp, 15 predicted proteins | sample AraplaMF_Col_mLB_FD_184256 | JGI IMG/M metagenome (GOLD analysis project Ga0209025, IMG submission 184256) | Arabidopsis root microbial communities from the University of North Carolina, USA - plate scrape MF_Col_mLB (SPAdes) (version 2) | ecosystem: Host-associated > Plants > Roots > Endosphere... | reverse complement strand
ATCTACTTTTTTGTAAGTTCTCAAAAATAATATCACCATGTTTAATTAAAATGATAGGGTGTCCGAGAATAAAACGATTTAGTTTGTTGAATAGGCTTAATTTTGTAAGGAGTAAATGTAAACATGTGATAACAACCATACCGAGAAATGCTTGTAAAGCACCAGAGACGGGTATGGCCTGGAAAGCTAAATAAGATAAAAAAATTATAGCCCCAAAATCATGAGGAGTTAGTTGCGCTAACGCGGATTTACCGAGTAACTTAAGCGATAGTAAAAATAAGATAAAAAAGAACGACACGTTACATAAAAAGAGAAGCAATAGAGACACTCCTTCGTGTAAAGTTGTACTTACTATTCCCGAAAGTAATATAAATATTACCTTTCAGAGGATAAATTAGGGTTTATTGGAATTTGTCTGTATACAAACAAATAAATGGATATTATCATGAAGGAAGTAAAAGAAAATAGGAGTATATGAATATGAGAAAGAAGAAAATAATGAAGGGCATTTTAGTTGTTATAATGATTTGCGCCGTGTATGCGGGGTTTTTACAATATCACATTTATAAGCATGGGCATATGAATGCAACATACGATGCTGATTACATAATTGTACTAGGATCGAAAGTAAATGGGACGAAACCATCTTATTCATTGCAATATCGTATTGATAAAGCAGCTGAATATTTAAAATCACATGAGAAAACAATCGCTATCGTATCTGGAGGACAAGGAAAAGGCGAAGACATTTCAGAAGCATTAGCAATGAAACAAGGACTAATAAAACAAAATATCGCAGAAGACCGCATTATAATGGAGGACAAATCTACGAGTACAGATGAGAATATTACATTCTCAAAACCGTTAATTCCAGCCGATATGAAAAAAGGTATGATCGTAACAAACGATTTTCACATGTTTAGAGCGAAAAAAATAGCGGCCAAACAAGGTTTACAATTAGAAGGTCTTCCGGCAAAAACACCGAAACCAATCATCATTCCATCGAATGTACGAGAATATTTAGCAATTACACAGTATTGGTTTATGAATCGAATATAGTGAAAGTGATCCCGTCTGAAACTCAGGCGGGATTTAGTTTGAGGAAAATCTTACAAATATGTCACGTTCGTGAAAGGTAAAGCGATAGTTTCTAGAATGATTTCCTGACATAATGAAGGTAACAAAAACTATTTAGAGGTGAATCGGATGAAAGGAAATAATATTTTATCTTCGTTATGTTACTTTAGTATCTTTTTTGCACCATTTTTACTACCAATTATCGTGTACTTTGTTGCAGAAGATGAAGTGAAGTATCACGCGAAAAAAGCATTTTGGTCACATGTTTTCCCATACGCAATCTTATTTGGAGGACTAGCAGTATCAGGCATGTACGGTTTAGGTTTCAATCAATCTGACGGTGCTGGAATTGGAATGGCTATCACATATGCAGTGTTCATTCTTGTAGGAATTTACTACTTCATTTGGAATATCGTAAAAGGTATTAAAGTTTTGAAAACGGCGTAATAAGATAATTATAATTTCATTTACCGTATCGATAAACGTTTTAAAAAAGGGCAATTCAAAAAGAATTGCTCTTTTTGTGCTTATAAGTTGTGAAAATTGAAAAAGATATGTTAATTTTTCATTATGAAGAGAAAAAAGGAGTGATTTTCATGAATGAGATCATACATAAGATGGAGCAACATGTTTCAGTTCGTAAATATAAAGAAGAATCAATTCCGAAAGATGTAGTAGAAAAGATGGTGCATGCTGCGCAACATGCAGCTTCATCACATTTTGTACAGGCGTATTCTGTTATATATGTAACAGATCAGGAATTAAAGGCTAAACTAGCAGAGCTATCCGGAAATCGCCATGTGAAGGACTGTGCAGCATTTTTTGTTTGTTGTGCAGATTTAAAACGACTTGAAATTGCATGTGAAAAACATAGTACAGAGATAAAGCATGAGGGAGTAGAAGACTTTATCGTTGCGACGGTAGATGCTTCACTTTTTGCGCAAAACTTAGCACTAGCGGCAGAATCATTAGGATACGGTATTTGTTATATTGGTGGTATTCGTAATAATCCGAGAGAAGTGAGCGAATTGCTTCATTTACCGGATAAAGTATATCCTGTATTTGGAATGACAGTCGGTGTACCAGATGAAGAACATGGAGTTAAACCACGTTTACCAGTAGCAGCAGTTCTTCATGAAAATGGATATGATGAACAAAAATATGATGAATTACTAAACGAATATGATGAAACGATGAACGCGTATTATAAAGAAAGACCATCAAACAAGAAAAACGTAACATGGACAGAATCAATGAGTTCGTTTATGTCTAAAGAAAAAAGAATGCATATGAAAGAGTTTTTAAGTGAAAAAGGATTAAATAAGAAGTGAGTAAAGAGGCAAACCTGTGATGCAGGTTTGCCTTTTTTGGAGGAGAAAGGTCATTGTCTTCGAATAAGTATAGAGGGAGGGGATAATATGAAAAAAGCTTTAATCTTTTTATTTGATGGATTTGCAGAATTTGAAGTGAATATAGCGAGTTTATTTTTGATCAGTAAGAAATTCGAAATAATAACAGCAACAGTAGATGGAAAAACAGTTACAGGAGAAGGCGGGTTTTTGTGTCAACCACATGTCTCTATGGAGCATATTGAAGTAGCGGACTATGAAGTGTTTATCGTACCAGGAGGACATATTTTTGATCATTTAGAAAATGAACAATTGTTATCTATCGTGAACGAATTACATAAGCAAAATAAATGGATAGCGGGTATTTGTGCAGGAACATCTTTACTACATGCGGCTGGAGTGCTTAATAAGAAGAAATTCTCAACATCATTAACATCTGGTGAAAAACACTTAGCGAATTTACATGAATGGGAATATAAACAAAATAAAGATGTAACTGTTGATGGAAAAATAATAACAGCGGTAGGGTCTGCGTACGTTGAATTTGCTACTGAAATAATGAAGCAACTCAATTTATTTAATGAAGGTGAAGCGAAGGAGAACCTGCAATATTTTAAAAATGTAACAGAGATTTGTGATAAAACTTTAGTATAAGTGAATAGTTTGATTGTTAATACCTAAGCCCAGAAAGTTGTTTATTCTTTCTGAACTTAGGTATTTTGTTTGTTATCATATACATAGAAATAAAAATTAATAATTTTTTACAAAAGTGATAGAAAATGAGAATGAAATGCCAATAGTAAGTAAAAGCAGCTGCTAAAGGGGAACGGAGGAAGGAAGAGGCTTATGATTTTCAATTCTGAAGAGGATTTAATTATAGCTATGAAAAAACATGATCAAGATGCTTTGAAAGAAGTGATTGATCAATATGGAAAATTAATTTTGTACATTATTCATAAATCATTAAGTACCCCTATTGAAAAACAATATGTGGATGATTGTTATAACGATGTATTTACTGTCATTTGGTTTAATATCGACCAATTTGATACAGACAAGGGAAACTTAAAATCTTGGATGATTGGTATTACTAAATTGAAGGCATTGGAATATAAAAAGAAAGTATATAAAGAGAATACAATCGATAAAGACGTAGAAATAGATACAGGTGTACAGGATAGGTATGAAATAGAACAAGAAGAAGAGATTATGGAAATAGTTCAAGATTTAAATAAGAAATATCGATATATTTTTTTAAAGAGGTATATTGATGGATATTCCATTGACGATATTGCGAAAGAATTAAAAGTAACGGCGGATTATATATACAATCGAATTTCTCGTGGGAAGAGGAAACTTCAAAAACTGTGGAAAGGGAGTGTGTAATATGGATAAAAGATTATTATCGATGTTAAATGAGCTCCAATATTCAGAGGAAGAAATTACACGTTTAGAGAAAGAAGCAAATGAGTCCATCAATATAGATAAGTATTATGTGAAAAACGGGAAGTTATTGAAGAAATTAACGATGCAAATGTTGGAAGAATTAGTTCGTAAAGAGTTACAAGAAGGAGAAAAAATCGAATGTGAAATATTAGTAGAAGAGGGGAGTCTTGTAAATTCTAAAGTTATACCGAATATATTCACGACAGGTGCTACTTTTTATTATTACATTGTTTTAACGAATACAAGATTACGAATTAAATCGTTAGATTGTTATTTCAAAAAAATAAATGAGTACAATGTGCTAATTAGCTCAATTCAAGCGGTTTCGAGACATAAAAAAATGAAGAATGTATATGGAATTACTATAGATAATAACTATATACAATTAGGAAGTACCGAGCATGAACAAGAATTAAAAAACGTAATTGAGAAGCTAAAACAACGTGGAGTGAAAGAAGAGAGATATAAAGATTTTGAAAAAAGTTGGCTGATTTTTTTCAATATGTTTGTAATAGCGATAGGTGGGCTTCTAGTTTTAAAATATTTAATTTGAAAATAAAAAGCGGCATAATAGCCGCTTTTTATCGTTATCACGTTTAAAAATATAACGATACTTCATTTGAAACCTATCTGTTATGGCACAAACTAAAGCACCTTTTATAACAAATGCAAACTTTCAATAAGAAGATATATACCTGTGCAGCTCAAAAGAATATACGTAAATATTTTAAAAATTCGTTGATTAAGCCATTTGAAAATAATTTGACCTATAAACAAACCTAAAAATACAATTGGAATGGCATAAAAACTTGATTCCCAAATGGTTTTGTTTGTGCCAGTAAAGAGTATTTGAGTTACTAGACTAATGAAATATATAAACAGATAAAAAGCTAATGTAGTTGCTCTTAACTTCTCTTTTTCAGTATTAGTTCCTGTAAAATAAAGTAACAGGGGTGGACCTGGCATACCGATACTTGTCGTTAAAAGACCAGATAATCCGCCAACTATGAAATCTCTAGATTGTGTTGATCTAACCTTAACGTTGCATATTAGCAACAATGTTAATAGTAAGAGTAGGATGCTAACTGCTAATTTAAAAGTGTTTATGTTAACGGAAATGAAAATTAAAATGCCAAAAGGAACACCAACTATACTTCCAAAAATAAACCTTTTCAGTAGAACAAAATCAACGTCCATTCTTATTTTCCAAATAAGTGAAATGGAGATAATTAAAGATAAAATAATGTTTATTTGTATAGCTTCTTGTGGTAGAAATAACATAAGTAAGAAAGGGGTTGCCATTATGGAAAAGCCAAAACCTGTACTTGCTTGCAGAATAGAAGCTACTAATATAATACATATGAAAATGAATGTGATACCCAAAACAGCCCTCCTATTTAATCAAGTTTAACTAGTTAAAGTCTATTATTTAAGTGCAATGTTTCACAAATTTATTTGTATTTTAACATAAATATCTAGTTTTTTCTCAAATAGTGTTGCCATATAAGGCTCTTTAATTAAAAAATCTGACTTGTATTTTTAAACAATTTCATTATGGGGAAACAAATAAGGAATGGGATCAAAATTTATTGATTATCATTAAATTATTCACTGAGATCCCCGCGATAAAACAAGAACAGCCATATAAAACTTACAAAAATACAGCATGTAGCTAATAAACAGCCAATCATTTGAGGAGAAAGAATTTCTAACAGCCCTCCTGTAAAAAACATCGATAACTGAATAAGAGATCCGTAAATGGAATAATGGAATGAAAAAACTTTACCTATCATATTTTCGTGTGTGTAAGTTTGAAGTAATGTCGTATCAAGTGGAACGATGATTCCTCCTGCTATGCGCATACAGAATAAAGTAATGATACCGATAATAAGTTGATCGGATAGAATGAATCCGAGAAAGAAAATTCCTTGTAATAAGTAGGCCCAACCGAATACTTTTTTCATTTTTTCTTTATTATGGGATATATAAAGATTAACGAGAAGGCTTCCTATCATAAGCCCAGCCCCTTGAACCGTATATAAAATCCCAATGTTCGTATGGAAAATTTTTTCGGCATAGATCGTTAGAAGTAGTTGATAAGCGCCTCCAATAATCCCCCATGAAATGCCGACAAGAATTAATGTTAAAATGATTTTTGTTTGTAATATGTATGTATAACCACCTTTTATATCAGTGAAAAATGCTTTGTTCTTGTTACCAGTATCATGAGCAGGAATACTCATGTTATAAATAAAATAGGCTGAAATAAAGTATGATAGGCTATTTACTAAAAAAGCGAACTCAATATGTAAAGATTGTGCAATTACTCCGCCCAAAGAAGCCCCCATAATAGACATAAAACCATTAATTGTACTAGAAAGAGAGTTAGCAGTTACGAAATGATTTTGGTGTACGATATTTTTTAAGGTTGCTTGTTTAGCCGGTTCAAATAAACAAGAAAGTACAGATAAACATATATTAGCAATGAAAATAATCTCAATTTTATAGCCTGCGAGTAAGTATGTAAGGACTAGAATTCCCCGTGTAATATCGGTAAAAATCATAATATTCTTTTTAGAGAAACGATCTACAATTCCGCCTATGAATGGACTAAGAAGAAGCTGTGGTAAACTTTTACTTATAAAAGTAAGTGCGATCATAAACGGCGATTCCGTTATGCTGTAGACAAATGTTAATAAAGCTACCGTATGGAACGAATCCCCAAGTACACTTAATGTTTGCCCATAAAATAGTTTATTGAAGTTTTTATTTGTTTTAAGAAGTGTGGAATAAGAAACTGACATAAATAGATTAATCCTTATGTAATGACGATGTTTGAATTTGTTCTTTCCACTCACTTAAATACACTTTTTCCGCTGTGGGAAGTCCAACAGGTAATTGTGCAATCAATTCTAAACTATTTCCATCAGGGTCGTTAAAGTATACGGCTGCATGTGCTAATTCCGGAAAAACAATCGGTTCAATTGGTTCCATTCCAAAGTCTTTTCGTGCTGAAATTCCTTTTTGATTTAGCCAATGAATCGCATTTTCTAAATCATGTAAACTTACTTGAAAGGCGATATGTCGTAAAGAGGGGTGATAATTCACTTTGTATTCTGTGCCTTCCCAAAGGCCGAGCCAACTCTCATTTTCTTTAATCCAAAAGAAAGCAATATTATCTCCTCTTTTATATAATTTTAGCCCTAGTGATTCATAAAAAGGTATTGATACTTTTAAGTTGCGGACAGGTAAATGTGCTTCGTAAAGACCTCTAATCATTGTAATCCCCCTTAGTAAAAATGTTTCTTATTCCATAGTAAACAATATGTTGCTAGTTGAAATCGCAAATAAGAGGGATATAAATTCATACGAAAGTATGAAAAAAAACAGCTCATATTTGAGCTGTTTTTCTATAGTTTTTCGTTCATTTGTTAAGGATAGGATATATTAATATCCGTATCCGCCGCCACCCCAACAGCTACATCCGATGATGATTAGAAGGATGAATAGTACGATAAGCAAAGCAAATCCACCGCCGAAACCAGCGCAACTTCCACCATAACTCATATGTTTTCCTCCTTTTTAGTAAGTTAATCTATATGGTTCATGGACTACTATATACAGTATGTTTTTTGTATAGAAAACGAGCCAGTCTCATTTATAATTAGACAAATGCCTGTAGATTCATTAGGATTGCATGTTAGTGATTTGTAAATAAACCTTTACGTAATTCATAATTTAGGCATAAAAAATAAAAAATTGTAAAAAAAACCATTTTCTTATTTTTTTATGAGAGAATATGTACTATAATTTTACAAGTAATATTATGGGAAAAGGGAGTTTTAGTATAGAGATGGAGATGGGACAATTAAAAAATAAAATAGAAAACAAAAAGAAAGAGTTAATTCAACTTGTTGCGAGACACGGATTGGATCATGATAAAGTTTTGTTATTTAGTCGTGATTTAGATATACTTATTAATAAGTTTATGAACATAAAAGACAAAGTGCATAAATAAAAAATTTATAGTTTTTTATATTAAGATGTTTCACAGAAAGGAGAGGACAGTAATTGGAACATTTACAGGAAGAATTGTATAAACAAATAAAAGAAGAAAAAGGTACAGTTACAATTTTCTTAAAGAGTGGCGTTAGAATAATAGGAGAAGTTGTTGGAGTGGATAAATTTACAGTTTTAATCTTAGTGGATGGAAAACAACAGCTTATTTATAAGCAGGCTATATCAACAATAATGAAATAAGACACTCTTGTTGAGTGTCTTATTTCATTATTGCTTGCATGCCTCAACATCAATGCCGGCAGCAATTAACTTCTTTTCTCCATCTTGTTCAATAATTTTTTGTAATTTAGATAAGAAAGAATCAAAGTTTGTATGCTTTGCTACTTGGAACGTCATTTTATGTTCAATTGGTAGCCACGTATCAATATCAGCTTCGTTATGCTGGATTTTCACCTCAAGTTTATCGAGTGCATTAGCAACTTTTGCTTCGTACGTTTCTTTCGCTTCAAACTCCATCCATAAGTCATATAATTCCTCGCCGAGAGAACCTGTTAACGTTTGTTTAATATTTAAAATAGCCTCCAGTTCATTTTTTTGTTTTTGTAGCTGTAATTCGTGACTATTCATTGTATCAAAAGCAGGAATATCACCAGCTTCGGCTTCGACTAGGTCGTGAATAATAACCATTTTAAGTAATTTCTCAATACTTACTTTTTGATCCAAATAAGGTTCAACTAAAATAGCCATTAGAGACATCCGCCATGTATGTTCCGCAACACTTTCTTGACGTCCGTTGGAAAGCCAGCTATGTCGCATTTCATATTTTAGTTTTTCTGCTAATGCAATGACTTGTAAAATGTTGTGTTCCATCGTGATCCTCCTCATTTATTCATACCATAATTCTAATATAGAAATGAAATGTGTCAATTTCATGAGTATATTGCGATAAACAGATGATAAGCGTATAATACATGTTATATGTGAAAACGTATTATTAAAATAAAAAAATGTTATATAAAAATGGAAAGGAAAGGGCAGAAATATGGGAGAGAAAAATCAAGTATTAGCTAGACCACAAAGAAGAAAAAGGAAGTTTGATATTTCTAGCCCAGTGGGCATTATAGTAGGTTTCATTATAGTGATAGCGGCAATTATGCTTGGCGGCGGTGGAATAAAAGCTTTCAAAAACTTTTTAGATGTTTCATCTATTTTAATTGTCATAGGGGGAACAACAGCGACAATTGTTGTGGCATATCGATTTGGAGAAATAAAAAAATATACGAAAAGCATTTTTACTGTTTTACATAGAAGAGAAGAAGATTTAGAACAGTTAACGGATTTGTTTGTCGATTTTTCGAAAAAGTCTAAAAAGCACGGCTTGCTCTCTTTAGAGGTAGATGGAGAGCAAGTAGACAATCCTTTTATTCAAAAAGGAATTCGATTAATGTTAAGCGGTTACGATGAAGATGAATTAAAAGAAGTGTTATTGAAAGATATTGAAACGGAAGTGTATGAGTTAAGAAAAGGAGCAGCATTATTAGATAAAATTGGTGATTTTGCTCCAGCTTGGGGAATGATTGGTACGTTAATCGGTCTTATCATTATGCTCCAAAACTTACAAGATACATCGCAAATTGGTACAGGAATGGCAGTTGCGATGTTAACGACATTATATGGGTCTGTACTTGCGAATATGATTGCAATCCCTCTTGCGGAAAAAGTATATCGTGGTATTGAAGATTTATATACAGAGAAGAAGTTTGTAATAGAAGCAATTTCAGAATTGTATCGTGGACAAATCCCTTCTAAATTAAAGTTGAAACTGGATACATACGTATACGAAACAAAGGTAAAAAAGGTAAAAGGAGCAGCCTAATATTTCAAGGAGTGGTATGATGAGTAAAGGACCGCAAAAGGGATCGCCTCGTTGGATGACGACTTTTACAGATTTAACGATGTTATTATTAACTTTCTTTGTATTACTAGTTGCTACATCAAAGCAAGATGCAGTAAAATTGTCAAAGATGCTTGAAAAGTTTAGTGATACGGGGCAAGTAGATGCAAAAGTAATGGAAAATACAATACCGGATATTTCACATGAAAAAAATGATGAAAAAATGATTTCAAAAAAGAGAATGGATGAATTATATAAGAAGTTAAAAGCGTATGTAGATAATAACGGTATTAGTCAAGTGAATGTATATCGAGAGGATACAGGGGTAAGCGTCGTTATAGTAGATAATTTAATATTTGATACAGGCGATGCGAACGTTAAGCCCGAAGCGAAAGGGATAATAAGTCAATTAGTTGGATTTTTTCAATCCGTACCTAACCCAATTGTTGTAGAGGGACATACAGATAGTAGACCTATTCATAACGAGAAATTCCCTTCTAATTGGGAGTTATCTTCAGCACGAGCGGCAAATATGATTCACCATTTAATTGAAGTGTATAATGTGGACGATAAAAGGCTAGCTGCGGTAGGATATGCAGACACAAAGCCAATTGTACCAAATGATTCACCGCAAAACTGGGAAAAAAACCGTCGCGTTGTTATTTATATAAAAGAGTAGTATATTATTATTTTAATAATAAAATAATAAAAATACGAAAATTCTTTTAAAAAAATATTAAATTTTATCATTTTATTTTGTATAATGAGTGAGAATGATAAGGTGAAATATTAAGATATATTTATACATAGAAGGAGAGAATTAAAAAGAATGGCACATAAAATTTTAGTAGTAGACGATGCGATGTTTATGCGAACGATGATTAAAAACTTATTAAAAAGTAATGCTGAATTTGAAGTTATTGGCGAAGCAGAGAATGGGGTAGAAGCAATTCAAAAGTATAAAGAACTTCAACCTGATATTGTAACATTAGATATTACTATGCCAGAAATGGACGGGCTTGAAGCATTAAAAGAAATTATTAAAATTGATTCAAGTGCAAAGGTTGTTATTTGTTCTGCAATGGGACAACAAGGTATGGTATTAGATGCAATTAAGGGCGGGGCAAAAGACTTTATTGTAAAGCCATTCCAAGCGGATCGTGTAATTGAAGCTTTAACAAAAGTAGCAAATAGTTAATATAGAAGGGGTGCCACAAGGAATCAAAACAGTGATAGCGGATCGACGTGTGGCCCCCTTTTTTCTCATTGTAAAACACTAAATTGTTATACATAAATGAAATGTTTGTTAGACAGGTAGGGGATAAAAATGCAAACAGATCTATTAAATATATTTTTCGAAGAGTCAGAAGAACATTTACAGTCGCTAAATGAAAATGTGCTAGTGTTAGAACAAAATCCTGCTGATATGGATGTTGTAGGAGAAATATTCCGATCCGCTCATACATTCAAAGGTATGTCTGCGAGCATGGAATTTACGGAAATGGCTGATTTAACGCATAAGATGGAAAATGTGTTAGATGAAATTCGTCATGGAAATATAGTTGTAAATGCGGATATTATTGATGTGATTTTTGAGTGCATTGATAATTTGGAGAAGATGGTTGCAGATGTGCAACAAGGTGGAATGGGCAATATTGATGTAGCCTCAACTAAACAGAAATTAGAAGCATTATTGAACGGCAATGTAGAAACTCCTAAGGAACATATAGAGCAAAATCATATAGACACCGATGATGGAGTTTCGCATGAAGTGCATATAACAGTTGAACAGCAAGCGATTTTAAAAGCAGTACGTGCCATTATGTGTATTGAAGCATTGCAAAATGTAGGGAATATACAAAAAACAGCTCCGAGTATTGAAGAAATTGAAGCAGATGCTTTCGGATTTGAATTTACAGTATTTATGGATACTGATTGTAGTATAGAAGAATTGAAACAAGTAGTACTTCATGTTTCTGAAATTGAGAAAGTGGAAGTAAAGCAAGGAGAACCTATATCGAAGGAAGTAGCTTCTAAAAAAGTCGTGACACAAGAAGTTGTGCAAGTAGAAGAAAAGCTACAACCTGCTGTGGTTACGCAAGTAAACTCACCGATAGAGGCAACGAATCAACCTTCAAGTACTATGCCAGCTAAAAGTACTACAAAAACGAAAAATGCTAAAGTGGAGAATCGTTCAATTCGTGTTCAATTAGAGAAAATCGAAAGATTAATGAATATGTTTGAAGAAAGTGTAATTGAACGTGGGCGCATTGATGAATTGGCTCAAACGATTCAAAACAAGGAGCTAATTGAACATTTAAATCGATTAGGCGATATTTCAAAAGATATTCAAAATGTACTATTAAATATGCGTATGGTGCCGATTGAAACTGTGTTCAATCGTTTCCCGCGTATGGTACGTATGTTAGCGAAAGATTTAGGGAAAAAAATCGATTTACAAATTACAGGTGAAGATACTGAAGTAGATAAAATTGTTATTGATGAAATCGGTGATCCGCTCGTTCATTTAATTCGAAATGCAATCGATCATGGTGTTGAAACTGTTGAAAAACGACGTGATGCAGGTAAAAATGAGACAGGTACTATTAAATTAGAAGCCTTTCATAGTGGAAATCATGTCGTTATTCAAATTACGGATGATGGAAACGGTATTAATAAAGGGAAAGTATTAGAAAAAGCGATTAAAAATGGCGTTGTAACTGAAGCAGATGCAAATAGATTAACAGATCGTGAAGTGTTTGATCTTATTTTCCAACCAGGATTTAGTACAGCTGAAGTTGTATCAGATCTTTCTGGACGCGGTGTCGGATTAGATGTTGTAAAACATACGATTCATAGTTTAGGTGGACATTTAATTATTGATTCTGAGGAAGGAAAGGGAAGTACATTTAGAATTGAACTTCCATTAACGTTATCTATTATTCAATCTATGCTTGTTCAAACGAATGATAAGCGTTATGCTTTACCTCTTGGAAATATCGTTGAAGCAATTCGAATTAAGAGAGAAGACATCCAATCCTTACAAGGAAAAGATGTATTAAATTATCGTAATCAAATTATTGAAGTGAAACATTTAAGTACTGTATTTGGTGAAAAAACAGTAGATGAGGCGTTTGCGTCATATGATGGTCAAATGGTTCCTGTGTTAATTGTTCGTAACACACATCGCAGCTATGGACTTATTGTAAACACAATTATCGGTCAAAGAGAAATAGTCTTAAAGTCATTAGGTGACTTCTTTGCAGAGAGTTCTAACTATTTCTCTGGTGCGACGATTCTCGGTGATG
>Ga0209025_1004054_pt1 | contig 13101 bp, 11 predicted proteins | sample AraplaMF_Col_mLB_FD_184256 | JGI IMG/M metagenome (GOLD analysis project Ga0209025, IMG submission 184256) | Arabidopsis root microbial communities from the University of North Carolina, USA - plate scrape MF_Col_mLB (SPAdes) (version 2) | ecosystem: Host-associated > Plants > Roots > Endosphere... | reverse complement strand
AATTTCTGCAGTATCACCTGTTTTGGCACCTGCTGCATTCGCTTCATCCGTATCAATGTGCATGTCTAATGCGAATTGATCCGATACACGTGCAATGACATGCTCAAGAACAAGACCACGTTCTCCACCAAGACGAACTTTTAACTGCTGCTTATCTTGAATGCCCCATTTCTCAGCATCCGATGTATGGAAATGGATGTGACGCGCTGCAACGATGACACCGTCGCTTGTCTCAACTTCACCAGCTGGTCCTTTAATAACCATACCTGGCGTTCCTTCTGTGTCACCAGACTCACGTACAGGCGCTTTAATACCAATAGCGAAGGCATCTGTACGAGAAATTTCTAATTGTGTTGCTTTACGAGCAGGACCTAGAATACGGACCTTGCCGAAGGCGCCTTTCGGACCAACGACTTCAACCGTCTCGTTCGCTGCGAACTGACCTGGTTGAGATAATGGTTTGAATTCTGTTAATTGATAGCCCTTACCGAACAATTGCTCGATATGCTCTTGGGATAAGTGAATATGACGTGCTGATACACCGACAGGTACTTCTTTTTTCATGCTTTTCCACCTCTTTAGTTTTCTCTCTAAGTTGTTACCCTATTTCAAAAGCATACCTATTATACACCCTTGTCTCAAAAAATCAAAAGACGTACGGCACAATCCGTACGTCTTTCATAGAATTATTTGAATTCTGCCACAAGTTTGCTGAAATCCGCTTCCGAAATTTGGATATCTTGGTTCGCGATACCTTCTTGATGGAATCCAACAACCATGTCTTCGTAAGATTTTCTTGATTTGTCTTGATAGATCAATCCGGTTAACATACCGCCAGTCTCCATCAATTTCGTCATCGCTTGGATACGGTTCGAAGGATCATAATCCGGAATGCTCTCAAGGTTGACGATATTCTCTTTGAACCAGTCGTACGTATTGATTTTATTGAAGGTTACGCATGGGCTGAATACGTTAATTAACGAGAAGCCTTCATGCTTCATTCCTTCTTCGATCAATGTCGTCAATTGCTTCAAATCACTAGAGAACGATTGAGCGACGAATGTAGCTCCAGCAGAGAGAGCAATTTCAAGCGGTGACAAGGTAGATTCGATCGAACCATCCGGTGTACTCTTCGTCTTGAACCCTTCCGCACTTCGTGGAGAAGTCTGACCTTTCGTCAAACCATAGATCTGATTATCCATAACGATGTAAGTGATGTTAATGTTACGACGAATCGCGTGAACCGTGTGACCCATACCAATCGCAAATCCGTCACCATCACCACCAGAAGCAATAACGGTAAGTTCACGATTTGCCATCTTCACGCCTTGCGCAATTGGAAGCGCACGACCATGGATCCCGTGAAGTCCATAAGCGTTAATATATCCTGAAATCCGTCCGGAACATCCGATACCGGAGACAACCGCTAAGTTCTCTGGTTCAAGACCGACATTCGCTGCTGCTCTTTGAATAGCCGCTTGGATTGAGAAGTCGCCGCAGCCTGGGCACCAGTTCGGTTTAACACTGTTTCGAAACTCTTTAAAAGTTGCCATCGTTACACCAACTCCTTACATGCATTGTAGACAATCGAAGGCAGGAATGGATTACCGTCGTATTTCAAGACACTTTCGATTTTGTCCGCATGACCAACATTCAATTTAATTTGCGAAGCAAGTTGTGCTGTAGCATTATTCTCTAGAACGATGATTTTCTTCGCCTTCTCAGCATACGGAGCGAATTGTTCTGTAGGGAATGGGTATAACAAGCGAACAGTAATATGGTTCGTTGTCAGACCTTGCTCTTCCAGTCTTACTCTTGCTTCATCTACTGTGCCGCCCGTTGAGCTCATACTTACGATCAGCAAGTCTGGCTCTTCGTGTGGTGCATCCACATGAATTGGGTTCGTCACTTTAATATTGTCCATTTTACCAAGACGCTTATCCATCATCTTCTTACGATTAACTGCACTCTCTGATGGGCGTCCTGTCTCATCATGTTCTACGCCTGTTACGTGGTGAATACCGTATTTCTCACCTGGCAAGATACGAGGTGAAATACCGTCTTCTGTGAACTCATAACGTTTGAACAATTGATTCGGTTCAAGTTCAGGTGCATTTCGAACCAAGTTACCCCGGTCAATCACAATTTTGTTATAGTCAAGCTCATCACAGGACTGTTTACCTAGTGAGAGCTGCAAGTCTGTTATTACGATAACTGGGCATTGGTATTTCTCAGCCAAGTTGAATGCTTCGATCATATCGTAGAAACACTCTTCGATGGAGCTTGGAGCAAGAACGATCTTTGGAATTTCACCGTGTGTACCATAGATCATCGCATTGATATCACTTTGCTCTTGCTTCGTTGGAAGACCTGTACTTGGACCTCCACGTTGTGTATCGATGATAACGACAGGCGTCTCCGTCATTCCTGCAAGGCCAATCGCTTCCATCATCAAGGAAAGTCCAGGACCTGCAGATGCAGTCATCGAACGCGCTCCTGCGAAGTTAGCGCCAATCGCCATCGTAATCGCTGCGATCTCATCTTCTGTCTGAATCACCGTACCGCCGAATTTTGGAAGCTTCTTAATGAGATATTCCATCACTTCGGAAGCTGGTGTAATTGGGTAGGCTGGCATGAAGCGGCATCCTGCTGCTAGAGCACCGAGTGCCATCGCATCGTTACCGATCATGAACAGTTTCTGTTCGCCGTCAGCTGGTTGAAGCTTGAACTCTTCAAGCGGGCCACCTGCAAGCTCTAATACGAACTCAGATCCGCGACGTACCGCCTCAACGTTCTTCTCGACCACTGCAGCACCTTTACGGCCGAACTCTTCTTCTACTGCTTTATTAAATACTTCTAACGGAAGCCCGAGCAATGCCCAGGACGCACCAGAAGCAACCATATTCTTCATTAGGGATGTACCTAGTTCATCTGCAATCGCAGTGATCGGTACTGGGAATAATTTTGCGTTAATACCTTCGGGAAGCGTTGGATTGAATTTCGCATCTGCAACTACGACGCCGCCAGGTCTCAATTCATGTGCATTTAAGTCAATACTTTCTTGGTCAAAAGCAACGAGTATATCCAGATCATCCGAAATTGCACGAATCGGTTTCGTACTGATTCTAATCTTATTGTTCGTGTGTCCACCTTTAATCCGGGAAGAAAAATGACGGTATCCATATAAGTAATATCCTAGTCGATTTAATGCTGTGGAGAAAATACGGTCTGTACTCTCTACGCCTTCCCCTTGTTGTCCCCCGATTTTCCAAGACAATTGACTAATCAAGCTCGCCCACTCCTTTAGTTGTGACTCGCGTTAGAATGATAAGTGCCAAAATTCCCTAAAATGTGACATAGAAAATTTTTTCTTTTCAATGAGTCAACTAAATTTTATGGCTAGAACTAGTAAAAAGCAAGCGTTTTCGGCGGAAACTTAGATAGCACTTTTCGATTGAAATCATATCAATAATAGATGATAGAATTAGTCTTTCTTTCACTTTGGCAAAGCACCGCTCATAAAAATGGAAGCGTTTTTATAGAGGAATCCATTTACCAAATCCTCTGGATAGCGCTGCAGCAAGGCATTCCGTAGATTTTCATATTTTCCTGAATGTTCTAAATTGGTAATAAATCGATCGATGCCGTCGAAGTCTGATCCGAGCATAATCGTCTTACTTCCTCCTAAACTGCAGATATGTTCAATATGCTTCAGGAGGTCATGGATCGCTGCAGGTGCATTTGCTCGTACAAATGGCGGAAAGAAATTCATCCCGATCCGTCCTTCCCTTGCGATCATGCACTTTATTTGCTCGTCTGTCAGGTTCCTCGGATGGCTGCATATCGCTCTGGCATTGGAATGAGAGGCAATATACTTACTCGCGGTGCGCGCATGCAGCTCCCAAAATCCAGCTTCCGACAAATGGGATACGTCCATGATCAGGCCAAGCTCATCGCAGCGCTCAATTAGCTTCCTTCCCTTCAGCGTAAAGCCTCCATTTCGCGGTTCCAAGATGCCATCAGCAGCCCAATTCGCGTAATTCCATGTAAACCCCACTAAGCGAACACCCAATTGGAAGCATAAATCTACATACGTCAGATCGCCTTCCAATCCATCGACGCCTTCTAATGACAGTAACGCTCCTATTTGATCCGTTTGTTCCAGTTGATTCCAATCATTCTGGCATCGAATCCATCTCATCTCGCGATGATTTAAGATACGACGCTGAAACACATCGATACTATGTAAAATATGCTCGAATCGAGGTTTTCCGAGATGTTCTGACAAATAGATAGCAAAACATTGTGCCTTGACTTGTCCCTGCTGGAGACGTTCGAGACTCACATCGAGTGACTCATCATCAGTAAATGAAATGGCCGGGTTCTGAAGCATCTTGCTAATGACATCACAATGCATATCCACGATCTGGTATCTTCTCATCAGGACGCATCCCCTCTCACTCTATTCCATGTGTACAACTAGGCAAGTGGTACAAACGCAAAAAAACCTGTCTACGACGTAAACAGGCTCCATTCATGATGTTATATTTATCTTGGCTCGACAATCAACTTAATTGCCGTCCGATCTTCACCATCAATCACAATGTCGGTAAATGCAGGAATACAAATCAAGTCCACTCCGCTAGGCGCTACAAATCCTCTGGCAATCGCTACAGCTTTAATCGCTTGATTCAATGCACCAGCACCAATCGCTTGCAATTCGGCCGCTCCACGCTCACGTAGGACGCCTGCCAGTGCACCTGCTACGGAGTTTGGATTGGATTTTGCTGAAACTTTTAATACTTCCATGATAAGTACCTCCTCGGGAATGATGAATGGATTCCACTATTACTCATATTCGTGAGATGTGGAATAAATTCCTCCTTTTTCCACAAAGAAGTTCCTTCAATCATGCAGGGTTAGCCGTTAGTTCATAACCCACTCGTCTTCGGATCGGCGAATCTTCTCTATCCGTGTCGCACGCCCCGTAGATTCATCAAGTTCAACGTAAACCGCATGGAACATCCATTTGCCTTCATCAACAGTAAATCGGACAGGGAGCTGGGTTTTGAACTTGTGAAGCACCGCCTCGCGATTCACGCCGAGGACACCCTCCTTTGACCCAACCATACCTACGTCTGTAATGTATGCCGTTCCCTCAGGAAGTATCGTATCATCATTCGTCTGTACATGAGTATGCGTACCGACCATGACGGACACGCGGCCATCAAGATGCCATCCCATTGCTATTTTCTCCGATGTCGTCTCGGCGTGAAAATCAAAAAAGATACATGATTTCTTCTTCACCTGATCAAGAATCTCATCGGCTTTCTTAAAAGGACAATCAATCGGCGGTAAAAAGGTTCTGCCCTGCATATTGATCACGGTTAGCTCTTTGCCGTTCGCCTTCACCGTCATCCAGCCTCTGCCCGGTGTACCTTCGGGATAGTTAGCTGGTCGAATGATACGCTGATCATCATCTATAAATTCGAAAATTTCCTTGTTATCCCACGTATGGTTTCCCATCGTAAGACCATGAATGCCCATATCATAAAATTCTCTTGCGATTGCGCCTGTAATGCCTTTACCGCCAGCAGCATTCTCACCATTGGCAATAATAATATGTGGATTATATTTATCTTTCAGCTGCGGGAGCATATATTTTAGTGCTTTTCTACCTGTATTCCCAACGATGTCTCCAATGAATAATACTTTAATGTCATTCTCCTCCTCATTACCTAGCCATAAAAGAAAACGAAAAGTGGCCTAGTAAATCAGCCACTTTTCATTATGGTCATTATTTAGCGTATTCAACCGCGCGTGTCTCGCGAATAACCGTAACTTTAATATGTCCCGGATAATCGAGTTCGCTCTCGATTGTCTTCGTAATATCACGTGCTAAGCGGAATGCTTCGGTATCGTCAATCTTATCCGGTGCAACCATGACACGTACTTCACGGCCTGCCTGGATCGCATAAGACTTCTCAACACCTTCGAACGATTCGGAAATCTCTTCGAGCTTCTCAAGTCGTTTGATGTAGGTCTCAAGCGTCTCTCTACGCGCACCTGGACGAGCAGCCGACAACGCATCTGCGGCACCGACTAACATTGCGATAACCGATGTTGCTTCGCAATCGCCATGGTGGGATGCGATACTGTTAATTACCACAGGATGTTCTTTGTATTTCTTCGCTAACTCCACGCCGATTTCAACATGAGATCCTTCCACTTCATGATCTAGCGCTTTACCAATATCATGCAGCAATCCAGCACGTTTCGCCAACGTGATATCTTCGCCGAGTTCTCCTGCCATCAAACCCGTGAGATAAGCCACTTCCATCGAGTGCTTGAGCACATTCTGGCCATAGCTCGTCCGGAATTTCAGACGGCCTAGGATCTTAATCAGATCTGGATGCAATCCATGTACGCCAACCTCGAATGTCGCCTGCTCACCGTATTCACGGATACGCTCGTCGACTTCTTTACGCGATTTCTCGACCATCTCTTCGATGCGAGCTGGATGGATACGTCCATCGGCAACCAGCTTCTCAAGCGATGTACGAGCGATCTCGCGGCGAATTGGATCGAATCCTGACAGAATGACTGCTTCTGGCGTATCGTCGATAATCAAGTCGATACCTGTCAGCGTCTCAAGTGCACGAATATTACGGCCTTCACGACCGATAATACGGCCTTTCATCTCTTCGTTAGGCAAGGTGACAACAGATACCGTCGTCTCTGCAACATGATCTGCTGCACAACGTTGGACCGCAAGGGTAATAATCTCACGTGCCTTCTTATCTGCTTCCTCTTTGGCTTGTTGCTCAATTTCTTTAATCATTTGTGCTGACTCATGGCGAACTTCTTGTTCAACATTCGTAAGGATGATTTGACGTGCATCTTCCATCGTAAGGTTGGAAATGCGCTCAAGTTCAGCCATTTGATTTTTATAGATCACATTAATCTGCTCTTGCGTTTCATCGATTCGTTTCTCTTTGCTTGCCACTTGCTCTTCTTTGCGTTCTAGTGATTCTAATTTTTTATCCAGCGACTCTTCTTTTTGCAGCACTCGACGTTCTAGACGTTGAATTTCATTTCTGCGTTCACGAATGTCTTTATCAGCTTCAGCGCGGACTTTAAAGACCTCGTCTTTAGCTTCCAACACTGTCTCTTTCTTAAGCGCTTCTGCTTCTTTCTTCGCATTCTCAATAATCTGCTCAGCAGCGTGTTCAGCGCTTGAAATTTTAGCTTCAGCAAGAGATTTCCGAATAAAATATCCAACCCCAAAACCAATGACCAAAGCGGCTACAACGAGAACGATTGCGAGAATAGGGTTCATGATCTATTTCACCTCCTCGTTGTTTCTCCAAGACAATGCCTGGGCTTATTCGGTTTTCAATCCGTTTCACTTACATATTCATCGGTTTCAACTGTATAGCGAGTAAACCTCTTACGCTACACATACCTTATCTTCTTCCCTAGGAACAAGATAAGCGAGTCAATGATTGGCGAAATTAATCAGTTTGAATCAACTTTTTGGAAGGAAAAATTGATTCAGAATTCGTATAATACATTTTCATTTTAGTATTTGTAAAAAGAAGTTGTCAAGCAATTGACATGAATCCTTGTACTTATGTGAGCAAATCATAAAAATAGCACGATATTCCAAACAAATTTCATACAATTGCATCCAGTTCAACCGCATTAATCATAAAAATCTTCCTCATAAGTTTCTTCATCATAGCCATTACTCTCGTCATCCTCTTGCTGCTCCATGATCCGCTGAACAGCATTCCTTACCACATGGGACGGGAATCCACGACGCATGAGAAATGCAACAACTTTTCTTTTGCGCTCATAGCGCTCCCCTTTTGTGCTCTGCCATTTACGAAGTCCCACGCGATAGGCACTCTCTTGCTCATCCTCGGTGTTCAGTTCCTCCATAGCTTGTGCAATATCGGATTTATCGATTCCCTTCTGCTGCAGCTCATGCTTAATCATAAGTCTTCCTTTCTTATGATTGCGAACCCGCTGATCCGTCCATTGCTTCGCATAAAGATTATCATCAATTAAGCGCTCGTCCATGAGACGCAGAATGACCCGTTCAATCAACTCCGCATCAAAACCCTTCTGTGTTAACTGCTGCTGTATTTCATGGCTTGTACGTGGTTTGCGTCCTAAATATCGAATGGACTGCACATAGGCTTGCTGCAGCTCGTCTGCCACCATGATAGGAAGGAGTTCTTCATGATCGATGGTTGAACCTTTGAGCAGTCGATACTTCACCATAACATCTTCATGGACCGTAAAAGCTTGTTCCTCGTTCACAAAAATCTGATATCGACGCTTCTGCCTGGGCACGAGCTCTACAGCCGTTATTATTAGCTCAACACCAGGTGCTGGCGACCACTTCTGTTCCTGCTCCGCTTTTTCTTTACCGTTGGGCATGTTTCATCTCCTCCCTACCCAATGCATCACTCTTGAATTGATCATTTATCGCTCTCTATAAAAGATGCCCCCTTCACGAAGGGGGCAAATACTTATTCTAGCTCGAAATCTTCCTCTTCCTCTTCATCATCGTTCGATGTAATCGGAACCGTAGTCGAGAGCTGACTTGCTTCACGGATCTTATTCTCAATCACTTTGGAAATCTCAACATTCTCCTTGAGATATTGCTTCGCATTCTCACGACCTTGACCTAAACGCTCATTCTCATAGGAGTACCATGCGCCGCTTTTATTCACGATATCTAGTTCCGTTCCAATATCGATAATACTTCCTTCACGAGAAATTCCTTCGCCGTACATAATATCGATATCCGCTTGTTTGAACGGAGGTGCGACTTTATTCTTCACGACCTTAATCCGTGTACGGTTACCGACCATGTCATTGCCTTGCTTAATTGTCTCGACACGTCTTACATCCAGACGAACCGTGGAGTAGAACTTCAAAGCACGTCCACCCGGTGTTGTCTCTGGATTACCGAACATTACGCCAACTTTCTCACGCAGCTGGTTGATGAAGATCGCAATCGTCTTCGATTTGCTGATCGCACCAGACAATTTACGAAGTGCTTGGGACATCAAACGTGCTTGTAGACCGACGTGTGAGTCACCCATATCGCCTTCGATCTCTGCTTTCGGTACAAGTGCAGCGACGGAGTCAATAACGATAATATCGACTGCACCACTTCGTACAAGGGCTTCTGCGATTTCAAGCGCTTGCTCCCCTGTATCCGGCTGAGACAAGAGCAATTCATCAATATTAACGCCTAGCTTGCTCGCATACAACGGATCAAGAGCATGCTCGGCATCGATAAAGGCAGCTTGTCCACCTTGCTTCTGAACTTCAGCAATGGCGTGCAATGCGACCGTCGTCTTACCTGATGATTCCGGTCCATAAACTTCAATAACTCTTCCGCGTGGAAACCCACCGATTCCAAGTGCAATATCTAATGCTAAAGATCCGCTCGGTACAACCTCCACTTGCATGTGTGTGGATTCACCGAGTTTCATGATCGAACCTTTACCAAATTGTTTCTCAATATTCCGTAAAGCCATTTCTAACGCAGCGCGACGATCTGACAATGAACTCACTTCCTTTTTCATTTATAGTATTATGATAACTTGTTTTTGTTCCTTTGCCAAGCATTTTTTCGAACATACATTCGTTTTTTTCGTCACGCAGGGGTGGGCGATTCGAAAAATAGCGCGAAAAACCGCAGCAAAGTTACACTTCGCTACGGTTCTTCCGTTAACATTGTTCTTATTATACAAGGTGTACATGTAAATATCAAGAATTTCCACAGGAATATTCCATTTGTTTCATCATGACTTACCCGAGTCTTCGCCATAAATGGTACAACACGGTCTTCACAGAACGCAGACGAATAATCTCCCGGCCGCCATGGAGCTGTAACTTCATAACCTCCGTTGGCTTGCCCTTCTGTGCTATGGCGACATAGACAAGTCCTGCAGGCTTCCGCTCCGACATTCCCGGTCCCGCTACACCCGTAATTCCGATACCAAAATCAGAATTCGTCAATTGACGGACTTGATCCGCTAGCATCTCTGCTACTTCACTGCTAACTGCCCCCGGCGCATCGGGGCCTTCCAGCAATGTCACCGGCACGTTCAACAACTGCTGCTTCAGTGCATTGGAGTAACAGACGACACCCCCGTTGAACATCTGCGAGCTCCCTGGAATCGCGGTAATCATCTCTGATAACAGACCGCCCGTGCAGCTTTCAGCTGCGCCGAGTGTAAGCCCCAAGGTTTGCATACGCTCGACAATGACCTTCTCAATCGGCACATCCTGCGTAGCATAGAGATGATCGAACAGCCGGTTTCGGATCTCAGACTCCACTTCCTGCAGCTTCGCATTCGCCTCGTCAGCAGATGCGGCTTTGGTGGATACACGGATCGTCACTTCGCCTTCTTTCGCATAAGGCGCAATCGTCGTATCCTGCTGTCTTTCGATCAGATCGAGCAATTGTGCTTCCAGCGATGATTCACCAATTCCGGCGAATTTCAGCATACGGGAATACAGCGGCTGTTCACTCGTTAAAGCGTGCTCAAGCAGCCAACGTTTGGCCTCATGCTCGAACATCGGCTTCATTTCCTTCGGCGGCCCAGGAAGAAGAATGTAGAACGTACCGTCATGCTTCAGCGCATTCCCAACCGCAAGACCCGTTGCATTGGCAAGAGGTGTGCTCCCTTCAATGGTAAGGGCCTGTCTCCGATTGCTCTCCACCATGTGAGCGCCTCGACTGCTAAAGAACTGCTCTATCGCATCCATAGAAGGCTGATGGATAGATAATGTTCGACCAAGAAGACCCGCAAGGGCATCCTTCGTCAGATCATCCTGGGTAGGACCAATTCCTCCAGTGAATAACACGAGATCTGCTCGTTCACGCGCAATTTCAATCGCACGCTGCAATCGCCCAAGGTTATCGCCAACAACCGTCTGATAGTATGTATCAATCCCAAGTGCCGCCAATTCCTGTGATAGATACTGTGCATTCGTATTCACAATTTGACCTAACAGCAATTCAGTACCAACGGCAATAATTTCTGCTTTCATAAATCGTTCCCCCTTCAATCCTATGCTTATATAATGAGCAAAAAACAATAGGCGTCGCCTATTGTTTTTTATCTGTAAAATGAAGTACATTTTTATTTTTCACAAAATAATCAACACCCGAGTACACCGTTACAAGCGCTGCAACCCATAGCATAACCTCATCAAATCGGAAACCGATGAACTCAAATGGAAAATTGTTAAGCAGCATCAAAATGATCGCAGTAATCTGCGCTGCGGTCTTAATTTTCCCCCATTTACTCGCAGCAACGACCGCCCCTTCAAGGAGCGCAATCTGGCGCAGGCCTGTTACAGCGAATTCACGGCTAATGATGACAATCGCAATCCATGCATCGCATTTTCCCATATCAACAAGAGAGATAAGAACGGCAGCAACGAGCAGCTTGTCCGCTAGCGGATCAAGAAGTTTGCCTAAGTTTGTAACCATCTTCCTGCTGCGGGCAATATAGCCGTCCAGACCGTCTGTACTCGCCGCAATAATGAAAATCAAGGCAGCGATGATCTGGTTATAGGTAATCTGAAAACTCTCGACATGAATAGCCGGGAAATAATCCGTCTTCACCAGCAAAAAAAACATCATGATCGGTACGAGAAAAATACGAATTAAGGTAATACGATTGGCGAGATTCAAGAGACACCCTCCCCAGACAAGTCAAACTCATAAGCATGTGTAATACGAACTTTGGCGATTTCACCTATGCCGACTTTACAATCTGTAATGAACACTTCACCGTCGATTTCTGGTGCATCGTATTGTGAACGGCCTACATAGACATCATTACGGCCTTCGTAGCGTTCTACAAGGACATCAAGAACTTGTCCGATATGCTTACCGCTGACTTCATTCGAAATTTGACGTTGGATCTCCATCAGCGTATTCGCACGGAACTCCTTCACATCTTCATCGACATGATCCGGTAGGCGAGTAGCTGGTGTCCCTTCTTCACTCGAATACGTGAATACACCTAGGCGATCAAATTTAATATCTTTAACAAACTCACATAGATTCTCGAAATCTTGATCCGTTTCCCCCGGGAAACCAACGATCAACGATGTACGAAGCGATACATTTGGAATGCGTGCACGGATCTTCGCGACCAATTCTCTCGTATCACGCTGTCTTCCTGGTCTGCGCATCCGCTTAAGCACAGCGTCTTCACTATGCTGCAATGGCATATCTATATATTTGCAAATTTTAGGGTTGTCTGCAATCGCGTCAATGAGCTCATCCGTGAAGAAACCTGGATAAGCATAGTGTAGTCGAACCCACTCAATCCCCGGTACATCACTAATCCGGTTCATCAAAGTTGGTAGCATAAATTGATCATACAAATCCGTTCCATAGTTCGTCGAGTCTTGCGCAATCAAGCTGACTTCTTTGACGCCTTGTGCTGCTAGCTCTCCCACTTCAGCAATAATCGATTCCATCGAACGACTGCGGAATTTACCGCGCATGATTGGAATACTGCAGAAAGTACAAGCATTGTCGCATCCTTCCGCGATTTTCACATATGTTGTAAACCGAGGTGTCGATACTTTGCGCGGGAGCTTCTGCTCATAGTTGAACACCGGATTTCCGACAAGAATTGGCTTACTTCCACGGAGCGCCTCATCCACAATATCATTGATTTTATCAAAATCTCCGGTTCCTACGATCCCGTCAATCTCAGGCATTTCATCCATTAATTGCTCTTTGTATCGTTGTGTTAGGCAGCCCGATACGATGAGCGCCTTCAAATTCGCCGTCTCTTTGAGCTCTGCCAAATCCAAAATCGTATTCACCGATTCTTCCTTGGCTGCATCAATAAACCCGCATGTATTCACAATAATAACGGTCGCATCCTCTTTATCTTCGACCAACGAATAGCCCCGTTCATGAATAAGACCTGACATAATCTCGGAATCCACGAGATTCTTCTCACAGCCTAGGGTTACGATCTTAATCTTCTCAGTCATTTGTTATGCATCCCCCATACCTATGCGCAATAAGTCTGTTTATAT
>Ga0209025_1004045_pt1 | contig 13129 bp, 16 predicted proteins | sample AraplaMF_Col_mLB_FD_184256 | JGI IMG/M metagenome (GOLD analysis project Ga0209025, IMG submission 184256) | Arabidopsis root microbial communities from the University of North Carolina, USA - plate scrape MF_Col_mLB (SPAdes) (version 2) | ecosystem: Host-associated > Plants > Roots > Endosphere... | reverse complement strand
AACAACATCGCGGTGCCGAGGCCAATCAGGCCTTTGTTGATACCGGCGTAGCACATCTTGAGTGCCGATGCGGCACCGACGTCGCGCTCAAGAAGACGCGCATCCAAGCCGAATTCGGTAAGAACCGCTACGGTCTCTCTTGCATCTCCACTGATATAGAAGCGGGGGCCGGGTTTGCCTGCCTGTGGCGGACCACCGATAATGCAGGCGTCGAGAACTGTCGCAGCAGTGTCCTTAAAGACTTCAGAGACCTTTTCCATCGTTTGTGGAGAAACGGCATTGCAGTCAACGAATGTCGTAGAAGATTTGGAAGAGCGAACCGCCGTCGCGACCTTGTCGGCCACCGCTAAAGCCTGAGACGGCGGGACAATCGACAAGATGATATCGGCGTCGACCAACGACATCAGGTCTTCCTCACGGATGCCAGCAACCGCAGCCCGATCCCGTGTCGCTGAACTGCGGCCTTCCAAGGTAGTACTGATCTCCGCTCCGGAGGACATAAGGGCTTCCGCGACAGCGCTACCCATAGCTCCCATTCCGATCACAGCGATTTTTGACATTAACATTTGCCTTTCTGATATTGAAGTCGGAACTAGAGGCGACAAGCGCCGATGCAAGTTACCTTTGCCGAGATAGCCAGCAACGATGACCGTCACTTGGTAGTTGTAAGCGATCAACCATCTGCGAAATCGAAAGCTATTGAACACGTTCAGTTATTTGCGATGAATGACGGCCAGGGATCTCAACCCGCATCGCATGCGATGATTTGCACTTGATTTTGGATCATCGCCATTCTCATTTTGGGAATGCAAGCGGTGGGTCATCTGAAAACGAGGGCATGGCGCAATATGACGATCGCGGCATTTCTTGAGAAGACCACCGAAGCTGGTAACGTAACCCAGCAGGTGCGATCGCTTCTCGACCAAGTGTCGGCATCGCCCGTTTTATTGGGGATTGGCCTGCTTGTCCGTTGAACAACAAGCAGCTTAAACCACGTTCGAGACGCGTCGAGTAAGTCAAAAATCTGCGACAGCGCTACGGGCGTGTAGCCTAAATCCCATCAAGAACAATCAATCGCGCGCACTCTCCAGTTCGGAGGACGTTCAAACTGTTGATATGCCCCTTTAGCCATACAAAGCCCGGTTCAAAAACCCTGCTTCTCACCGGCCCCTCTTCCGTCGGAGCTTCGGGATCGTTCCTCGACCCGATCTGCACCTTTGGAAAGGTCGGATCCTTTCCGCGCCTCGACGCCCTTTTCCTCCTTTGCTACCTGTTCCATCAGGCCGTGGCTAGCGTCTTTTCCTTTTCCGGTCTCGGCTGGTTCTCTTCCTCCTTTGCTCAAAAGGGACGAACGGTCCCGCTATTGTCTAGTTCCGACAGTCTCCTCGATTTTCCGCAATTAGGTAGCAACTGCCACCAGACTTGGACGCGCAGGGTCGCCGTGATCCTATGGCGTGGTTGTGAAAAGCAGTGCTATCCTGACATTCTGGGAATCGTCGTTCCCACCGTCGCCTCGCGAATGAGCGCGAAGATCAGGGGTTTGGTAGATGAATACAATGGCGCCAATGCAGCGAGTCCGGACCTGGATCGCTGGCCGCGGCCGTCCACTCGCACCTTGAGACGGGTAGCGAGTTTCGATACCACCTTGCCAGTTTTCTTGACGGTTTTTACATTGATCCCTCAAGTCGCCGGAGACGAGAGCGGCTCGTTGATACACCCGATTTAACAGGTGACCAGCGTTTTGACGCGCTGGTGGGAGCTATTGGGGAACACCTCTGCCGTAGGTGGAGGCTAGGACCGGCTCCGCTTTGGACCGACGAGCCGGAACGCTTCCTAAAGAAGCCATGGTTCCTTGGACAAGAGCGCATGAAGCCGTTTTACATTGCCGAAAGCCCCATCGCTTACAGGCGCCGATTCATTTTCACGGAAATGGAGCCTCTTCGTCGGGCGCGCATGCCCCGCGACGCGATGTGGTGGCATGCGGATGAGATCCGCACGGGTATGACACCGCTTCCAGAGGAGGTCGTGCTAACTGAACCTGTAGACGAAGAAACGGACCCGGCATACACAATGGCCATGTGAAGTCTGTCGTGTAGCTCATCTTTCCAGAACGTCGCTGTTGGTGGCAGTTGCTACTTGATAGCGCAATTTTTCCTGTCCACTGCCGCACAAAGCTTTTAACCTTTGTGATGATGGGAATGCAGATCTTCCTCCTATTCGCGATAAGAGGGAAAATCCGCTTCTGTACGGTTTTGAACAATCCCTCCGGAACAACTTTTCAGCGGTGTCGTTTCAGCGAGGTGAATTGGACCCTCGCATGCCGGGAATACAGATCAACTCTTCTGTTCGTCTTATGTTGCTGTTGAATTCGATGAGTGACGTAGCGTTTCGCCCCCTCCCGCATAACGTCGGCATCAAAACGGTCATCCTCGCCGAGAGGGCAGGCCTCATTCAGCGGGAGGGTTCGCTTGGGCTACGTCCCCGCTGCAAGCTGACCCAAGCAGGCACAGCATATCGTCGCGAACGCGGATATCCGACGGGATAATGGCGGCCGGGTTTACATCGCCGCGACGCTATCGTGCTCTCCATGTCGCGGCAATCCCGCGATAGCCTCAAGGTGGCTCAATATAGATCCGTCATAGTGGCCTGCAGGAGGGACTCACACACAACTTGGTGGCCAAACGCACACGCGATCATCGAGGCCAAAGCCGTAATCAAGAAGCCTATGTCATGGGCAATGACCCTTTGGCCTCATCGCGGCCCAAACCCTATGGGTGTTCCACCTGCGGCCGCAATCACCAAGAAGATAACGGCAACGATGATCAGGGTGTACATATAGTCCTTGAGCTTTTCGAAGGGTTCATCGGGCATTCCGAAACTCCTAAGCTATCCAACGTCGACGGTATTGCACCAACCCTTGCGGGCGATCAAGGGGCTTACTCCCCATGTCATGAGGGAGCCAATGAGCTACATCACTGAAATCCAATCGAATGCCACAGTCGTTTTGCTGTTGATGCCACTCCCGCCCTAATCCCGCCGGGCCCTCGACCGAAGCGCTCGAGCGTTTGCCGCCATTGTCGTAGATTACATCTCTTCTCCTGCCCGCATCGAGCGCCAATCCTGGCCGCTGTAGCTGCCCACTGTATCTGGAGGCGCCTGGGCAATACAGGGATCTGCCGGGGTTCTAGCTTGACGACAGCCTGTCGGGATCCGGTCGCTGACGCGGGGCGGCGGCTGGCAACGCCGCGCAAATGTAGAGCTCGGTAGCCCATTTCTGGGGATTGGCTCGGCTCAACCAAGGCCTTAGGCTCCGCGGAAACCACCAATGGGCGAGACGAATGAACTCGATTACGAGAACTTGCTGCACGCGCTCGCAAGCCGCGCGCAGTGTCCTGACACACAAGCTTGGCTATCTGTCGGTCGCGGCTTTGGCCGTGTTGATATGGGCGAGCGAGGATGTTCCGGCTTCTCCCAAGGGTCAACTTGCTCAGAACGAGGCTGCGGTCCGCCAAAGATTGCAGTGACCCGATCGCAGGGTAGCTCGGCCGGTACATAGTCCTTTGGCCGCGAAACTATGGGCAGCAGCCTCCATTCAAGCCTCTTTCAGTTCTATGCCGATCAGGCATTGAACAATGCCCGTGCGAGCACGATGTAAGTGGGGTCAGGAGCCACGTCATGCTTGTCATCATCTCAGCCGCGGTCATCACGCTCGTTGCCACTCTGGCCGCTCGATATCTGCTCGCGAAAACGCGGCTGACGGAAAAGTCGATCGACGCCGCAATCGCCCGGAGGCTCCATACGTCTCCGGTGCTGTCGGAGATGCGCGAACTGCGTGAACTCAATGGTGTGATGCGCAATATCTTGGCCGATCTCGTCGAAAACGAGGAACTGGCAGTGCGGAGACCGGACGATCATCGTTCGCCTGCGACCCGGACTCGGTTGGTGGCAATGCGGGAAGCGCGCCGCCGGGAGATATATGGTGAGGCGATCCTTTTGCTTCGGCAGACCGCTCGAACTCGAACCGCGGAAAGCCCCGTTAGAGCAGCACACTGAAGATGTTTAGGCGTGAAGCGCCCCCACCATATCTGCAGCACCGTTCATTATGATGGTCGCGCCTTCAACTCCGAGGCATGCGACCAGGCATCCCCGGTTGATATCTTTCGCAAGCACCGGGAACTCAAGTCGTCGTATGAGCGTTCTCTCGGTCGTCTTTAGAGAGAGATCACATGTCCTCGGGTAGCAAAGCTCGCCACCATATGTACATCTTCGTCGCGATTATTTTCGCAGCAGCGCTCGCAATAGCGGGGGCCTATGTCGTTATCGCAAAACCAGGTGAGGCCGCGAAGGAGCCTGTGTCCGAGGTTGTTAATCCGAACAGCTAGCCCGCGGCAGGAAGCCTGTGGGATCGAAACCGACAGGGGACGAACACACGGCCAATCGCGCATGTCCGCTTCCTTGTCACCGACGTGGCGTCAATCCCAGGCCTGCAACGAGCCGGCCGACAATCGGGTCCAAGCGTACTCTTCATAACCAGGACGGCTCGCCAGTCCGCAATGCCGCCTCCGTGCGGATGGCATGATCTCCCCAATTCAAGAGAGCCAATTAAAACCAGCCTTATAGCCGCCGAGACAGAGGCGTGATCGGGAACAGACCGAAAAGGTCATCGTACCGCACGAGCAAAAGGGATAGCTGCGTTAATATCTTATTCCGCCGCTATTCCGCTCACTATTGCCTGCCGCTGGATCTGGTCGAAATCATGTACCCGTACCGATGGACACACCTTTTTCGCAATGTCGATTAGGTGTCTGTGATGCGTGAGGTAGATCACCTGGCCTTGTTGCGCCATCCCGGCAAACAGCCTGAAGGCTTCTTCCGCCCGAAAGTCGTCGAACGTCTCCATGATGTCATCGGCGATGAACGGGACGCCGGGCCGCTCCGTCACGAATTCGTGGTATCCAGCCACTCGCAATGCCAGGTAAAGCTGAAACCGTGCTCCCCGCGACAGCGCGTCTGCCGACAGAGATCCGCCGCTCGCTGATAGAGCCATCAACACTTCCCCATCTTTGCCGGGCTGCGCGGCTACCCCGGAATAGGCGCCGCGGCTGATGGTCCGGAACGCTTCCGACGCTCTGGACATCATCCCGCTCCGATGACGATCCCTGTAAAGCCTGAGCGCCTGTTCGGCAGCAACGACACCGATCCTCAGCTCGAGATATCTCTCTGCCCGCTCTTCAATATCCAGCAGCGTGGTCCGACGCCGTTCCTCGATCTGAGCGGCCGCTGCATCGCCTCCGACCGCGTCCAATGCCTTGCGGATGGTGGAGAGCTCGTGAAACGCATCTCGGCACGCCTGCTCGTGGTGTGCAAGAAGCGGCTTCATGCCCTCCAGCTCGACCTCAAGCGCATTCCTGTCGGCAAGCGAAAGTTGGTGTTCAACCTCGGGAATGTCCTGGACGCCGGTGATCTCCAGGAGCTCGCGCTCAAGGCCATCAATGGCCGCGCGGACTGCCTGCCGCTTCAAGCAAAGATCAATCTGCGCTTCCACCTCATCAATGGTGGTGCAGCCGAAGAATGCCGTCATCTCGCCAGTGCGAGCGGAAAGAACCTGTCGGGTCACCAACAGCTGTTTCTCCTGCTCCCGCGCCTGATCGAGTGCTTCTTCAAGCTTCTCGACCCGATCCCGGTCCCGCTCGGCGATTTTGATCTTTTCTCCGATTGCCCGCGTCATATCGCCGAGCGATCCCGACCGGTCGATACCGAGGCCCGAACACAGAGCAAAGACCGTTTGCTCGAAGACAATGGCGTCCTGCTCCATCTTCTGAACACGGTCTACCAGGCTCTCTTTCATTTCGACCGCCGACGACAGCTTTTCCAGGATCGGTATGATCACGTTGACGGCGTCGACATCCGGAACAGATTGTTGATCCTTGAGCCAGCAACCAGCGCATAGTTCCGCCCACCTAGCGTTCCACTCGGCATCGTCGCTTTGCGCTTCGGCCAGAAGCTTTGTCCGCTCGTTGCGGTCAGCATTGAGGCGTTCAAGCCGGTCGGCTTGATCCATCGCCGAATTGAACCGATCAAGCTCACGTTCGGCCAGCGCGATGAGTGAGACGGTATCGTCAACATCGACGGCCTTGATGCCGGCGGCTTTGAGCGCTGCTGTTACGCGCAGCTTCGCCGAGACAGATCGATCTCGGACATCCGCAATCTCCTGGTCGATCGAACCCAAGTCGTCGCGGGCTGCCAGAGCCGTTGTCCGGCGACGGAGCCATTCTTGAAGTTCGTTTGGGTCACGCACGAGGAGCTGGGCCGCCGCCACACCCGAGAAACTGGTGAGCATCTCCGAAGTCAACGCTGCCAGCGCAGAGCGCGCGTCTGAAAGGCGCTGGTCCGCGGACTGAAGCTCTGCGACGGCGACAGCGCGCGTGAGGCTGAGTTGCGCCAGCATTCCGCTATCGGCGAAATGCAGAAGACGCGCCGACACGGCCTGGTCGTCGGCCCTCATGGTGCGTTCGAAGTCGAGCGCGGTCTCGATCGTTAACGTCTGTCGATGCAATAGCCATGCTTCATCGCGCGCAGCACGGCTGGCGATCGCCGACGTCTCGTCGATTTTTCCGGAACGTTCCCGAATATCCGCGATTTCGGCATCCATACGGTCGAGTTCGGATTGCAATCTATCTCTGTCCGAGGCCGCGGACTTTTCAGAATCGCGGCAGTTTGCATATGTAGCTTTCCATTTTTCGACGGTGGTCGCCAACGGAACCGGGATCGCAGCCAGCTCAGCCGACGTGCCTCGCCACGGCACGAGCTGGGCCATGCTTTCCAGCACGCTGGCCTCAGCGGCTTGTCTGCGCCGCGTCAGAAGCCGAAGCGATGTTTCGTCGTCGAGCGTCTCCATCGCGTTGACGGTCGCGGCTAACGCCTCGAACGCTCTGCGGCGTTCTGGCTGCCTGTATTCAACTAGGCGCTCGTAGGCTCCGCCCTCCTCTGCAAGAGCGCGATTGGTTCGGGCGAGCTCTTTGCTGGCGGCTTCCAACCGCGCATCGACGCCCGACCTCGCGTTGATGAGGCCCCTCACTCTGCCGACTGTGGTCGCGTCAAGAATCAGGCGAGCCGGGTTCTTCTCTCCCGGCTGCCCAAGCTGGAGAAGCAGCGCGTCAACTGAAAGGTCTGCGATCCGCCCTTTCAATTTGGGAATGTCGACCACCGCCGTGACATAGCGTGGCTCCAGTGTCTTGAGGAGCTCCTCCCCCCTACCTGCGAAGGCGAGAACCTCCGATGGATCGGCAACCCTCTCGATCTCGCTCTCGATGGTGGCGATCGAATGCGCAACGGCGTCAATCTTAACCCGCAGTTCGATGCTTTCCTTGCGAATGGCCGAGAGCTCATTCTTCCATGAGCCTGGGGGCTCCGGTACAGCAATCGTCGCCCGCAGTTCTTCCCGGTAAAGTGACAGCCGCGCCATCGTTGGAAGAGCTCGCAGGATGCGGTTTATCTCGTTTGACCGCCGTTGGATTGCCGACTGTTGATCAACCGCCTTCTGGTATCGTTCCTCATGCGCCGCAAGTTCGATCCTCATTCGCGTGAAGTCAGTTGCCTGAAGATCGAGTTCGTCACGCTTCACCTTAAGGTCCGCGAGACGCGACCTGAGCTCTCCGAGTTCCGTGTTGCGAGCCCGTAGCTTATAAAACCGATCGGCTTCGCCCCGGATTTCGCCGAGCCGTCGACTGAGATCTGAAAGACCCGCGCTTGCAGAAAAAAGCAGCTGCCCGAGATCGCCCTTGCTGGCCAGGATGCTCTCGCCGCCGCTTTTGAGGGTTTCTTCGTCGAGCGAGAACATCGTCGAGAACGCAGCGCGATCGATCCCACCGAGATCAGCCATGATCTCGGTTTCCGCAACAGTCCGCTCATCGCCGTCCAGCAGGCTATTTTGCAAGCGCTTGACCCGGACGAACTCACGATCCCGTCCAGCGACAAGCAGGTTGCCGCCTAATCTCATTGCTGGATAAGGATGTAAAAATCCATATTTGGTGCTGTGTCCGATCCCGAAAACGAGATCGAGGATCGCATTGAAAGTCGTCGACTTGCCTGCCTCGTTAGGGCCGTAAACGACATGCAGGTCGGGCGACCCGACCGGAGGTTGCCCGAAATCAACAACAGCGTCCGTGAATTTTCCGTAGCGCGTCAGGTCGAGACGATTGATCCGCATGTCACTCTCCCTCGGCCCCCTGGAGAAGCGCGAGCACATGCGCTGTCCCCTCTTTTGCAAACTTCGCCATCAAACCGTCATACGCCGCCTGATCTTTTCCGATGATGTCCCTGAGCTCCGCCGGCAACTGGCCGCGCAGTTCGTCGGCAATCGCCTTGACCTCCGAATTGAAATCGATCGAGCCGTGGATCTCTCGCGCAATGATAGTCGCGAGCTCGCCCAGCGCTCCCGGATTCCCGCCGTTTTGCCGCGGCCGCGACGACGAGACTTTCACTTTTTCGATCCAGATATTTCCGATCGACGAGCCGTGTGTTTCGAACTCCGTCCTCAGAAGGTCGATGTCCCTGCGAGCGCGCCATGCAAGCTCACTCGTCCCTGTCACCTCCACCCGTGCCACAATCTGGCCTCTCGGTATCGCCGAGGCCAGTTCGCCAAGCTGATGTTTGGACAGTGCCACCAAGTCGTCCCAGTCAGCGGCCATTGAGACGTCAATTTGGAGCCGCTCGAATTGGGCGACGGCAGTTCTTCGTTCTTCGACGAGGATCGAGCGGTCATCACGCACGGTCACCAGTGACACCGTCTTCGATCCGTCCTCATTGATGTCGCGCCCCTGCGGTATTCCGGGCATCACGACAGCGCAGCTTTGGTCTTGCAGAGCGGCTCGTTTGTGAATGTGGCCGAGCGCCCAGTACTGAAATCCTGCCTGTCTGAGCTCGGCGACACTGCAGGGCGCGTAAAGATCGTGTCCTGCTGACCCGCCAAGGCTGGTATGCATGATCCCGATATTGACCGCGCCGGGCACCGGGGCGGCAAAGTGTCGGAGGAGAGATTCTGGCGCATGCGGCTTAGCAAAACTCATTCCGTGGATCGCAACGTCGATATCCCCGGCGGACCGCTCGATGGTGACCAGTTCAGCGATCTCACCGAACACCTTGACCGTGTCAGGCATCACAAGCTGGGCGGTGATCTTTGAGAGGGCATCGTGATTGCCGCGGATGATGTAGGTCCGAATACCGCCCTGATGCAAGCGCCCGAGTTGTTCGGCAAGGAACCGCGCCGTTTTCATCGACGTCTGCTCTCCGTCGTAGAGGTCGCCAGCGATGATCAGAGCGTCGACCTGCTCTTCCAGGCACAGCTCGATCGTCTGGATGAACGATTGCCTGGTAGCAAGCCCGATGAGATCTGCCAGCTCGCCGTTGAGAAGCGCAAGGGACTTCAGCGGCGAGTCGAGATGGATGTCGGCGGTGTGGACGAATCGGAATGCCATGGTCTGCCCTTGTCCGTATCAGCCTCGTTAGCCTTTCTGGGTTGAAAATGCCAGTTCGCATTCCTGTTTTGTTCTGCTATCCCCAACTTTCCGCGAGGTCAAATCCTCACCCCGCGGCTGCGCGTTTTGCCGGCGGCTTCGATAGGCCCCCCAATTCTTCTGTTCAGATACACCTATCTCGCACGGCCGTTGTGTCGACGAGTGGGCGCGCACCAGGAGGATTGCGATCGCTAAATCTCGGCTTTAAAACGCACGTTAGGCCACGCGGAAGCTGCAGAATGCGAGAGGAAGGCATGACCAGCGATATAGGGATGAGGATGCAAAGGCTTATCGCCAGCCTGACGGACAAGCATTTCACCTATCCGCCGCATAACATCGGTTTGAAAACCGCGCTGGCAGCCAAGCAGGCGGGGTATATCGAAATCCAGACCGGTTTTAAAACATCGCTGAAATGCCGTTTGACCTCGAAGGGCGTCACGGCTCAGAGGCAGATCAAGCGTCATCCGACAGCCGTTTGAAGCCGGCTTCTCCATCGCGTCGTACGCCCTTTCCCGGCCGAACGGAGCGACAAGTCACAGTTCCGATGGCTATCGTTGCGCGCGCTGGATCACACGTACGTTCTCATCAGCACGTCTCGGCGACGGTGCTTTATCGCGGTGAAGCGGACGAGGTGAGCGGGCTCTCGCTCTTCGGCAAAGACCACGACGAAGCCAGCATTCGGCCCTATCAGTATTGACGGCGTTGATCATCAACGCTTGTTCATGAGGCCAGCCGCTTTAACGCGACGCTGAAGAGCATGCTTTACAACTCCGGTGCGAAGCCCAACCCCCGTACTTGATGTCGCTTCTTCGTTGTGCAGGTAAAACGGGTATTTGCCGAGGACACGCGAAAGCCGGTGTTCGCAGGTTTTTGAACGTCTGTTCCGGCCGGCGCGCAACTCACACGGCCTGCCGCATGCAGGTAGGTGTAGCCTCGAACGAACCGATCTATACCCAAACCGGATCGCTGGAACGTTGGATCTCACAGCCTTGCAATCTTAGCCAAGGTGTAAACGTAAGCCTCAACCTGTTCGCCATCGATGGTGACGGAGACCGGCGCCCTACGATAGCCCTCGCCTTCGAACGAATCCAGCCGCTGCCAGTGTTGTGGAAGATCGGAGGATTCGAAGACCGACACCGGGATCGCGTAGGCCTGGTCATCGAGCACGAGACCGGGAAAGCCCAAGTCCGAGCCCCAGCCAGCGTCCACGAGGCGCCCGAAAATCTTGCCCGACCGCCAGAAGCCTGCAAGTCCGTCAAGTTGGTTATTGTTGAGCTTTCCAGGTGCAAGGCTGCCATAGGTCGCGAGGCGATGTTCAACTGTCATTGTTACTGTGCCGTATTTTAGAACGAGACGTTCTGATAACGCTTAAGTGGAAAGGAATTGCGAACGATCGCCAAGTCGCTTGAAAGGCCGGTTCACGTCTTCTGCCTTTGGGAAACGCTTGTGACTGTGGCAGACACCGCCTCGCTTGCAGGCAAGGCTTTGTGGAAACCTTCGTCGACCTCTCCCTTTAGGGTCTCGTGATCTTGCCCGCAACGCACGCTCGATGATGTTTGCAACCCCAAGCTGCCCTCGCCCAAGTTGCCGTCGCTGAGGGCGTCATATCGATCGACGCCAGGATCTGCACCCTCGCCTCCCGACGACACGAGCTGAACCATGATTGCTTTCGCGTGCTCCACCGCATTTTGTGCATCAATGTTGTTATCGGCGTTATCCATGGCAATGGATACAAGCTCGCCACCCTGTCCGACAAACTCGACGGTCAGCATCCTCCCCTCCGGCGTGATCCGGGTGTCTCGCACTTGCATTGCAGCCTCCAGGGTCATTTCCTGCGAATAACTCGGGTTACGCGTTGCAGTTCCACGAAGCCGACGTCGGCATCATCGGTGCAGCATCGGCCGAATAGTGGCGACAGGTTTCCCATTGCAGAATGCGCAGGCCATTGTCGAACGGGAAGCCTGTCTCTTCAGGCGGCGGCATTGGCTGAAACTTTCTGGGCTGCCAAGACGTAATTCGATCGTGATCGAAAGGTCATGGCCGCCGCCCCCCTCCCGCAGTCTCCTGTCGGGACGCGGCGGTCGCACTACGTCGCCTCCGCGAGGTTCGATTGGCTGGCGTACCGGCGCTACTCTCCTCACTCGCCGGCACGAGCCAGGACACAGCGCAGGTGACCCTTCAGGAGCCCGCAACGCACGACAGAATGCTGCCACCGTCCGCTACTCTCCCGGACTGTTTTTCACACGATCGGCATTTTGCTGAGGAATCGCAACGGCGATAGTAGCGCACAGCGTATTCTCTGGCTCCGGCCTATCCTCTCGGTCAACGCGGTCCGGGAGTTTCTCTATCGGTATTCAAGCGAATGTCTTGCGCCTCAAGGCAAAACATCTGGGCGGCCGCGGCGTCGGCGAAAAGCAGCATTGCGTTCAGCGTTCTCAGTGAAAATCCTACTATCCGGCGCGACGAGAATAAATTCGCCACCATCGTCTCCACCAGCCCCCGCCGGTCAAAGCCTGGGCTCTCGACGGAGGGAGAAGCGAACGCTTTGGCTAAAGCGGAGGGCACCGGCGCCCGGCACTCGACCCTGCCTCAGTTCGCAGTGTTTCGCAGAACGTTCGACATTGCTGCCGATTCCGTGCATGCTGGTCCTCAGGCGTCAAAGCATCAGACACTTTCCCGCCTAGAGGTCATTGCTTCTCCCATCACTCTCTGGCAATGACCTCGCCGAAATCGAGGTCCGGCGGCTCGTCACTGCTCCGCCGCACAGAGATCGCCTCACAAGTCCAAGGCCTAACCCGCCGCATGAGTGAGGCGATCTCCCGCGCCGGGCGTTCCAAATCTGCACGTGATCTTCGTGCGTGGCCGCTCTGCCAGGGCTCGGGCTGTTGATGTGGGATCCAGGCACGGGCCGTCCAAGAGCTCTCCCTTGAACGGTGCAGACGACCTCAGCACAAAGGCTTACTTGCCTCGCGTGCAGCCTTGAGCCGCTCGGTCTTACGGCGACGGGCCTCTGCTTCGGCTTCTATCGCCGCAATGGCAACACGATGCGTTTCTTCTTCGCGCGATCGCCGCTCGGCCCTTGTTATCGCATTACGGTGACGGATTTTGGGTGGATCGTCTTGCTTACTCATGCGCGCATAACTGCGTCGGACCGAGGACAAGGCAACAGTCTCGTCCGATAGCGTACAAGACCCGGTTCGAGACATCGCTCATCCAGCAATTCCAGTCACGAGCTCTTTCGATGCCAGAATGCACTGAGCAACAATGAGGCTGCCGAAGCCTCCAACATCGGATTTGTCTTCGGTCGTTGAATCCCGCCCATGCCGGGCTATGCGGGCATTGACTTCCGCTGCGTGCAGCGACATTGAGCAGCCCCACAATTCTTGAAGACCGACATGACCACTTACCGCTCTACAGGCCGGCACATCCCACACCCAGACGGCGGCACCTCTGATGTCGATGTCTTCGCAGAGATCACATGCCTCCTCGAAGCCTTGACGGGCTTCCTGGAGCACCACACCGTCAAAACGTTGAAAGGTCCCGAACCGGCGCTCGTTGTTTGCCGCCGGGCAGATGGCGAACCGGTTCCGCATGTTTGGCTGAAGCAAGAACCA
>Ga0209025_1004044_pt1 | contig 13129 bp, 8 predicted proteins | sample AraplaMF_Col_mLB_FD_184256 | JGI IMG/M metagenome (GOLD analysis project Ga0209025, IMG submission 184256) | Arabidopsis root microbial communities from the University of North Carolina, USA - plate scrape MF_Col_mLB (SPAdes) (version 2) | ecosystem: Host-associated > Plants > Roots > Endosphere ... | reverse complement strand
CGCGCCTGAGCTGGTCGGTCGTCGAAAGCATCCCGATCCCCGATGCGGTCAAGCGCAATGGCGCACGCGCCAAGGCGGAAATCGAGGCCTGGATCGCCAGCCTTGAGGCTGTTGCAGCCTGTGGGATACCTATCGTCTGCTACAACTTCATGCCCGTGGTCGACTGGACGCGCACCGAACTTGACCATGTGATCGACAGCGGCGCGACCGCCATGCGTTTCGATCATGAGAAGTTCGCGGCCTTCGATCTTTTCGTATTGAAGCGTGCCGGCGCCGAGCAGCAATATTCTCCCGAAGACATGAAGCGTGCGCGCGACGTGTTCGATGCGATGAGCGAAGCCGAGGTCGCGGAGATCACGCGGATCATAACCTCCGCCCTTCCCGGCTCGACAACCGAACCGCTGACGATCCCGCAGTTTCGTGAAAGGCTCGCCGCCTACGCCGGTATCGACGCTGCCAAGCTGCGCCAACACCTCATCGAATTTCTGCAGGCCGTGACACCGGCCGCCGCAGCCCGAGGTGTCAAACTGACATTGCATCCGGACGATCCACCGCGCTCCCTCTTCGGTCTGCCACGTATCGCTTCGACAGCCGACGACTATGCCGCACTCTTCGAAGCAGTCCCTTCAGAAGCAAACGGCATGTGCTACTGCACCGGCAGCCTTGGTGTGCGCGCCGACAACGACCTGCCGGCAATCGCCCGTCGCTTTGCGTCGCGGATTCATTTTGCGCATCTGCGCGCGACCAAGCGCGAGGGCGATGGCCGCACCTTCCATGAAAGCGCGCACCTTGAGGGCGACGTCGACATGGTTGCGGTTCTCAAGGAGCTTGTCGCCGAAGACCGCCAACGTCGGGCAAACGAGACGATCGTATTCCGCTCCGACCACGGCCATCGCATGCTCGATGATCTCAACAAGAATGTGACGCCAGGCTATCCCGCGATCGGACGTTTGCGCGGCCTGGCGGAGCTTCGCGGCATACTCTACGCGCTGGGCGCGAAGCCGACGTGATTGCGCCCTACCGCTTAGGACCTACAGTGTCCTTTGCGGATGACGGCACCTCCTCCTGCCGTCCATGACATCAGCTGCTGACCGACGTCGAGCAGACGCAGTAAACCGCCTGAAGTAAGCACTTCAGGCGGTATGCAGATCGTAAACGTCCTGGAATATTGCACGCACCCGCGCATGAACATGAGAATGCGTCGGGGTGCTGTTTGGAAAGACCGCGGCGCCATCGCAATTTCGACGGGATGCCCATCCTTATAAACAAGCCGCTGCTCTTTTGGCCTGAACGCCACCGACGCGGAACATGCGAATGGGTTTCTTAAACAGGCGCATAGATCTTGGCCATGCAGGCCTTAAAATTCTGAGTGGCTATACCTAAAATGCCGTCAGATTAATTCACCTGCTATTTGCGCCGAATCTGTCAAATATAGCGACCACTGCAATAGCTCCGTTTAACCGATGACTCTGCAATTTAAATTTCGCCCAGCCGCAATAGTCCCGCATCTCAAGAATGCAACGCTCGGCGCCCTTACCTGGGCGGGTGTGATGACCGGGGTCGTCTTCTTGTTAAGCCTGCTTGTTCCCGAACGTCCGTTTTGGGCAGAATTGGTCGCTGTGGCGTTGATATCGGCGGCTATTACATTTCCGCTGCAATTTGCGCTTCACCGACGCAAAAAAGCGCTTCGTGATCTCCAGATAGAACTTCAACACGCCCTCCATCATGATCCCGTCATAGTTACACTGCGTGCCGACGAATTTGCGACCTCGGTCGAGCATGTGATAGACCGCAGGCGCGTGAGCACCACGGAAAGCCCGGATGGCGTCATGCTCGTTGTCAGGGTCGGCAATTTCGATGAGATCGGTCGCCGCTATGGACCGGAATGGGCCGATACACTGCTTCAATCGATTGCTCGGATCGTGCATTCTTCCGTGCGCCATGGTGATCTCGTCGCCCGCCTTGCCTCCGACGAACTCGGGATCTATCTGCCAAGCACCACAACGGAAAATGTCAGCGACATCTGCGAGCGCATCCGCGCTCGGGTATACGAAACCACCTTCATAGCTGGACAAGAGCGGCAGATATCCGTGACGGTGCGGTTTGGCGGCACCAGGGTCGGGGACCAGTCCGCCTTCCAGGCGCTCTGCCAGGCTGCCAACAGCGCTGCCCTTGCGGAAGAAAAGGATGGCCCGCTGCTTTTCCGGGAATTGTTTTCGTAAAAGGGGCTGATCCCATAGACACGTTCCGGCTATGAGAGACGGCCGTATCGGCGGACACGACAAGCTGGGGGTACAAGGACGCCGGTGCCAGCCAGCAGGTCTCCGGCCTGGCCACCTCAGGCTCGGCGTCTCAAGGTAAACGCTTAAGGTGGGGCTATCCGCGTGCCCGCTCCATCAAAGCCAGGCGACTTGGCGCCGGTTCCCGGTTACGGCGATCCTCTTGCCACCCCACCGCCAGTATTCGTTTCGGTGGCCGCGACTCCGGCTGCGCTTAAGACGCCGCAGCGCCAGACGCTGTAGACCGGTTGCGTATCCCAGTCATAGTAGAAGGCCGCGTCCAGCCTCCCTTTCTCCATCATTTCCGAGAAGGCGCGGCGCACGGCGCGGACCGCCTTTTCCCGCTCACGGTCGTCGAGCGGGCAAGAAAGCGCGGTGTTGGCAATACCCCATTCGGTCACCCAGCACGGCTTGCCCTGCCCTTCGGGCTGGCAAAAATCGAGGAGCGTCTTCACGTAGCGCGCAAGCGCCGTGTCACCTTTGCGCCCAGGGTAGACATGGATGCCGTAGCCATCGATTAGCGCATCGATCCCCCGCCTCCGCAGAAGCGAAATAAGCGACGAGGGATCGAGCCGTTCCATGCCACGGCGATCTGCCTCGGCAGTGCCGGCATCGGAAAGCCCGGCTGAAATGAGAAGCGCGTCGCCGCTGTGCACCGTGGCCCGCAATTCTTCCCGGGTGACGCGTATGGTGCCGATATAGGCGTCGAGGCCGCGCTCGAACGCCGAGCGATTTGCGACTTCCGAAACCCTGCGCGGCGTGCGCCGCCCAGGGTTTTCGTAGACGAGGAGGTCGCCATTGTAGGCGCTGTAATTTATCTCGTTTCCGGGCTCGACGGCGTCGATGCGGATGCCCATCTTGTCGATACGGCGAAGCGCCGCGCGCAGGTGCTCACGGTAAAGATCAAGGTTGATATCCGAAAGCCGTTGAACGTCCCAGACGCGGCCGAAACCGGTGCGAGGGCGCGTCTCGGACGGATAGTAGTCCTTGTTCCCGAGCTGGATCTCGAGCAGGATCTTCAGCCCGAGCCGGTCCGCAATTTCGAGCGCCTCGATGCTTTTGTCCACCGGCCTCGACAGTGAAAGTCGGACATGGGTGATGCCGCTTGCCGCGATCTCCTTCAGCACGCGCTCCTGATCGGCGCGCGAAAGCCATGCAAGGTTTACCCGGTTGATGCCGATGCGATCGGGGAGCACATCGTCCGCGTCCGCCGGCGGCGCCGGGGCCAAGGCCCACAGTGTTGTCAGCGCGCAAGCGAGTAGCGCGCGCATTTTCGGCCCCCCGTCATCCGCTCAAAGTCCGATCTGCCCCAGAGCATTTCGGAAGTTCGCCTCGCAGGCGCTATAGCGGTCAATCACGGCCTGCGTGTCGATCTTGCCTAAGAAATTGGCGAGATAGGCGCGCTTGTCCGCCTCCCTGTTCCACGTGGCCGCCTCGATATATGGGAAGCCGATGAACTCCAGCATTTCCCGCATTCGGTCGTCGACCGCGATCATGAGCGCGGGCGTGCCGGCCTGCATGCCGATAATGCAGCCGTGGAAGCGACGACCGAAGCAGAGATCGCGCGCCGACATCGCGGTGCGCCACTGGTTCGTGTCGAAATAGACCAGCAGCTCATATGTCCGCTGCCATTTCTCCGAATGCTTGTATTCGGTCTCCCCGGTGATACGCCCGCTCGCCCGGTCATAGACGATGTCGTTGTCGTCGCCTGTCAGAAAGAGATTGTAGGCAACCACTTCGTCCTGGACGACATAGCTTGCGACGCTGTCGGGCTTCAGCAGCGCGTGGGCATCGACGATCGTGTCGGCAACGCTGCCGAGATAGCCGCCGAAGGCGATTTTCTGGGCTTCCGCCAGTCCCGGATTGGCAAGCGCCGAAAGCGAGCGCCTCATGTCGTTCGGCGAGAAGTAGAGCGACGGGCAGCCCGTTGGCTTGACGAACTTCATTCCCTGCTCCCTCAGGAACTCGGCGGTGAAATAGCCGCGTGTCAGGAAGAAGCTTTCCTTGTTTCTCAAGACTTCCAGGAATTTCAGCGTGCCAGCCGGCAGTTGCTCCTTGAGACCCTCCTTGCGCTGGATGCCGATGCCCATCACCACAACCGGCATCTTCAGCTTGGCGAAGATCTCCGCTTCAAGGTCGGCCGAATAGCCGGGCCGCAGGAGATTGGCGGAGGCGAAGACGCACAAGTCGAATTCGCGGTTCACGCGTTCGTATAGCTCGTGCGAATCCCGATTGTTGGCGAGATGCCAGAACGGCAGATAGGTGACGTCATGGCCGCGCAGGCTCTCGGCCGCGCCTTCACCGATCAGGTAGTTGCCGGTGTTGGCGATCTTTCTGACTTGCGAGATCAGGTCTTTTCTGGTCCTGGCCTCGTCGAAATAGGGCCGGTGGATGACGGTCGTGCCGGAGACGTCCGCAATCGTCCGCTGCAGATAGGATGGGATTCCCGTAAGCAAGATACGCATAACTGTCCTTTGAACCGAAAAGAGATGACCCCGGGGGCCGCTAGTGTCCGATGCCGATTTCACGAAGTGTGGTGCGGAAGGCGCGCTCGCGGTCGGAATACCGGTCGACAAGTTCGCTCGTGTTGAGCTTTGCCAGATGATCGGCCACGAACTCGGCTCGGTTTTCCGCCTTGTCGATCTCGGTGATGTCGACGGCGGGCAGGCCGGTGAAGCCGAGCATCTCGCGCATGCGGTCGTCCACCGCCACCATCAGGCTCGGCACCGCCGCCTGCATGGCGATGATCGATCCGTGGAAACGACGACCGAGATTGAAGTCCATCGACGAGGCCCAGGCGCGCCACTGGTTCGTGTCGTAGAAAGTGCGAACCTCGAACCGCTGCTTCTCCCGCTCCGTGCCGGGATAGGCCAGATTGCCGATCATCAGGCCCGATGCGGAATCATAGACGCGCCCCTCGTTGTTGGGCTCCACCTTCATGTCGAAGTGGAGAAACTCGTCCTGCACGACGTATTGCGGAACGGTGTCGTTTGGGGCAAGCGCATTGGCGTCGAGGATCGCATCCTGATTGCCGCCAAGGTAACCTGAAAAGATCGTCCGCGCCTTGCCGATTTCCACGCTCGACAGTTTCGTCATCGACCGGCGCATGTTGTCCGGCATGAAATAGACGGAAGGGCAACCGGTCGGGCGCACGAAGGAGAAGCCCTGGTCCTTCAGGAAGCCGGCCGACTCGTGGCCGCGCGTCAGGAAGTAGTGCTCACGCTCCTTCAAGATGGCCAGGAGCCGCTTCGTTCCCTCCGGAAGATTGTTTTCCAGATCCTTGCGGTTTTGCAGGCCGATGCCGAGCATGACGATCGGCATGTTGAGCCGGCTGAGGACCTCAGCCTCGGCGTCGGCGGACAGCCCCTTGCGCAACAGGTTCGCGCAGGTGAAGACGCAGATGTCGAAGTTGGCGTTGAACTCGTCGAACCCGCTGCCGTTCTTGCTCAAATTGTAGAGATGCCAGAAGGGAACCTGCTTCGCATGCGGCGCAAGCGCGCGCAGGGCGCCCTCACCGATGAGGTAGTTGCCGGTGTTGCTGATGTTGCTGAGCTCCTGCAGGAAATCCTCTTTCGATTCCGGCTGCTTCTGCCGCTCTGCATAGGAGACGGACAAGCCATGAGCGCCATTGGCAAGGCGCGTGTAGTGACCAGGAATACCCGTCACGAGAATTCGTGGACGCATTCGACTAGACCTTTCTGTTTCAGGGAGCGGCCCGGCAATCAGCCGATCGCCGCGACCACGGGATTTGTCACTGGCGGCTCGCGAAAGACTGCGGCGCGCGACAGTGATGAGTTATTAACGGAGCGATCGCTCCACGCGATGAAGTCCGAGAAGGAGGAGGCCCATGAGCGGCGCGCAGCAGTGCGCAGGCAGCCCTCCATGAGCGGAGCGAGCCTCTCGCGATTGAGCGCGACCTCTTCGATGATCCGCGCCATCTCCCTCACCACCTGAGGATCTGACGCCGCGTTGACGAGTATGCCGTCCTCACCGTCGGAAATCAGTTCGTCCACGGCGCCGACCGCAGTCGCGATCGGCACGCAGCCAAGCTGCTGCGCCTCGGCGATCATCAGCGGCGCGCCCTCCCAGCGCGACGGCATGACGAGAATGTCGGCCCAGCCCAGCGCCTTGATCAGATCCTTGCTGGCGAAGACGGGAGGACGCACGTCGACGCCAAGGTCCTTCAATCGTTCGCTCCAAGACAAGCTGGAATCGGCGAGGATTTCCCCGCCAATGGCCCGGGCGTCGAAGGAGACGTTGGAGGCCCGCAGTTCCGCGAGCGTCGCCGCCAGTCGATCGATGCCCTTCTGCTGATCGAGCCGCCCCATGTAGAGAAGCCGCAAGCGGTCATCCTTGCGCTCGATCCGCCTGACGGTCAGAACCTCCGCCAGGGCCTTGGGCGGCACCGTGAAACTCGCACCATTGGCAACGGCGAAAACTTTCTCGTGCGGGACGCCATAGCTGTGCAGATAGATCTTGAGCTGTTCGGAGCAGGTCAGGAAGGCATCGTAGCAATGCTCGTGGGCAACCGCTGCAAAGGGCTGCCCGGCGGGCCTCTTGAACGCCGTGTTGTCGACCACGTGAAGATAGCAGGCGGTGCGCGTGCCTTCGGAGCGCAGTCGCGCGATGATCGGATGGACGGCCATCACGTGGTTGTTGATGACGAGGTCGAAGCCGGAAAGCTGTCCCTTCAGCGCCTCCCAGTCGACCGAATGCCCCTCGGCGATAAAGTCCTGCCCCAGGAAGGAACCCGACCCTCCCCAGGCCGGAATTCCCGCGTCCCAGAAGTGAATGTAGTCGAAGCTGGAATCGAATTCGTCGATGACGTCCATCCGGGACGAGCCGAGCACGAAGAGATGGGTTTCGTAACCCACCGCCTTCAATTCCCGGGCGGCCGCGTAGACGACTTTCTCGGCCCCCCCGAACGACGCGTTCGGCACGAGTAGTGCTACGGTCCGCTTGCCGTCACTGTGTCCGAGCGGCAGAACGGGGCCCCCCCCGACTTCCTTGCGCAGCGCCTTGTGCAGATCGGCGTAGGGCACGAGCCGTGCCGGACGCCAGGTCCACCGCCTGCCCGCCGTCTCGCGCAGCGGACTTGCGGCAATCGCGTTGACGCAATTGATCATCACCTGCTGAGGCGTAATGAGAGAGCGGCGCGGAAGGCTTCTTGGAAAAGGAAAGCGCACTTTCAAAACAGTCGATGTCGGCCATACTTGCTGGCTGCCGATCGAAGCGAACCAGTCCACCGCATTGTTCTGGACCACGTCCTGGATGAGCCGGGTCGAAAGGAAAATGAGATCGGCAGAGCCGATGCGTTCTCCGCCGGGTCCGTGATCAATCGGCTCAATCTTGCGCTGAGCGGCATCGTTGGCGAGCTGGACGAAGACGACGTTGCTGCTCTCGCTCAAGCGTTCGAGGTGGGCAAGCACGTTCGGCAGCATGCGCGAACGCCGGAGGAGGTCGAGCGCCGCGCCGCTTCCGGCGACCATGAACGGCGGGAAGTGTTCATTGTCGGGTTCGCCTGTGTTGGCCCAGAATGCCGGGATGATGTCGTCGAGACGAAGCATCGTCGGTGGCTTGGTCGGATCGGTGAAGAAGGAGATCGCAGTATCTTCGGTTCGCGCAAACAGGTAGCGCGGGCACTCCTCATGCTCGAAATCGACCAGCATCGGTCGCTGGAACAATGTTTTGTGGCGCTTGCGCAGGAAGCTGACCGACGTGGCGCGGTCTCGGTTCGCCTCCTTGAAGCGGCTCTCGGCCCGCAGCCTGTATTCGAAGACTGTGTCGTGGCAGGGCGTGCCGACGAAGCCATGGTCGATGCAGGACAGCCAGAACTCCCAATCCTCGAAGCCGTTCTGCCTGTCGTCGCTGAAGCGCACACCCGTCTGGAAAACGTCGATCGAGATCATCGATCCGGTGTCGCAGATATTGTCGGTAATGCAGTGGACGAGCCGCGAATAGCGGTTGCCGTAGTGGGCACGCCAGCTCACCGAAAACGTGTCGATATTGGTGTAGACCCACCCGCAACCACTGGATTGGAGCTGCCGGTAAAGCGTCTGGATGGTGCCGGGAAGGACACGATTGTCGGCATCCAGGAAATAGACCGCCTTCGTCTCGGGAAAACACTCGAGAACGTATTCGATTGCGCGATTGCGTGCGCCGCCCGGCCCGGCGTTCTGGCCCATCACGACATGGACGGAAGGATGGGCCGCGGCGTAGAGCAACAGTTGATCGAACGTCTCATGCCGCGGATCCCCATCGACCGAGATGACAATGACGACCTGGCAGCCACTTAGCTGCGAGGCAAGTACGGACTCGATCGCCTCCAGGGCGAGTGCCGCGTGACCATAGAGGGGCATAGCCACGGCGATCAGATCGGGGAGTTCCCTATGCGCGGACATCGGCGGCCTCCGTCGATTGCTTGACCAGCCTGAAGCCCGACACCTTGAGCCAGGAGAAATCGACCGAACCCGTCACTGCGCGGCTCAGAATCATCAGATCCATCGGGCCGCGTACCGGCTCCTCCAACTGGATGTTGATGTTGACGACCTGATTAGAGGTGACTTCGCGCCATCCGCTGAAGAATGCAGATGGCCTGGCCGTGCCCTTTCGCGCGAGCTCGGCCACTTCGGAACGCGCGTTCGAATTCGCCGGAGCGAGCAGGAAGCTGACCGCCGCAGGCTGACCTTCCGGATGATCAATAACGGCGCTTGCCGAGAAGGATATCGTTCCCGGCTCGACGGCGCGACTGACCGCGCCCGCGGTTATACCGCTCGGCAATGGGTGGCAGACGATGGCGTGCTCATGCGGAAGAAACCGCACGGTTTGGAATTCCGGGACGATGGGGGTGACCGAAACGTCCGCGATCTGACTCAACGTGTCGACCGCCAAACGATAATCGACGATGAACTGGCCTTCGAGCAGGTTGCTCGGCGCAATCATGTTGGGTGCGCTGGCGGGCTTGACGCCGGGCAGTCCCGTGAACACCTTGAACGCCAGCGGGCGCAGGTCGAGATCCGGATGCGGAAGTTCCGAGCGCGCCGAATAGCGCTCGCCGGCGATCGGATAGCCGAGCGAAACGCCGGCGGTCTCGGGTCCGGTTGCGGAGATGCGCAGCCGAAGCGTGCGCGCCGCCCCACCGCAGGCACGCGGCAACGAGAAAAAATTCCAGTTCGGCACGAGTTGCGCATAGGGTACGGTCCACTCGGCCACCCCTTCGCCGCTCTCGAGATAGCTCAGTGCAACGACAAGTTCTCCACTGACCCTGGGCACCGAATGCAGGTGAAGAGCGAACCCGGCCACGCCAAGGCTGGATACCGGCAGCAGCTGCTCGACAAAGGCGGTGGCAAGCAACTGCCCGATCCCGTCGTCCTTGGGATCGGCATAGGGATCGTGGGAGAAAATCTCGGAAACCGGCTCCCAGTTTCGCGCCTGAAACGCATCTTCAAGGACCCGGTAGTTTTCCAGCAGCGTTTCGCGCTCCCGGCGCAAGATCGCAAGCTCCGAGGTGATCGAGGCGCTGTACTGGGCGAGCCGGCCGACGCCACCTTCGGCCAGCGCCCGCAGAAGCGCGAAACTGTCCGACTTGTTGATAGGATCAAGCCGCTGGAGGGGAACCGCGGGGACCGTCCCCAGCGATCCAAGCAGCGCCAGGCGCTCCTCAAGATCCGCCTCACCCTCGTCGGAAAAGGCGACGGCGATCAATGGAAATGCATTCTGCAATGTCGCTGGAGGGGGGCCGTTCCCCTCGAGGTGAACGATGAGATGCTCGATATCGCTCCCTTCGAAGCATGACCGATCCCGATCCGATGCCGCTATCAGCTTTCTCGTCGCCTGTCGTTTTCCAATGCCGGAGGACATCAACTCTCGCACTTACGGCCTCTGAAGAATTATTTCGGAACGAACTCAAAGACACCGGACAATCAGTTTCCTGCTCAAATCATCGCAGCGTCACCAGCAAGAATCTAACAACTAAGATTGCGGCGCACAATAATAATAATCGACCGTATATAAGAAAAGAAGTTCAGATATACTTTAAAAATCAAAGTAATAATCTATTATTTTCGCTCATACATGACGGAGTAGCGATTTTCCGACCAATCCTTCAAGGATATCCCGCTGACGATCGAGACAGTCCGCCAGTCGGAAACGAGATTCGATCGTCCGGCGTGCCGCGGCGCGCATCCCGAAATAGCGTTCGGGTTCCTTCAGGGCGCCGACAATGGCCTTTGCGAGTGCGTCCGTGTCAAAGAATGGCACCAAGAGGCCGTTGCGGCCGTCGCGTATAACTTCCTGGACAGGGGCGGTATCCGATCCGATGACCAGGGCACCGCACGCCATTGCCTCCAGCACCGACCAGGACAAAACGAACGGATAGGTCAAGTAGAGGTGCGCGGACGATATCTGGTAAAGTCGCCGCAAAACCGAATGCGGCACCACGCCGGGGAAGAGGATATTCTCCCGCGGCATATCCAGCGTCTCGAGGAGATGGTCCTTCCAGGCGCCGCCGCCAGGCGGCGGCACGCCATAGCTGACGCCATTTCCGCCGACGAAAACGAACAGTGCATCGCGACATTGCCGCGCAACCTTGGCGGCAGCCTCCAGAACCTGTGGAAATCCGCGGTACGGCTCGAGGTCACGTGCGACAAAGGTGACAATGGGAGGCCCGCCAGCAGAGAGCATACGTCCATCCGCAAGTGTGACCGAAGCTGTCGGGTCCGGTCGAAACCGCGCGGTATCGATACCCTCGTGGCACACTGAGATGCGCCCCTGGGCATCGGCGGGATAAAGGCTTTTCTGCCAATGGGTGGGGCTGATACCCGCCTCAATGGCCTCGAGGGACAAGAGTTGCGCGATGTTGCGCAGGCGCAGCCTCTTGCGCGTCTCCAGATCCGGCTGATCGTCGAGGGAGAACCCGATGTCGGCGCCTTCCGACCGGTAGAAGAACTCGCAATATCCCAATGCGGGCACCTGTGGCAGCACGTCTTTCAAGAACATCATACTGCCCCAACCGATATGGCCGACGACAACCTCGGGCGCCAGCCCCTGCCGCACCATGGCGTCGAGCGTTTCGGCAACACGATGGCCGATTCGCGCGTGGTGATCGGGAATGGCCATGTGCCGGGCCATGTGCGGACTTGCGCGCGGGCCCGCCTCCGTTCGATGTCGAACGACTCGAACGGATGGGATCTTCCTGTCTATGGTCTCGGTGATAAGGCTGACCTCATTGCCCGCCTGCGCGAGTTGAGCGGCCAAGGCAGCGAACTGACCGAAGCCCCTACGATGAACAAACGCCACATGCATCGCGTCTAGTCCGCCCTTGCCGGGCCCGCGGCACCACGCACCGCCTAGACGCCGAACCGTGAACCGTTGGCCCAGGCCAGCTCAAGCTCGTGCAGTGTCTGGAAGGCCGTCTCAAGCATCCGCTGATCCTGGTCTCCACGTTTCACTGCACGCTCGTAGGCCATCGCCGCATCGCGGAGATTTGCCCTCAGCTGCCGCCCCTTCGCCGTCAGCTTGATGCGTGCGGACCGCTTGTCGCGCTGGGAGGCTACGCGATCAATGTAGTCGCCGTCGGCAAGCTGCTTCAAATAGTAGGAAACATTGGAACCAACATAATGCCCACGTTCTAGAAGCTCGGCGACCGAAAGCTCCGAATCGCCGATTGCGAGTAGTATCATCGCCTGTGCAGGCCCAATATCATCCACACGAAGCTTGGTGAGCGCCGCGCGTATCAGTCCGGAAAACCGTCTACTTGCCCGCTCCATAAGGCGAGCGAGCTCAAAATACGTAATCTGACGGAGATCACCAGACTCGACATCTTGAGCATACCCGGAAACTGCTTGTGCAGCCTGACCGTTATTTTGAATTCTCAGACCGTCACTCAACTCGGATAGATTAAGCGCATCATTTTCGTTCATTATATTCCCCATTTCGGAAAAATACTTCAAAACTTGAAGTAATTTTCAAATATCCCTACCACCCATGATCAACCTGATCTTGCACGCGCCCCCCGTTCTATGCCAGATTGGTAAAAGCGATACTACACATCCCCCCAGTTATAACCAATTCTGTCCTCCAGCAGATGGCCATAACGTTAATTCAAGGCAAATTGCCATGCGTGATACTGTTCAAAATGAGACAAGAAGCAAGGCTCAAATTTTGGGAGGCAACGACAAAAACAACCCAGGGATGCTGATCGCGCAAGCGAAGCGCGTGTTCTTGTCGGGGTTGATATATGCGGCGGCGCTTAGCGTGTGTCTGAATTTCCTACAACTCACGATGCCTCTGTTCATGCTGCAGGTTCATGACAGGGTGCTCAACAGTCAGAGCATGGAGACGCTGGTCATGCTGATGATTTTGGCGATCGGCGCCCTTGTGGTGCTCGGTGTTCTGGAATTCATCCGCGCCCTGTCTTTCCAAGCCATCGCTGGCGCGCTGGTGCGCCGTTTAAACACGCCAGTCCTGGCTGCCGCCGTTCAGGCCTCCGTTGACCAGGGCCTGTCGCGCGCGACCCAGTCACTTCGCGACATCGCGGAATTGCGAAGCTTCCTGACCTCGTCAGCGGTGACCGCGCCCCTCGACGCGGCCTGGTCACCGATCTTTCTCGGCGCCCTTTTCGTTCTGCATCCGCTATTCGGCCTCATCGGGGCCGTCTCCGCAGCGCTGCTCCTTTGCGGCGGCCTGATCACGGACATGCTGACACGCCAACTCACCAAGGAAGCGAACCAGACGAATGTCGAAGCCATCTCAAAGATCGGCGCATCACTGCGACATGCCGAGGCTATCGAAGCGATGGGCATGTTGCCGGCCCTGGCGAATCGTTGGCGCGCCCAGCAAATGCAAGCCCT